>Ga0209344_10005108_pt1 | contig 11524 bp, 11 predicted proteins | sample Cruoilmetagenom6_FD_187293 | JGI IMG/M metagenome (GOLD analysis project Ga0209344, IMG submission 187293) | Oil polluted marine microbial communities from Coal Oil Point, Santa Barbara, California, USA - Santa Barbara Oil Seep Sample 6 (SPAdes)... | ecosystem: Environmental > Aquatic > Marine...
GCGTGCTATCTTGATCCTGCATCCAGTATGGGCAGATTGTTGGCACGCCGAAATAATACCCCTGCATGCAATCAATACCGGAATCGACTAAAAACTCGGCGTCTTTTGAGTTATCGACAAGTTCCGCCACTGTGAACATTTCAAAGTGTTGTGCGATTGAAACGATCGCTTTGGTCAGGGCCTGATTGGCAGGGTTTTTGTGAATGTTCCGGATGAATTGCCCGTCTATTTTTAAGATGTCGAAATAGAAATCCTTTAGGTAACGCAAAGCGGTATAGTCGGCGCCAAAATCATCCAATGCAAATGAAATTCCACGGTTATGCAAATCTTCCACGAACGTGCGCACATCGTCTGGCTGGTTCATCGCGGATCGTTCAGTAATTTCCAGAATAAGGCGTTCACCAACGGTCGGGTCCTTGGTCAATCCGCGGTTCAATATCCGTTTCCAGCGTTGGTAACTTATCGATTTGGCTGACATATTTATAGAAAGGCGAAGTGATTTTTCTTGCTGCAATGCCTGAAGCCCAAGATCCAGCGCAATGCAATCTATGGTGCGCCCCATTTCATCATTTTCCACCGAACAAATGAATTCCCGGGCTGGTATGATGCGGCCTGTGTGGTCGCGCAGACGGATCAATCCTTCGTAGAAGGCCGGGCGATCAGGACAAGCAGTCTGAACCACGGGTTGAAATGCCAGCAACGCCTGATTGTTGTTCAGCGCGTCGCGCACCATGTTCATGGTGTTTCGATCCCGTTCAGCGACCGCAATCGAAAGGGGATCACTACGCTTGTTATTGCCGTCCAACCTGAGTTGATTTTTGCCGTTTGCCATACCAAACTCCAATTCCCATAGCGGTATACTGGGGTGCGGACTGTTAAATTCCAGTAAATGTTCGCATTTAGTTCTAATTGGATTAAACTGTGAAAAAATGCTGTGCAGTCACGTAAAACAAAGGCTTGCTGATGGATGGAAGATGTAACTGGTGTGGTGAAGACCCATTATATGTGGCGTATCACGATCAAGAATGGGGCGTTCCGGAATATGACAGTAGGACGCTTTGGGAAAAACTGATTCTGGATGGGTTTCAGGCGGGGCTGGCCTGGATCACAATTTTGCGCAAACGCGACAATTTTCGCAGCGCTTTTGAAGGGTTTGACCCCAATGTGATTGCCCACTGGGGCGAGGCGGAAATTGAACGACTGGTCAATGATGCTGGTATAATCCGGCATCGCGGAAAGATCCAAGCGGCCATTGGCAATGCGCAGGCATGGCAGAAAATTGAACAAGAACAGGGGTTTGACAAGTTCTTGTGGAGCTATGTAGATGGTAAGCCGCTGAACAACCGGTTCACCCGCATGGATCAGGTTCCAGCGCAAACACCGCTTTCGCAACAGGTATCCAAGGATCTGAAAAAAGCCGGTTTCAAATTTTGCGGTCCGACAATTGTCTATGCGTTCATGCAGGCGACGGGGCTGATAAATGACCATATGATCAGTTGCCCATGTCATGCCAAGGTTACTACATTGGCCCGGAAAGATGGAGTAAAACCGCAATTTCTTTAAAGTTTTAAGAGCGCGGGTTTTAAAGCGGGTTAATGTGGTTGGGGACTTTTTTATGGTCGGAATAATACCGACACTACGATCACGATCTATGTACTGGCTTTGGGCAGCCTTTGTTGATGCTCCCTTTCTGGTGCGGCATCGTCTAGGGTCCATTCGCAACTGATAAAAGGAATACAGAAATGCGGATTTTAACAATAATTGGTGCAAGTGGTGCTGCCATCATCGCCGTGTCTGGTTTCGTTTTGGCACAGGAAACACATCTTGATGGTGCGGATCATGGGATGGATCATGGTTCAAAAACTGACATGGGCGGCATGACCCAGTCTGATGGCCAACTGACCGAACCGGGGCAGGGGGCATTTGCTGCATTGAGTGAAGTTGTCCGGGTGCTGGAAGCCGACCCGGCAACAGATTGGTCCAAGGTTAACCTGACCGCATTGCGCGATCACCTGATCGATATGGATCAACTGGTGCGTGATGCGCAGGTCGTTCAGCAGGAACTGGCTGATGGTGTCAGGTCGAGAGTTACCGGTGATGCTTATGCGCTGGCAGCGGCCAAGCGCATGGTTCCAGCCCATGCCAAAGAACTTGCGTCCAATGACCGCTGGAGCGTTGAGGTGGTTTCCGAGGAAAACGCTGTGACGCTGACTGTGATCAGCGACGATCCCGCGACGGCGCTGCGCATCAAGGCGCTTGGTTTTTACGGGTTGATGGCCAGTCAGAACCACCACCGCAAGCATCACTATATCATCGCAACGGGTGGTGACGCACATTCCGGGCATTAACGTTTTTTTGGGGTTTTGAGTTTGGAACCCGGTAAGCCAATACGGGGCAAAGACTTTGAGATGGGCAAATTTCCACCCTGCCGTTGTTCAAAATCTACCGGGTTTGTCATTTATCGCCTTCAGTAACACGAAACAGCCAAGCACAAGGGTGAATATATCCACGATACCACCTGGTGAAATACTGGATGGAGGCACCCCAAAATCTTGTTGTAGTTGGCGGACTGACGCAGATATTACCTGTTCTTTCTGACTGAAATTGAGGGATTGCAAAGCCCCATTGTCGCCAGTTTTCATCAGCTGTTCAATCGCGTGAGACAGAGCTTCCAATGATCGTCGCCCGGCTGACCCACCGTTTGCCTGTTGCATCACATGCGCCAGTTCATGCGCGATTTCACAAGCGGCACGCCCAAGGGTCGCCAAATTTGCGGTTTTATTGCCAAATCGCTGTTGGGCGGAAAAGGAGCCGGTTCCAAATTGGTTTTGGCGCATCAACATTGCATTGTGGTGCGATTGGGTTTTCAGATCGCGTCGAATTAATTCTAACTTATTTTCCCAAATATTAAGTTGGGCGATGATTTTGTGAAATTCAAGGCTGTGGGCCTGGACTGGAGATGCAGCCAACTTCAGCCGGACATCTCTGATCTGATTTTTCATCTGCCGCAGATAAATAACATTTGCTTCGTGGTTCATCGGTACATCCAATCAGCTTGCATCAGGGCTGCGGCGACTGAATGATAAGGCAAGACGCGCCAGTCACAAATGAATTTGGTCCTGATCCTAAGTTCCCCCGCCAATCAGCGCCGCAATAATCGCCTTGGCGCTGGCGCTGTTCCATTCGGCATCCCCGCGCAGGCGGGCGATTTCCTGGCCTTCGGGGTTCAGGATCAGGCTGATGGGCAAGCCCAGCACCGCCATGTCGCGGGTGAGTTTTTGTTTCGGATCCAAAAGGACGGGCAGGTTTTCTACACCAATTTCGCCAAAGAACCGGTTGATGCCAGCCAGCGTATTTCGCCCGGTCGCGATGGGCACGACTTCGAACATGTCGCCACCAAATTCGGTTTGTAGTTCTTCCAAACCCGGCATTTCCTTGCGACACGGCGCGCACCATGTGGCCCAGAAATTGACCAACACATATTTTCCCCGCCAGTCAGCTAGATGATGTTCGCCGCCTTCCGGATCGGTAAATATCACCTGCGACACGTCTTTAGGTTCTTCCAGGAACACCAGTTTTTTAATGGTGCCTTCGCGCAAGGCCTCCAATTCGGGGTTGCCTGCCAGCGCGATGTTTGCGCTAAGCGCGAGGGCCGTATAGAGAACGGCGGAACAAAACAGTTTCATCTTCTTCTCCGGGTGCTCGACAATGGCCGAACAAAAATCTAACGCAATGTGGGGCGGGCGTTTTGCCGCCGGTCCAAATGCGATTATGGAGGCAATTAACGCCTCGATCGGATTTGACAAGCGACTTGCCTCGCAAGACATCGCAGGGTCACGCGCCCATGCTGCAATGTTGGCAGCGCAGGGTATCATCACCGATAACGATGCCGAGGCGATCCGGGAAGGCCTGCTCACGGTTTTGTCAGAAATTGAAACAGGCAAATTCGAATATTCAGCCGCACTGGAAGATATTCATATGAATGTTGAGGCGCGATTGAAGGAATTGGTTGGCGACCCGGCGGGCCGGTTGCACACAGCGCGGTCACGCAATGATCAGGTTGCGCTGGATTTCCGGATGTGGGTACGTGATCAGGCGGATGCGGCAATAGCAGGGATCAGGGCGCTGATCGGTGCATTGCTGGATCAGGCAGAGGCAGGCGCGGACTGGGTAATGCCGGGTTTCACGCATTTGCAGGTGGCCCAGCCGGTAACATGGGGGCATCATATGATGGCTTATGTGGAAATGCTTGGGCGCGATTTGTCACGGTTCAAAGATGCGCGCGCGCGGATGAACGAATGCCCGTTGGGGGCTGCGGCCCTTGCCGGAACTTCATTTCCAATTGATCGCGACGCAACGGCATCTGCGCTGGGGTTTGATTGCCCGGCGGCAAATTCACTTGATGCGGTCGCGGACCGGGATTTTGCGCTTGAATTTCTGGCGGCAAGTTCGATCTGCGCGATGCATCTTAGCCGGTTCGCCGAAGAACTGGTGATCTGGTCTTCGGCGCAGTTTCGTTTCGTTACATTGTCAGATCAGTTTTCAACTGGTTCCAGCATTATGCCCCAGAAAAAGAACCCTGATGCGGCAGAACTGATCCGCGCCAAGATCGGGCGGATATTGGGCGCGATGGTGGGGTTGTTCGCGGTAATGAAGGGTCTGCCGCTGACCTATTCAAAGGACATGCAGGAAGACAAAGAACAGGTTTTTGATGCCGCTGACCATCTGATGCTGGCCCTTGCGGCAATGGAGGGCATGGTCAGGGATCTGTCTGCCAGCCGCGAAGTGCTGAAAACCGCGGCTGCCAGTGGATTTTCCACGGCGACGGATCTGGCTGACTGGCTGGTGCGTGAACTTGGTCTGCCGTTTCGCGATGCGCATCATATCACAGGCTCACTTGTGGCGCTGGCTGAAACCAAGGGCTGTGACCTGCCTGACTTGTCTACAAGCGATATGCAGCAGGTGCATGGCGGAATCACTCAGGCGGTTTTTGATGTGTTGGGGGTTGAGAATTCAGTAGCCAGCCGTACATCATATGGTGGAACCGCACCTGATCAGGTGCGGGCGCAGGTGGCACGCTGGAAGGATCAACTGGCATGAAAAGAACACTGATTTTGGTAGCGGCAGGCTTTGTTCTGATATCTTGTGGCGTTGATGGCGCACCAACACCACCCCAAATCACCGGCTTTACCAAGGTTGGTGTCGCGTCAGGTGCTGGCATTGTTACGGATACTGACATCAGCATCGTTCTAAGTTCAAACTGATGTCTGGCCTGCGCAAGATTTATCTTGGGCTGGCTATTATCGGGGCGATCTGGCCGTTTTGGCCAATATTTATCTGGCTGGCTGAAAATGGGTGGTCATTTCCGCTATTGCAGGACGAATGGCGCGGTTCTTCAGACAGCATATATATTACCTCAGCCATAAACGGTGAAATGCTGATCGCAGGTGTTACGCTTGGCGTCTGGGTTGTTGGTGAAACCTACGTGCGCAAGAACTGGTCAGCCCTTTGGGCTGTCCCGATTACTTTTCTGGTCGGGGTGAACTGCGGATTACCGCTTTATCTGTTCCTGCGCACTCGCCCGGTTGTCTAAAGCGCGTCACACAGGCGTAAGATGGCCGGTTTTAACGTAGATCAGGCAGCCTTTATCCGAAAACGGTGCGTGTTCTGACAAATGTGGGCTGCGTATCCAAGTGCCTTTGGGATAGTCGCCGTGTTCATCCTGAAATGTGCCTTCGAGAACCAGAATTTCTTCACCACCCCAATGAGAATGGCAGTTGAAACCCGTCCCGGGTTGCCATCTGACAAGGGCTGCATTTTCACCATCCACATTATGCAGAAGTAAGACAGATAAACCATCCACCAAACCGGGATGAAATGCAGTGGTGTTGGTATCGATGTGAAACTGAGACTGATCATCAGCATCAAACTGGTGCAGTTTTACGAAAATGGTGCACCCGTCTTTGGTATGGGGTGTATGGCTGGTCCCGATCGGGTTGCGCACATAGCTGCCGGCGGGAAAATCACCGGTTTCGTCCGAAAATATTCCAGACAAAACAAAGAATTCTTCACCTCCCCCATGAGTATGGGCTTCAAATTGTGAACCCGGTGCGAAGCGGACAAGGGTTGTTGCACGGGCAACTTCCTGACCAACGCGATCCAGCATCATGCGTTCTACACCGGTGGCCGGGGACTGTGCCCAATTGTATTCTTGTGGTCGTATAACCACGCGTTTGGTGAAATCTGCATTGATCAGCATGATGCGTTGTCCTTTTGTTGGTTTGGCGTCGTGCAACAATCCCGTATCCGCCCTTTGGCGGCTGATTGAAGTCGCTAACCTAAGATTGGCAACAAAGCATTTGAATTATTCGCGTCCCAGCATCAAAACCCATCTGGTATCAGAACCGGTGCCAGCCCGGCCCAAACCAAAATCTTCAAACGATGTGGAAATATTATTGGCGTGATGGCCCGGCGAATTGGTCCAGTCATCCATGACTTCGGTCTGAGAAGTCTGCCCTTGCGCAATGTTTTCCCCCAGCGCAACCCAATCATACCCCGCAGCCTCGGCGCGGTCGGTGAATGTCGACCCATCCAGACTGACATGGCTAAAGTAGTCTTGTGAAAGCATGTCATCGGCGTGGGATTGGGCCGCGAGGCCTAGATTTGGATCGTAGATTACCGATTCAGCGCCATTGGAAATACGCACTCCGTTCAAAAGCGATGCAAATGAAACATCACTGGGCGCTTCGGGGCGCCCTGCTATCGGGGGTGGCGTAAAGCCAGGACCACCAGACGTAGAGCCACCACAAGCTGAAAGCAGAAGAAATGTTATTAGGATTGGTCGGATCATTTTTTTCTCTTTGCGTCGGGACATACTGGAACAAACAGCACTGGTTCGTAAGAGCATCTATTACTATCGGGTCTATGAAGCGGTTTTTTGCTGACAATTCGATGGCGAAGCGCAAAATTCAGTTCAGCCAAACTACTTTCGGTGCAACTGCTACTATCCCAAAACCCAACGAAGTTATTGCAGCCTTTTGGCAAGAGTATTTATGCAAAGAAAAAGTCGGGCATTCTTTTTCCAGAAAATATCCCCGCCGGAGGCAAATTGTTCTAAGAACCTCAAAGGTCTGTGCGCATTTGGTAAGTGGTATCAGGCGATTGCTGCACCGGATTTTCTGGCCAGTTCACCTGTAACCCAGGACATCACCGATCGGTAAGCAACATAGGCTATCAGTGAAGTGCCAAGGACCAATCCTGAATAGACACCAACTAGGGCAAGAAATCCCACGCCATTAATCGCTGCCATTACCTGAACTTGTAGAAATGCCGAAACTGGAAAGGTAAAGGCCGCCCAGACCGGGCTCCAGCCGCCTTTAACCATCCATGGAAACAGCAATAGCAAGACAAATGCAATTATGCCGGAAAGCCAATAAAACAGATCAAACGCCCAATCGATCCCAAGCAACCCAAAGCTGGTTGCAAACAAGCAGGTTGGTGCAAGGAAAATAGCAAGGGACGGGCGCAGCTGAACTGGCAGACCTTTGTTGGCCAGCCGCAAACCATTGCCAATTGTGATTATAACATATGCGACCAGTGCGGCCAGTGTTAGCAGGATACTTTCCCAAACATAACCAAGCGGGATCCCAGCGATCGGGCCAACCACAGGGCCGACGAAGGTGAGATACTGAAAAGTTGTAAATTGCCTTTGTTCAGGTGGATCTTTCCAGATGGCGTAACACACAATCGCACTTGCGCCGATTTGCAGGATAACCCCTGTCCACCAGATATATTGTACATATAGCGCCGGAATTCCCAACGGTAGCAGGGCAGCGGCAAGCAGCATCATCGACATGGCGGCAGCAGCAACACCGGCGCGAGCGGGCGGGTTTGTCATATCTTCGAACAGGACTGAAGGGCGTGCGGAAAGTTTGAGAAAGTAAAAGGTTAGGAAATACAGGTAGTAAGTACAGGAAAACCCAAGCAACAGGTCCCCGAACTCGTGCGCGATTGGCAGCACATCGGCGGCACTGCGCCAGCCAAGGCCCAGACCCAACAGGCCCAGACATACCGGAAAAATGGCCGGTGGTGTGCTACGCCAAAGAGGTATCGGTTTTTTCACTTTCAGGACATCACATATTTTTCAGGCTTTCCGAAATCTAGAACCCTGCGCGCCTGATGTCGACAGTAGATGACCAATGGTACAAATGAAGGTCTGATCCTGACACTTTCCTTGAATTTTTCCACAGTGCAACTTTCAAATCACGAAAGAAGACGTATAAGGGCTGCGGCGTTGATTGCAGGAGGGATCATGGATCATTTTCTTTATAAACAGGGCGTATTGCACGCTGAAAATGTGCCCCTTGGTGACATCGCCGCGGCGGTAGGTACACCGTTTTATTGTTATTCAACAGCAACCCTAACGCGACACTATGCTTTGTTTGATGAGGCGCTTGCTGGAACCGATCATCTGGTTTGCTACGCTATGAAATCAAACTCTAACCTTGCGGTGTTGAAACTGATGGGAAACCTCGGGGCCGGCATTGATGTGGTATCAGTCGGGGAATACCTGAAGGCCAAAGCCGCAGGAATACCCGGTGAACGGATTGTGTTTTCCGGTGTTGGCAAAAAGCGCGATGAAATGCGGATAGCTTTGATCGGTGGTATCCGCCAGTTCAATGTCGAAAGCGAACCGGAGATGGAGGAGCTGAATGATGTAGCCCTTTCGCTTGGTTTGGTTGCCCCCGTTACCATCCGGGTGAACCCGGATGTTGATGCAAAAACCCATGCCAAGATCGCCACGGGCAAGAAGGAAAACAAATTCGGCATCCCAATCGGTCGTGCGCGCCAGGTCTATGCGCAGGCCGGTGGATTGAAGGGGCTCGATGTTATAGGAATTGATGTACATATCGGCAGCCAGCTAACTGATCTGGGACCGTTTGAGCGTGCTTATCTGATGGTTGCTGATCTGACCCGGCAACTTCGCGCCGATGGCCACAATATTCGTCGTCTTGATCTGGGGGGCGGGCTGGGCATCCCTTATGAACGGTCTAACAGCGCGCCGCCCCTGCCAATGGAATATGGCGATATGATCAAGCGGACAGTGGGGGATCTTGGGTGTGAGATTGAAATCGAACCCGGCCGCCTGATATCGGGTAATGCCGGGGTGATGGTTAGTGAAGTTATTTATGTAAAGTCCGGCGAAGATCGTGATTTTCTTATATTAGACAGTGCGATGAACGATCTTATCAGGCCTGCGATGTATGAATCCTACCATGATATTGTGCCACTTGTGGAACCACCAGCGGGTGCTGATAGGGCAATTTACGATGTGGTCGGGCCGATCTGCGAAAGTGGTGATACATTCGCCAAACAACGAACCATGGCGCAGCTGACACCTGGTGATCTGGTCGCTTTTAGGTCAGCGGGGGCATACGGCGCTGTGATGGCATCGGAATACAATTCCCGCCCCCTAATCCCGGAAGTTCTGGTGCATGGTGATCAATTCGCTGTCATACGCGCACGTCCCACCTTTGAAGAGATGATAAACCGCGATAACATCCCGGAATGGTTATAACATACGAGTACCCGTGCGCAGGCCGAAAGCCATGAGTTTAATGAAAGACGCACCGATCATCCCTGAACAGACGGCGAGCCGTTTGCGCTGGCCGCTTCGTTTTACTTGGGCGGGCCTGGCGTCTGAGCGTGTTACACGCTGCTTTTGGCCATTTGGCAGTGTCTTGTTGCTGATACTGGCCGCACTCATGTTTGGCCTGCCCGAAGTTTTGCGGCTTGAACTGGTTTGGGCATTTCTGGTCCTGTCAGCATTTGCACTGTTTGCGTCTTTGTTTTACGGGGTGCGGCGTATTCACTGGCCAACCCGCAGCGAAGCGTTGGAACGGCTGGATGCTACCCTGCCCGGAAGACCAATTGCCGCGATTACGGATCAGCAGGCCATTGGAGCAGGTGATGCTGCGTCTGAACATATATGGCAGGCACACGTAACGCTAATGGCATCACGCGCAGAACAGGCGCGGGCTGTGGAACCTGATCTGCAACTGTCATCGCGTGATCCCTACGCTTTGCGTTATATGGCTGTGCTGGCCTTTGTGCTGGCGTTGGTTTTTGGATCAGTTCTGCGGATCACGACTGTAAGTGAAATTACGGCAACCGGACAGGTCGCAACCGGACCAACATGGGAAGGTTGGATCGAACCTCCAGCTTATACCGGAAAACCATCGTTATATCTGGCCGATATAAACAGTGAAACCCTGACGGTTCCTGCGGATAGCCACCTGACCTTGCGTCTATATGGTGAAGTTGGATCGCTGACGGTTGCAGAAACAATTTCCGGACGTACCGAAGAAATTTCAAGTGCGGCTGACGCGAACCAGGAATTCACAATCGCCCGGTCCGGGGATCTGACAATTGATGGCCCCGGTGGGCAAAGTTGGAAAATCAACGTCACGCCAGATGCAGCCCCGACGATAAACGTTGACGGGGAAGCCGAGCGCGGCGTAAGCGGCGAAATGAAGTTGCCCTACGCGGCGCAGGATGATTACGGCGTGGTCAGCGCCGGGGCTGAAATTGAACTCGATCTTGGTGCTGTTGATCGCCGCTACGGTTTGACTTTGCCACCTGAACCACGTGAAAACATCCTGTTGGACCTGCCGATGCCGTTTCGGGCGGACCGTACCGATTTTGCCGAAGTGCTGGTTGAAAATCTGGCACAACACCCCTGGGCAACATTACCGGTAAAAGTGACGTTGTATGCAGGCGACGCTGCCGGGTTGACAGGAACCGGCGAACCCCATGCGATTACCCTGCCAGGGCGGCGTTTCTTTGATCCATTGGCCACGGCTTTGATGGAACAGCGTCGCGATTTGTTGTGGTCACGTGCGAATGGGCCGCGAGTTGCGCGGCTGTTGCGGGCAGTCAGTTACCGACCAGAGGATATTTTCCGCTCTGAAACGGCCTATCTGAAACTTCGGTTTGTAATCCGCCGCCTTGAATTTGGGTTCACCTATAGTGACCTCTCGGCTGACCGGCAGGAAGAAATTGCACAGGTTTTGTGGGAAATCGCGACGCTGATAGAGGATGGTAATCTGTCTGATGCGCTGGAACGATTGCGCCGGGCGCAGGAACGTCTGGCTCAGGCGATGGAACAGGGTGCCAACGACGAAGAAATCGCCGAACTGATGGACGAATTGCGCGAGGCGATGCAGGAATACATGCAGCAACTTGCAGAACAGTCGCAGCAGGATACGAACCAATCTGCTGAAAACCAGAATATGCAGGAAATCACTGGCGATCAGTTGCAGGCGTTGCTGGATCGATTTCAGGAACTGATGGAACAGGGCCGCATGGACGAAGCCCAGCAACTATTGGATCAGCTACGCCAGATGATGGAAAACATGCAGGTCACCCAAGGCCAGCAGAGCCAGCAAAGCCCTGGGCAACAGGCGATGGAAGGCCTTGGTGAAACACTGCGCCAGCAACAAGGGCTGAACGACGAAACGTTCAG
>Ga0209344_10005109_pt1 | contig 11524 bp, 13 predicted proteins | sample Cruoilmetagenom6_FD_187293 | JGI IMG/M metagenome (GOLD analysis project Ga0209344, IMG submission 187293) | Oil polluted marine microbial communities from Coal Oil Point, Santa Barbara, California, USA - Santa Barbara Oil Seep Sample 6 (SPAdes)... | ecosystem: Environmental > Aquatic > Marine...
GATCGTCGCGAGAAGCACGGATTTTGAGCCAAATTTATCGATCGATTGAGGCGAATAGCGCGCTATTTAACGAAATCGATCGAATAAAGTTGGCCAAAATACCGGGATTCGCAGTAGATCAGTGTTATGTCCGACAGGCTGCTAGGCAAGGCAGGGTGACAATAGAGTTTAGAAAAACCGATCATAGCCAGTGGCAGACCGGTTTTCTCCTTCCGTTTTTAACGCTCAATACTGCTAACAATAAGCGCTGCATTAACGCCACCAAAACCGAACCCGTTGCACAAAACATGCTTAGTGACGTGCTTATGATGAGTTGCCGTAACGAAGGTTAAATCCTGCATATCATCATCACAGTGCTCAAGGTTGATGGTGGGCGGAAGCTGCTGCGTATTGGCGGCTAATACAGAAAAGATACTCTCTATGCCCCCCGCTGCGCCTAATAGATGGCCTGTGGCGGCTTTCGTTGCTGAAATAGGGATGGCGGGCAAGCGCTCACCGAATACGTTACGCAATGAGGCAATTTCAGCCCGGTCGCCAACGGGCGTCGAGGTGGCGTGGGCATTGATATGGTCAATGGCATCAATGGTAAGGTTTGCCATGCCTAGCGCCGCTTGAATCGCAGCCGCTGCGCCGGCCCCATCCTTTGGGCCTGCCGTTAGATGATAGGCATCCGCGCTGGTGCCGTAGCCGCTAATTACCGCTAACGGCGTTGCACCCCGCGCGACCGCATGCTCAAGCGTTTCGATCACCATAACGCCAGCGCCTTCTCCCATCACAAAACCGTTACGGGCTTTATCAAAGGGCCTGGACGCGCGTTCAGGGTTGTCTGCTTCTGTGGAAACGGCCTTTAGAGCGTTGAAGCTGGCCAGTGAAAGCGGGTCAATACACGCCTCGGCGCCGCCGACGAGGGCTACATCGGCTTCTCCATTGCGTATGATGCGCATACCGTCGCCAATGGCCTGTAGCCCTGCCGCGCAAGCTGTAACCGGGCATCCCAGAGGGCCTTGAAAGCCATAGCGAATGGACAGATTGCCAGCCGCCAAATTGGCCAGAAAGGCGGGCACAGTAAAGGGGGAGAGTTTGCGATAGCCGCGCTCAACAAGGGTTCTTTGGGCTTGCGTAATGGTAGGGAAGCCGCCAATGCCAGAGCCAATAATGGTGGCCGTTCTGCGTTTTTGAGCCTGCTCAACGGGGAACCAGTTGGCCTGTGACAGTGCCTCATGGGCTGCTGCTAACGCATAAAGGCTGAACAGATCCATTTTGCGCTGCTCTTTGGGGTCGGCTATCTCATCCAGGTCAATACCGCCGGTGGGGTCATGGCTAATGCTCGGCACCACCCCGGCAATTTTGATGGGGATACTGCTTGTGTCAAAGCGGTCAATGGTGCTGATGCCAGACTGGCCGTTAACCAGTCGCTGCCAACTTGTGTTGACGTTGTTGCCTAGCGGGCTGACCATACCCATGCCGGTAATCACGATAGGTGAGTGCATAGTGACTCCTAATTTATTGATAGGGTCACCCTAGCAATGGGCAATATATGATCAAGATAATATTTAGCAGACGAGGTATATATGCCTTATCCCAAGAGCCATAAATCGAAAACCAAAGAGCGCATTTTGGCTTCAGCGACAGAGCTATTCAGCCGCAATGGGTTTCAAAAGGTATCGATTGGCCAGATCATGAAGCTAGCCAAGATGACCCACGGCGCCTTTTATGCGCATTTCGCTTCAAAAGAGGCCCTTTACAATGAGTCTGTGCGCCTGACCATTGATAACAGCCGGGCGGCCAGGCTGGTAAAAGGCCCACTTTCGTTACAACACCTAACCGAATTAGTCGCCAACTACTGTAATCTCCAGGAGCTGGAAGCTAAGCATAAGCCGGGGCCTGAAGCGGTACTGTTCAACGAAATAGGCAGTGAAAAAGCAGAAATCCGCACTATGTTTGAAGCGTCATATATGAGTATGAAAAAGATGCTTGAAACGCGATTGATCGCGTTGAGCAAGTTGAAACAACTACCCTTTGCCAATGACCACAAGGCGATTGCTGATAAATCCCGGGTCATATTGGCCTCCTTGGTAGGAGCGGTAGCCATTGCCAAAAGCTTGCCAGGGGAGGTGGAGCGAAAGCAGGTATTGGTAGCCACACAACGCCAAATTTTACTGATGCTCGGGGTCAGCGAAGCTGAGGCGGAGCGTATGATGCAAGCTCAATAGTTCGTGAAGAGAATTCCGAGTTGTTGCTGTAGCCAGCACAGTCATTTTTGCACGATGATGAATAGTCTATTTCAGTGAAGGCTAAGGGAGCTGGCTTCGCCTTACTTACTAGAAACGGGAAAGAGCGCGCTACAGTAGCAATCGAAAACGCATTAGCGCATTGACAGTTTCGGGAAGTCGTTGATTAAACAGTAAATTGAGATAATCATCGGTATCGAAAGGTGGGTTTTTCAAGCTTCCTCGATGCCTTTGTGCGGCTTGAACGACATGCCCTGGACTTAAAGCCAGCATGTCGGCTATGAACTCATCGGGGTGAATGGCTTTAATATCGTACTTTGCAAGCGATTCATCAGGAAAATCTTTGAGGTTAAAGGTAATGATTGCCTCGGCACCACTGTGAATAGCACAGGCAAGTACGTGTCGATCATTGGCATCAGGAAGCACTACTCCCTCGATTAAAGACTCAAAACCGGTCACAACAGCATCACGGGTGTGCATATCCATCAAATCGCGTACGCGTTCAAGTTTTTCCCGCGTCAGGTCGCTGCGATTAGCCAATACATTGCGTATCCATTCTTCGTGTATTTGAGGCGACCAACGAGCACGATATAAATCTGTCATCGCCAAGTGAATTAGCAAGCTGCGCAGTGGTGCTGGATAGAGCACGCAGGCGTCGTACACGACCGTATAGTACGAACTCATCAGTACCCCAGCCCTAATGACTGGTCTAGGGCTGACAGCTCATCCAGTGCTTGCAGGCGTTTTTGGTCGACATCTTCTTTATACGCCATCACATCGGTGTACTTTAGTTTTCGCCGATTTCCAGCGCGGTGGTAAGGGATTAGCCCGTCGTCCAATAACTTAATAAGCGTTGGGCGGGACATATTGAGCACGTCCGCGGCTTCTTGCGTCGTCATTTCTGCATGAATAGGAATTAGCTTAACCATGTTGCCTTCGCCCAGCTCGGTCAGTATATCGACCAACAGTCGCAAAGCGCTCACAGGAACTTCTACCCGGTGCAGCTCACCATCTTTATCAGTAATAGCTACTCGTTGTGTCGATGCGCGTGTTTCGACATAGGCTGCTAACTCGCGGCTTGAAAGCTTGGCAAGTGCTGACTCTTTTTGGCTAGGTAGCAAGGTGGATAGTGATCTCATCTATCTGCTCCTTGTTTGGAAATGCTCTTTAAGAACGACTCGTTAAAAGCGCTGTTCAGTAGTGCGGCGCCATTATTATGCACACTGTAAACTATTTATTCGAATTTTTCGCAATTCTAGCTGCTGAATCATCAAGGTTCACAGCCGGGTTAAAAAGCGTCGCGGGCGTGACAGTAGGTGTGCCTCATCGAAAAGACTGATCGTGACTCTACCCAAGACGAAGCGGGTAAAAAACTGGATAATGGGCCGCAATTCGCCTACTGCCTACTGCTAGGCAAACTCATTGCTCCGGATGCCCGCTCATGGAAATCAAAGTTAACTATCTCGACAACCTCCGCCTGGAGGCCAAGTTCGACGATTTTACGGTTATCTCCGACCAGCCGATTCGCTATAAAGGTGACGGCTCGGCACCGGGGCCGTTTGACTACTTCCTGGCGTCGTCTGCCATGTGTGCGGCCTACTTTGTAAAGGTGTACTGCAACGCCCGCGATATCCCTACCGAAAATATTCGCCTGTCACAAAACAACATCGTCGACCCGGAAGATCGCTATAAGCAGATCTTCAAAATTCAGGTCGAGCTGCCGGAAGATATTTCTGAAAAAGATCGCCAGGGCATTCTGCGCTCCATCGACCGCTGCACGGTTAAGAAGGTGGTTCAAACCGGCCCCGATTTCCAGATCGAGACGGTAGAGAACATCGACGAGGACGCCCAGGCGCTACTTATGGGCGCACCGGAAGGCGGGAGTACCTACATCGAGGGTAAAGACCTGCCCCTGGAGCAGACCATCGCCAATATGAGCGCGATCCTGGCTGACCTGGGCATGAAGATTGAGATCGCCTCCTGGCGTAATATCGTGCCTCATGTTTGGTCACTGCATATTCGCGATGCGGCTTCCCCCATGTGCTTTACCAACGGCAAAGGCGCGACCAAAGAGAGCGCACTCTGCTCGGCTCTGGGCGAGTTTATCGAACGCTTGAGCTGCAATTTCTTCTATAACGACCAATTTTTCGGCGAAGAGATGGCGGGCAGCGCCTTTGTTCACTATCCCAATGAGAAGTGGTTCAAGCCAGGGCCGAATGACGAGCTGCCCGAAGGGATTCTCGATGAACACTGCCTTGATATCTACAACCCCGAAGGCGAGCTGTGCGGCTCCAACCTGATTGATACCAACTCTGGCCGCGAAGATCGGGGCATTGTCTCACTGCCGTTTGTACGTCAATCCGACGGCGAAACAATCTATTTCCCCTCCAACCTGATTGAAAACCTGTTCCTCAGCAATGGCATGAGCGCGGGCAACACATTGGTGGAAGCCCAGGTGCAGTGCCTCTCGGAAATTTTCGAGCGAGCGGTAAAGCGTGAAATCCTCGAACAGGAGTTAACCCTGCCGGATGTACCGCAGGAAGTGTTAGCCAAGTACCCAAGCATCGTAGAGGGCATTAACGCCCTGGAAGCCCAGGGTTTCCCGGTGTTGGTCAAAGATGCCTCCATGGGCGGGCAGTTCCCGGTGATGTGTGTCACCTTGATGAACCCGCGCACCGGCGGTGTGTTTGCCTCCTTTGGCGCCCACCCCAGCTTTGAAGTGGCGCTGGAACGCAGCTTGACCGAGCTGCTGCAGGGCCGCAGTTTCGAAGGCCTGAACGATCTGCCGCTGCCCACTTTTAACTCACAGACGGTTTCCGAGCCCAACAACTTCGTTGAGCACTTTATCGACTCGGTGGGCGTGGTCTCCTGGCGCTTCTTTAGTGCCAAACCCAATTTTGAGTTCAGCGAATGGGACTTCTCCGGCAGCAACGAAGAAGAGGCTGAAACGCTATTTGGCATTTTTGAAGAGCTGGGCGCCGAAGTGTATATGGCGGTACACGAAGACTTGGGCGCACCGGTGTGCCGCATCCTGGTGCCGGGCTACTCGGAAGTTTACCCGATCGAAGATCTGATCTGGGATAACACCAATAAGGCGCTGGATTACCGCGAAGATATTCTCAATCTGCACCGCCTGGATGACGACCAGCTCACCGACCTAGTCGAGCGGCTGGAAGAGAGCCAGATGGATGACCACACCGATATCATCACGCTGATCGGTATCGAGTTTGATGAAAACACCGAGTGGGGACAACTGACGATTCTGGAACTGAAGCTGTTGGTCTACCTGGCGCTTGGCCGTCACGAAGAGGCGCTGGACAGCGTGCAGATGTTCCTGCAGTACAACGACAACACCGTCGAACGCGGCCTGTTCTACCAGGCAGTGAATGCGGTTCTGGAAATTGTGTTGGATGACGAGCTTGAGCTTGAAGATTATCTGTATAATTTCCAGCGCATGTTCGGTGAAAATACCATGGTCGCAGTAGTGGGCTCAGTTGAAGGCTCTGTGCGCTTCCATGGTTTGACACCCACCAACATGCAACTAGAAGGCCTTGAGCGCCATCAACGCTTGATTGAAAGCTATAAAAAGCTCCATGCCGCTCGGGGGGCGAAAGCGGGTGTGTAAAATTAAATATATGCGTGGCTGGGCCATTAACATAGTGATTAAAGCTACTAGTTAATGGCCTTGATATAGCTGTTCGAGGTCTTTAGTGGAAGGTGCCTTCAATAAATGTCGTCAGATCTTGATTGAAACGCGTGCTCTCCTCTATAAACGGCGCATGTCCTGAGTTCTCATAAAGTAGCGTTTCAACATTGGGATTCACTGCTTTTGCGCGGTCGATCGACGCATCCACCTGCACCAACGCATCTTTTTTGCCATACAGTAGCAGAATGGGTTTATCCATTCTGCTAAGCCCCGCTAATGAGATGCGCATGGACTGAACATTTGCCTGCATATCCCAAGAGGCTAGCGCTGCATTAGCCAGTAGTAGCTGAAAAGTGGCGCTTTCCGGTTGCTGTTCAAAGCATAGACGTAGGAAGTCACGCGTTGCCTCTAAGTGGGTTTTCAGGTTTTCTGAGACCAGTTCCTGATAGATTTCAGGATGAGAAGTGATTTGTTCAGAATTAAGCTCGACGACACCGTCAACATAGACCGCACCGCTGATGTCACGATCATCGTAATAGTTCAGGTAGTTAGAGATAACAGCGCCTCCCAATGACCAGCCTACCAGTATGGGCTGCTGGGCATTTGATGCGCTAATGACCGCGGCAAGGTCATCCGCCCAGCGGCGTCCGTCGCTATACGCGATGGCTTCTTCTGGCTTGTCAGACAAACCATGCCCGCGAAGATCATAGGTAATGAGCCGATATTTCTGCAAAAGCGCACTGTTAATCTGTGGCTCCCAATTTAGGTGGCTGCCCAGGTATCCGTGAATAAAGACAATAGGTTGGCCTTCAGGATCGCCAAACTCTTGTACAGCAATAGAAACGCCGTCGCTTGAAGCGACATCATAATGGGTAGTTTCTGCAAGCGCCGCTAGTGAAAAAGCTAACAAAAAACCAGCAGTAATGAATGCAAAAACCGAGCGATAGAACTTGGACACAGACATCATTAGCACCTCATGGTTATATAGAAGAGGTCAGCGTAAACTGTGACATCGGTGTTAGGGTCAAGCGCTAAATGCAAGAGGAGATGATCGTGGTAAAAAGTAGCGCCAAACCGCCGCTTAGAATCGGTCGGCTCTCTCGGGAAACGGGTGTCAGCATCCGCTCGATCCGGCACTATGATGCGCATAATCTGCTTAATTCTTCGCGTTCAGAAAACGGCTATCGAGAGTTTTCGGATATAGCGATTACCCAGGTCAAGCAGATTCAACGGCTGATTGGTAGCGGATTCAATCTTGATGAGATCAGTACGTTTCCAGAATGCATGCGGCTGAAAGAGGACGCGGCTTTTTGTCCGGAAACCATGGCTACTCAGCGCGAAAGATTAGCCAAAATCGAAGCCAGAATCGCTGATCTGCAAGCTATCAGAAATGAGCTTTTGGACTCCATTCAAGCCAGTGAACTTAATGGGCCGCTTCAAGCCTTATCGGTTCAGGAGGTACCAAAGCGAAAACCTGAGCGTTGTTGAGTGCGGCTTCTTCGAACAGAAGGCCTAATCAGCAGAGTGGAACCAGGATTGGTGGCTGAGAAATTCGATTAACTCACTGCGAAACAGCTTGGCACGCGCTGAAAGGCTGCGCCGGTAGGGCCATACCAAGAAAATCTCTCTGTGGCGCCCCCGCCACTCAGGGAGCACTCGTATTAACTCTCCCGCTTGTAAGCTGTTTGCCACCATACTGGCGGGCATCAACGCAATGCCTGCGCCTGATAGAGTGAGATTGAGCACAATACTCATGTCGTTACTGACATGAAAATGATTCTTGTGACAAGCGTGCTGGCTACCCTCTTGGTGGAAGAGCTGCCACTCGCTAAACATCTTTGCTGCCACGCTAGGGCACGCCTGTAGTTCCTCTACCGTACTGGGAATAGGGTGCTTCATCGTCGGTGAAGCCACCAAAATCGGCTCTATATAGCCCAGGTACTTCTGTATCAGCGTCGAATCTTTTTGTGGCCCAGAGCGAAGCGCAACATCCGCTTGGTGATCACGAATATCGACCACGTTGTTGTCTAACTCGATAGTGAGGGCAATTTCAGGATAGCGGTGGATAAAGTGACGCCAGAATGCATCGAGCGGCCCGCTGCCCAAATTGACCGGCGCCATAATTTTCAACGATCCGCTTAGGCTATGCAGCGTTTGATCCAGATCTAAAATGCGCTGATCCAGCGCGAGTACCAACTCCTCACACTCGCGATAGTAGGATTCCCCGTGAGGCGTCAACGTCAACCCCTTGGTTGAGCGATAGAGCAACTCAACGCCTAACGTGGCTTCCAATGCGCTTATACGTCTCGACACGGTGGCAATCGTCATCTTCAACGATGCCGCCGCAGCCGTGAGGCTGCGTTGATTAGCGGCCACGATAAAGATATTCAGGTCATCTAAAGAGGGTTTGCGCATTTTGCAATTCTGTAAAATTGATTCTCATAGTTTGGCATATATTACCGTTATAGATGTTTGTTAATCTGCCTGCACTTAATACATCATTCTTAGGTACTCCCATGAAACATAGAATTATCTTCGCTATTCTCATGTCGTTTACGTTATCGCTAATTATGTCTGCCTGGGTGACCTACGTGAATATCGGCATGCATGCTGATTTTGTTGGCATCTGGATGCACGCTTGGTTGCTTGCTTGGCCAGCCGCTGGGATCATTGCGTTTATCAGTGGCCCCTTTATCCATAAGCTAGCCCACCGCATTGCCGAGAAGGTCTAATTGCTAGTGATGGATTCTGTTGCACTTGCTGATGCAGTGAGTGCAACAACTGCAATGGTAGGAGCTGCACTGGTTGAAGGTAGCTTTATCTGGCGAACATTTTAGGCCGCTCTTGTCGTTAATGCATTAGGCAGGAATGCGCGGGCGTGAAAGCGGCGTTAGTGCTTATCTTCGATGCGCAGCTTGACCACTTCATCAAATCCTATCCCCGTCACAGCGGCAATCTGCTCGTTACTCAGTACCCCCAGTTTAATCAGATTACGCGCCGTTTTTTCAATACCCTGCTTTCAGCTTTCCAAACGCTCCTTCTTTACCAAATTCTCTAAGTTTTCTGCCAACATATCTTTATCCTCAATCAAACTATTGAGCTGATCCAGGTTGATCTCAGCCCTCAGCCGCTGCAAATGCCGCTTAATCCAGCGGATGATGACAGGTTTATTCCTTCTGTAGTGGCAGCGTACCATGATAGCCAGATCAGGAAGATAAGTATGGGAATTGTCTTATCATCCTGCCGCGGCAAGTTGATATTAGTTGGTTACGGCACTCATCATTTGCGGTGCGATAGATTGTTTGTGGCCCAGTTTTTCAAAAATAGAAAACGGGTTAGCTTTATTAGCTAAAGACGTATGCGCTACCGGGAAATATGCTGCTTCTTATTCAGAGCAAACCGGAGACTCACAGCGTGAATACGTCACCCACTTCCGCCGTCATCATGACACTGCTTGCCACTTTTTTCTGGGGTTCAAACTTCCAAGCGACCAAAATCGCCATCGCCAGCCTTCCGCCATGGACGGCTTCGGTGGAGCGTTTCATCATTGCTGTCATTGGTATCTATACGATCCTTTTAATAAAGGAAGGCATCCGCTGGAGTATCCTCTCGAAAAACTTCGTCGCTTATGTCGTTTTAGGCATTATCGGGGTGGCGGGCTTCAATGGATCGCTTTTTGTTGGTCTACAGACATCAAGCCCAATAACGGCGTCACTGATCATGGCTACCACGCCCATTTCCGCCAATATCATTGAGGCACTCATCAACCGGCAAGCGCCCGGTGGGGCTAGAATTCTCGGCATGATCATCAGTCTAGTCGGGGTATGTCTGGTGATCACTAATGGTCAGATCCTAGCGGGTCACCTCAACTTCGCGTCAGGCGATATCATTATTCTAGCCGGGTCGATTGGCTGGGCTGCTTATACCGTTGGCACACGCGCGTTTGTCTCGGATGCGACGCCTCTGGAAACCACTAGCTGGACGATGCTTTTCGGTACTTTGGCCCTCGCTGCCGTCGCTTTCACGGTCGAGAGCCCGGCTTCATCCATGCTTGCGGGGTCGGGCATCAGTTTGTTAGCGACATTCTGGATGGGTATCGCTGGTTCCGTATTGGCCTATTTGTTCTGGAATGTTGGTATCGCGGTGCGTGGCCCTGGGAAGACCTCGATCTTCTTCAACTTTGTGCCCCTCTTCGCGCTGCTGATCCAGGTAGCCATGGGCATCTTGCCGCAAGCGGTACAACTAATCGGGGTTGCGATCACCATCCTGGGGGTTCTAGTCGGCCAAGGTCGATTAATAGGCCTGAAAACGAAGCGTGCACCGCTGAAGGAAAAAACTGATACGTAAACCATCGGCACCGGTGCAGTGCCGAGCGCCTGTGAACGGATAATGTTTGTTAACGATAAAGTGGGGTGGGGTATGGATGATAAAACGGCCAGAGGCAAAGACATTATGAATCAGCTCGAAGCAGGCGCTGGAGACCGTGTCACCGCAAGGCTTGCCGAGCTTGATGAGGGGCTCTCAAAACTGATTACAGATTACGCTTTCGCCGATGTGGTGGGTAGGCCAGGGCTGGATCTGAAAACACGTGAAATGCTTACCGTAGCTGCTCTTACCGCGATGGGAACAGCGCAAGAACAGTTGGAGTTTCATATGCGGGGTGCGTTAAATGTAGGAGTTAGCAAGGAGGAATTGCTCGAAATCGTTATTCAGATGGCTGTTTATGCTGGCGTACCGGCCTGCATGAATGGGATTACTGCTTACCGCAGTGCTTTGAATAGTCAGTCTAACTCTCACTAGAAGGTGTATGAGTGCCTATCAGCGGCCCCTTTATCCATAAGCTAGCCCACCGCATTGCCGAGAAGGTCTAATTGCGTGTGATGGATTCTGTTGCACTTGCTGATGCAGTGAGTGCAACAACTGCACTGTGATCAGCTTTCAATGCACCGCGACTTGGTAGGCAGCAGCGAACTTTTCCGCCATATCCGCGAGGCGCTTGTCTAGCGTCCATAACTGCGTATCGGGCGTGATAAGTGTTGAGGCAAGCAAGCACATGTCGACTAAGCCGCAGCCCAGGCCATAGAGCTTTTCACGTTCGATGAAATCCATCACTTCCGACAAACTAGCCTGATGACAAGATCGCAAGAGGGCGACACTCTCTAGCGTTTGAGTGCGTGGGGGAGGAGGTGTCCCGCAGGCAAGTTCAACTAAAACCATGGGGTGGTTCAGTACAAGATCCTTTTCGATCAACCCGACCAGGGCATCGTTGCGTTTTCTGAAATGATCCACCCAGACCGAGGTGTCGACTAGCACACTCATTGCGTTGAGGGCTCCTCGCGACGGCGGGGTATGTCGGGCATCTCTGGCGCAGTCCCGCCCAAGGCTGCAAGACGCCGACCGGCTTGTACGCGGACATAGGTCTTCATGGCCTCGCGAAAGAGGTCTGATGGTTTATCCATTCCCGGCTCGGCAAACGCCAATGCTTGCTCGTACAGCTCATCGTCAATGGTAACAGTGGTGCGCATCGTTCACTCCTGCCTAGTCGTTCACTAGCCTGCATCAATATTGATGTTATTTAACGTCAATTTGTGCATCTTCTCAAGCGGGCATAGCAATAACACCATCAGATGACTGCTCGGTGCATTCT
>Ga0209344_10005110_pt1 | contig 11519 bp, 10 predicted proteins | sample Cruoilmetagenom6_FD_187293 | JGI IMG/M metagenome (GOLD analysis project Ga0209344, IMG submission 187293) | Oil polluted marine microbial communities from Coal Oil Point, Santa Barbara, California, USA - Santa Barbara Oil Seep Sample 6 (SPAdes)... | ecosystem: Environmental > Aquatic > Marine...
GTGCTTTAGAGGAACCATCTGTTCTCCGACGCAGCGTGAGGCCTGTTCCAAAGATCGCTACATCACCTAACGTCGCAACCGCCCGATGTGCCACAGCCACGCCGAGTGCGGCACCGTCTGCCATAAAAAGGCTCAATCCTAACGCCACAATCCCATCGCGGATGCCAATTCCACCTGGGGTACCGGGCATCAGGAACCCCACCACCCACGCTGCGGTGAAAATCGCCAGTAGCGCGAGAGGCTCCGCGCCACCTGTGGGATGAACTGCCCATACCACGCTCCAGAGTGAAAGGCCCAGCACCGCGAAATTAGTCGTATGGAGCGTCGCCGGCATCACTAAGCGGCGGGCTTCTATCCGGGGCCTACCCGCCTTGTGCCAAAGGATCGCTTGCCCCGCCACCAATGCCGTAATCAAAAGCACAGGGAACACCATGGTAGCCGGCCCGACTACGGCCTCACCCAGTTCTTGCCCCAGCGCAGTTCGGAATTCAGGCAGCACTATTAAAAGCCCACCCGATAACACCAGCCCTACGCCCAGCAGTACGCTTACTTCCAGCAGCATAGCCGATCCGACAATCCCGGCAGCGACGCCATCAGCACGCGCCAGTGCAAAACGACCAAAAAGATGAGCGACGTTGCCAGGGATGTATTTGCCTATCTGGGAAACGAGAAGTTGGCTTTCGGCTCGCCCCGCTGGCAGGGTCACTTCGTAGACGCCCAATGTGGACCGCCATGCCACGGCGCCAACAATTTGCGAAAACATGTAGAAAATCATTCCAGTGCAGAGCCAGAGCCATGTAGCTGACGCACGCATATCGAGGCGCGGCAATTCACCCGCATCGCGCCATACCAAAATCGCGATAAAGCCCAATGAAAGCGTTGTACCGAGGATGCGTAAAATCCGCATATGACGCTCAGGTCTTGCGGGCAATGACGAGATAACCGTTGCCCAAATCGGTTTGCAGGAAAGGCCGTTGGATCTGGCAGGCCAGCCACATGGCCGCCGCCAGAGGCTTTGATGCAAATAGGCGCCAGAAACGGCTTTCCACTGACCGATCGCTACCGCTTTCATCGGTAAGGTCATGTGCAGATTTGTCTGATTTCGCGGCTTGCTTCAGTACCTTCCCATAGGCGTGGGCACGCCAAAGTTCCATGACATTGGCCAGAGGGAAGCCATAACATTCCAACGTTTCTATGGTGAACCCCGCCTCTGTAACCGCTTGCGTCAGCCCCTCGCGGGTGTAACGTCGAACGTGACCTGCCCAGACATCCGCAGCGTTCCAACGTGACGGATGGGCAGGGGTCGACAGGATCATAAGGCCGCCCGGTTTTAGGTAGTTGCTCCATTCGGCCATCGCTTCGACATCTCTTTCCAGATGCTCGATCACCTCAAAGGATAGAATCAAGTCAAAGCTGCCGCGCCACGCGGGGTCGAGCTCGGATTGGAGCGTCATCGGGCTTTCGGGGCAATCAAAATGTATGGCGAGGTTCAAGGCCTGCTGTGCCCGATCAACGCCATAGGCTTTGAAGCCCTTTGCCGCCATTTCCGACAACAACGCCGCCGGACCACAGCCGATGTCCACCACTCGGCCGGGTTTTACCTTCTTCAAGTGGCGAAGCACCCGGTCCCGACGCAGCAGATAGCGAGGGGCAGGAACCCAGTTGGCCTTTGGCAATGCGGGCCCGTAGTAGGGGTGACGGACTGCTTGCGAGGGCTGCTGCGGTGTAGGGTGGGTTCCGTCTAACATGGAGACTTCCTCCTCAGGCTGAGCGGGATCAGCACGTCTTTGCAGAGCACAGCAGCAATCTCGGCGGGTTGCGCGAGAACGAGCGCATCAGACTGCATCGCGGGGAAACCCGCAGCGATTAGCGTATCAATGGCATCGAGAATTGCCTCCGGATCGGAATGAGGCACGCAGACCAGCCCGGCGTTATCCACAAAGGTATCTGCCATTGCGGGCGAGGCCCGGGTAATGACAGAACGGCCAGCCATCAGCGCTTGATAGACTTTGTTGGGCACGACCGAGGCCGCCTTGCGTGAGGCACCGAATATACCCAGACAAATATCCGTTTCGGCAATGGCGTGAGTCAATTCGGTGTAAGGCACCCATTTTTCCCATGTGATATGAGACGCCTCGCCCTCTCCGAGCGCGGCTTCCAAGGTGCTGCGCATCTGGCCTGTACCGATCAAGTGCCATTGATGCGCCCGACCACGCACAGAAAGTGCGGCCTTCAGAATGGTCTCGACCCCGTGAAGCGGGATGAGTTGGCCATAAAACAGAATGCGCGCTGAGCCTTTGTGAGGTTGAGCGGGTGGCAGGCGTGTAAATGTGCCGGGTTCGGCGCCGACAGGCACTGCCGCCATGCGCGAGGAGGGCAGACTGAAGAGTTCTGCAATATAGTCGCCATGCGCCCGAGCATCCATCAATACCCTATCTGCGGCGCGGCAAGATAGCCACTCAAGCGCCCAGAGCGCCCGCGCCACGAACGATCCCGGTGCTACTAGGCGACGGTCATGGACCACAGTATCAGTGAGGGACAGAAACATATCGAGTACAACCGCCCGCCCACGTAAACGCGCGAATGGCCAGAGGATCACGACGTCAAGTTGTCCCAAATAGGGTACAATCACCACATCGTGTCGGGGTGCCGTCAAATAGCGAAACACGAGCAAGGGATAGAAAACCAACGCCCTCAACGCAGCCCAGAAAAGCGCCGCTTTGCCCAGCTGGCTTTTATCAGCGTGACCACGCCAGATATCAGCATGAATTTCCGTAACTTCAACCCCGATCTCACGCAGCCCATCGCGCAAAATCCGGGTGCGCGGCTTTCCTAAATCGTATGTTCCCCACAGGACAACATGCAGTGGGCGATCCCGATATCGGGTCTTGGGATGGGAGGAATTGGGGATCACTATATCAGTCACTTGAACAGGTTCCAAAATGGGGCGTAAACGCTGTCTCGTGGCAAGGCATCAGGATCAGGCTTTACACCTGTATCCCAGATCAGTTGTACGCTTGAGCCGACCGGCCCGGTAATTACCAGTTCTGAGTGATCAAACCCGATCACATCGCCATCCATTACCTCTTGTCCATCAATCGATATTATCGTCGAAGTCTGTACCCGATAGGTGCCGGGAAAGGGCAACGTCAGCCTGCCACCGTCTTCCGTGAGCAGGGTTTCACCGCCCGCAAGGTAGATCGGGCCGCTGTAATGGATATAGCTTTGGCGCAGAAAAACATGATCCTCAGGGAATAGAATCGGTGGAGCCTCACCAGTTTCCGGGGCACGCATCGTATAGGTCAGCACGCTCTTGTTAGCCAAAAGAAGCGGCGGGTGATTGGCGGCGACCAACTCAGAAAAAATCGGCTTACCGGCGGCAAGATAGTTTTGCATACCCCAACCTGACATGAAAAATCCGACGCGTGGAAAACGCGCTACCATGCCGCTGTCGCCGATGTAAGGGATCGGTTCGGGGAAGATTCGATGCACCTCGGCAAGTGTCGCACGTTGCAAGGAAGTGCCATTTCGCAAGGCAAAAGCCCCCTGGCCCAGCCCCCCTGCAACCATAAGCACCACGCAGACTGCAAAAGTCAGTGTCCCGCGCAGGTTTTGGGCGCCAAGCGCCACGGAAACCATCAGAAGCGGCACGGCGAAAGGGAAGAAATAGGGAAATGCGTTGCGATAGATGACAACGGACAGAAAAGGGAAGGAAAAAAGGATCAGCACCAGTTTAAGGCGCGCCGGTCGCGCGGTGCGCAAACCCGCGAGTATCAATGGCAACGCGCCAAGACTCAGTAAAACCCAGCTCAGAATTTCTTTGCTACGGGGAAAAAAGCCGCTGCCCAGTAACCCGGTGGAAACTGCTTCACGCGCATTGCTGACAGTATCGGCGCCCGGTGCAGGAGTGATACCTGCAGCGTGCCATGAATAGAGGATGGCAACGAAGGTCACAGCAAGAATGCCGGAGCCCAGGACCCGAAGAGGCAGTCCGCGTTCATCCATTCGCCAGATCAGTGCGGCCAAATAAGCCGGCGCAAAAAGTACCGTTTTCACGGTGACAAGCACGGCCAACGCGCTCAGAATGGCAGTGATAAGCATACTTAGCAGACCCAAGCGTGTCGTCATCAGCAAAGCGATTGAAGCCGTCGCCAGAGCCGCAGCCATCGGATCGGCACGAAAGCTGCCACCATAGACCAGCGTAAAGCCAGACGTTAGGAAAGCCATCGTGGCGATAAGAGCGGGTGTTTCCGCACTCAGATTTCGAGCGATACGATAAATCGAGACGGCAGTTAAGGCCACAAATCCCACCATTACCAAGCGCGCCGCGACGATCTCCTCCATCTCGTTTCCGGGCAGGCGATTGAGCCAGGTAAACCCATGGACAAAAACCGTCTGCATTGGCCGGTCCAGACGCCCATCAAGATAGGCGTGAACATGGGAGAGAAAATAGAATTCATCCCAATTGACGTTACGCGTGAACGCCAGCACTGTAATCGTAACGAAGGCAAACACTGTACTAAGCATCAAGACGTGACGCAGGATGTCAGGTGCCTTAGCTTGCACAGCCGCCCTGTCTAGGGTCGCATCAGACATTAGCAACCTTCACCGCATGAAGCGGCACCGGTTCTGCTGTGGTTTTAGGCCCGCGCAACATTTCGCGGGCGCGAATATCCTCAAGCAAGGACCGATTTGCGGATATAAGATCTGCCAACACCCCTACGGCGAAAAGAATGGTGGCCATCGCTAGCAGAGCACTGGAAAGCACGAGTGACTGAATGTGCCCCGCGCCGCCATCAATGAAATAGTAGCCTAGAAAACGCGCGACCCCCAATAATCCCGGCAATGCGAAAATCAATGCCAGCGACATGAAAAACTGAAGCGGCGCATAGATTACGAAAACCCGCAGGATGGTGCGCGCGGAACGTCCAACATATTCGCGTATCCCTCGGAAAAGCCGCGACGGGCGGGTCACTTTATTCACGCGCACGGGTACCGAGGTCATCGGAATACGTTTACGACCTGCCTGGATGATTGTCTCTAGGGTGTACGTATAGGTGTTAATGACGCAAAGCCGGGCGGCGGCATCGCGGGAATAAGCGCGAAACCCACTCGGCGCATCCGGAATGTCCGCACCGCTGGCTTTTCGTACGACCCAACTACCAAGCCGCTGTAGTGCCTTCTTGAGCGGTGAAAAACTCTCAATCTCGGAAATAGGTCGCGCACCAACGACGATCTGGGCTTCCCGGCGCAGGATCGGAGTGACCAGTGCGGGAATGTCATCAGCGCAATATTGATTGTCGGCATCAGTATTAACGATGATATCTGCACCTAGTTCCAGCGCACGTTCGATACCAGCGGAGAAGGCGCGGGCAAGTCCTAGGTGACTGCTCATCTGCAATACATGATCGGCACCAGCTTTCCACGCTTCCTCCACAGTGCGATCAGTGGATCCGTCGTCAATCACCATAATCTCCACGACATCGATCCCAACGATTTTGCGTGGGATCGCGCTTATGGCGATGGCTAAGGTTTCCTCCTCATTGAGAGCGGGAATCTGGACGATGAGTTTCATGATGGGCCTTAGAGCTGCTATTCACTTCAAAGATTGATCCTCCTATGAGGCCAAATTATGGCATATTTCGCTTATTGTTGCAGAAATCCGTGCAATGCAGTCTCATCCCCAGGATTGGTTGCTGATCATATTGGATAGCTCCCAGTATTGGACTGTTGCATTAACTTACTTTGGCCAAGTTTGTGGCTGTCGCCATCTGGTTTAGGCGGTTTCGAATAAGATGCTAATGAAATGAACTTCGCCTCGGGCGTCTGGTTACTTGTGATGGATGCCTCCGCGTTTGATGGTGCAGATTGTCTCTATGTCGCAAACGGTCTCTTTTTGGTGAAAAAATCGGCGCATTAGATGTTGTGTTCAATGGACATGCGTTTTCCCAACCCGCTGTAATCCCGGTCAAAGGTAGTTTTTGGAGGTGGTGTATGGGGTGGTTTTGATCTTCAGCTTGGACCCGTTTTGGCAAGACGTTTTAGGTTCTGGGCGGTAGCTGCGAGAAGAAATTTTTCGTTGGCTCCTTTTAAGCCTCTGAGACGGAGGCGTCTTATGCCGAGATGCCGTTTAAAGTGGGCGAACAACATCTCGACCTTTTTGCGTCGTCGTCGGCTCTCTTCGTATTGCCATGTGTGCTTTAGATCGCGAACAGTCTGGCGGACATCTTCGTCCATGTGCCGCGTGACCGTTCGGAACGGCGCGTCGGCGCAAGCCTTTTGGATCGGACATGCGCCGTAGGTTTCCTTGCTCGCGTAGTAGCTTTTGATGCGTTCATTTTTCTTGATCCTGCGCGGCGGCATCTCGTGGCCCTCAAGGCATGTGAAGCTGTCGCGGTCCGCGTCATATTGAAAGTGGCTGTTGTCGTATTTGCCGTTGGTCTGGTGCTTGCGATCCAACACCGGGATATGTGGCGTGACATCGCGCCTGAGCAGCCACGCCAGAAACGGGCCAGTGCCATATGATCCATCTGCCACAATCCGGTCGGGCTGGAAGTCATACCGTTTTACATTGCGCTCCAATATAGTCTTGGTCGCAATGATCTCTTGGCTCAGCCGCGCCGGTATAGCTTCAACATCCATGATGATCCCGTGATCGGTGTCGATCAAAAAGTTGATCTCAAAGCTGAAGCGCCCTCGCCCGTCTTTTAGGAACCACGCGATCTCTGAGTCAGTCTCTGACAGGTATTTTCGGAGACCTCTTCTTTGGTCCAGAGGGCGCAAGTCGATCTGTGTTCGCAAGCTTGGCCAAGTAGTCCGCAACGAGGCGCTGCACCTGCTCCTCGCGTGACCACAGCTTCTCGATCTCCTGCGGTGCATCTTTACGGTCTTTGTTCGCATCAGCCTCAATGGTGCTGCCATCGCCGCGCAGCACCTTGTATCGGTGCTTGGTCACCCAGACGATCTGATAGCGATGATAGAAGGTGGTATGGCTGGCTGCAGAATGGCTCATGAGCCCCTCTTTCGTCAGCTACAGCGTACTGGCTGAAAGCCGGTGGCTTATCTCCAGAAGGTGGAAAGTGAAGGCAACAGTTTCGCACTCCTACGATGATCTATATTCATAATATGGATATTAATGGCCGCGCCAATTTGGGTGGCAGTTTCCATATTTTGGAATATTTTATTTGATTTACAAAGAATCAAACACTAAAACTCAAAACCAAGGCCCAACGCGCAGTCGAGAAATGCCAATATAGGTATTCACAATATGGAGATGCACGTCGAGCCCGCCAATTGGGTAAAAGCTCAAATATAAAAAACCAAACCAGGGGAAAAATATGAAAATCCGTTCAATGTTACGACAAGGTGCCGCAATGGCTGGGGTCGTTGGTGTCAGCTTTACGCTGGGTGCTACGGCAGCAAATGCGCAATCATTCGTGCCCATCCCCGATGGCGCCAGCGTGTCGATCCCATCAGGCACCACATGCAACATGTCCACCGAAGCGCCGGGCGTGTCTGACGATTTGATCAAACTGGGCGCCTTTACGCCCTTGACTGGTCCGGTCGCAGGGCCCGGTCTCGGCGCGTTCGAGGGTCAGGAATATGTTTTCGACAAAGTGAACGCCGCCGGTGGCTTGAATGGCCGCAAGATCAAATTTGTGGCGCTGGACGACCAATACAGCGCGGCCTACGCACAGCAGCAGGTCCGTCGCCTTGTCGAACGCGAGAAAATCTTCGCGATCTCCGGCGGAATCGGAACGCCCAATTTTGTTGCGGTGCTGCCCTACATTGATAAAAATCAGATCCCGTCGATCGGAATGTATGCGCCAGCAGCCGGCAAGGTCGGCACTATGAAGAACCCGCACGTCTATATGATCTGGCCGAGCTTCGTTTCCGAATTCAACGTAATCGCGGATTATGTGGCCCGCACGGATCCGGATGCCAGCATCGCGTTGCTCATGCAGTCCGGCGACGTTGGCAATGATGCCTTGCAGGGCATGGAGGCGGCGCTCGAGCGGCACGGGAGGAAGATCGACAAGATCCTGCGCACCGAAGCCACCACAACCGACTACCTGCCCATCGCACAACAGCTGAAAGAGATCGGCGCGGATTGGGTCTTTATGGTCATACAGCCCACCGGTATCGGCCAGGCAATCGGCTCTATGATGAAGATCGGTTATAACCCAAAGGTCGCCACCCCGTCCGACGAAACAGACGAAAGCTTTATCAGTGCGTTCCCCGAGGAAGTAGAGGGGATAACGACACCCACAAAGGTCGCAGCCTTGACAAGCGACGACCCCAAGGTGCGCGCCTTCGTCGAGGACTTCACGGCGGTGAACGGCAAAGCACCTTCCATGTGGAATACTGTAGGCTTTGCGCAGGCTATGGTGACCATCGAGGCGCTGCAAGCCGCCCCAGCGCTCACCCGTGACTGTCTGGAGTTGGCGCTTCAGCATATGCAAGGCTTCGAGACTGGAGTTCTTCCACCCGTAACCTTCAGTCCGAACAGCCGGCAGGGCACCAATGCCGTTGGCATTGCGCGTGTCGAGGATGGCGTGGTTGTTCAGGTTTCACCCCCCGTACTTGTTCAGTGACTGACGTCAACTCGGGCTTGGAATGGGATAGAATATGACCTTGGATACAGCGCTCCAATTGACCATAGGGGGACTCGTCAGCGGATCTCTTTATGGTCTCGTGTTGATCGGCATCCTGCTGATCTATCGCGTGTCTCGTGTGGTAAACTTTGCGCACGGGCAGATCGGCATGGTGGCGGCCATGTGCGCCTTCTTTCTGGCTCGCCACTTCGGTGTGCCGATTGCAGTGGCGTTGGGGCTGGGCCTGACCGTCGCCGCGTTGGTCAGCTATCTCGTCGACATCCTCGTCATCAGTCGAGTGACCAAGATCGGGCCCGGTTTTGACCTAATCGCCACTCTGGGCGTGATGATGTTCCTGACCGCCATCGTCGAGCTGGTTGCGAGCCCGAAGAGTTTCAAATTCTTCAGTCTGGGTGCCCAGATCGAGTTCACGGTCCTTGGCGTCTACTTCAACGCCAATGACCTCGCTGTCATTGTGACGCTGGCCGTCGTTCTGGGCCTGCTCGCGCTTGTCCTGAACAAGACCGGTCTGGGACTGAGTATCCGGGCCGTCGCCATTAACCCTGAAATCGCCCGAACGACAGGCATCAACGTTCAGGCGGTGCGTGCGATTGTATGGGCGGCGGCCGGTGCCATCGCTGGCGTCGCGGCAATCCTTATCGCCAGCAAGGTCACTCTTAATGCCTTTTACATGACGCCGTTTCTGGTGAAGGCATTCGTTGCCGGAATAGTCGGCGGACTGGACCGCTTCGTGCGGCCAATGGCAATCGCTGTGGGGCTCGGCCTCTTGGAAAGTTGGGTCGTTTACTGGCTTGGCGCAGACGCGCGCATTCCGGCTGTATTCCTTCTCATCATCGTCCTGCTTGGCGTCTTGCCGAGCAAGTACCTACAAGACTTGGAGCAGAGACCCTAACATGGTTAATATGCAATCGATTGTCCGCTCGGACGTCAGAGGCGGACCAGAAAAGCTACGGCGCATGGCGTGGGTAACTGTTGGCTGCCTCGTGGTGTTCGCCCTGCCCTTCATCCTTGAGAATTACTGGCTCTACCTTGTCGGCGTTACCGCCATCTATGCCATCGCCGGACTGGGTCTTGTCACTCTCTTTGGCTTCACCGGACAACTGTCGCTGGCGCATGCCTCGTTCTTCGGCATTGGCGCCTATGTCTCCGCCATCGGCGGCGTCCATTACGGCTTACCGGGTATTGTGACCCTGCCGATTGCGTTCGCCATCTGCCTTGCAGCCGGTGCATTTGTCGGCATCTTCGCGCTGCGCATTTCGGGGCTTCGCTTCGCCTTGATCACCCTTTCATTCGGAGAACTGTTCTATTGGGCCAGCGTGCGGTGGTCCGATCTTACTGGCGGCGAACAAGGACTTTACGCCGAATCCCTGTCCGTCATGGGGATTGATTTTGGCGATCCCATTAATGCCTATTTTCTGTTTGCCGCGCTCGGTCTCCTCGCCACGGCGCTTTGCTTCAGGCTGCGCGATTCCAGCTTTGGGCGCGCGATGGCGGCGACGCGCGATTCAGAGTTGGCAGCAAAATCCAGCGGTGTCCCGGTGGCACGCACGAGATACATCGCCTTCATCATCGGCGCCCTGTTCAGCGGAGTGGCGGGTTGGCTATTCTCTGGACACGTTGGTGCAATCTCTCCCAACTTCTTTGATATGTTCGCCTCGTTGAACATGCTGGTCGCGGTGATCATCGGTGGCGTGAAAACGCCACTGGGAGCTTGGGTGGGGGCCGCCTATCTGGTCTTCGTTCCCGAATTTTTTGGCATGGCCGGTGCCTCAAACCTTTATCCCATTCTGAGCGGTGCTTTGTTGGTGCTTATCATTCTTGTTGTGCCTGCCGGTGTCGTTCCAACATTAGGACAGGCCCTGCGGCAACTCGGGGCAACACGAGGGGACAAGCAATGACGACGATCGAGATGCCGCGCAACGGCGAAACGACACTGAACCTCGACAAACTGTCGGTTTCTTTCGGCGGTCTCATGGCGCTCAACGACGTCACGATGTCCTTGAAACCCAATGTCTGGAACGGGCTGATTGGACCAAACGGTGCTGGCAAGACAACCCTTCTGAATGTCATCTCCGGCTTCCTCGTTCCCACGGGAGGAAGCATCCACTTCGGCGACGAGGATATGACAGGCCAGTCCACTCAAAATTGGGTGAACCGCGGCATCTTACGCGGTTTTCAGATGCCCCGTCTGCTCGAAGGCGAAACAGTTTTCGTCAACATCATGCTGGGCCGCCACCGCTTCCTGTCCTCGGGGCTGGGAGCGCAAATCCTGAGACTGCCACAGTATATGGCGGCTGAAAAACGGGACCGCGACTTCTGCATGGAAATCGCCGAGCGGTTGCTGCTGGGTGATGTTGTAGGGGAACTCGTCTCAGATTTGACGTTCGGAACCCGTCGACTCGTGGAGATCGCCCGCCTGCTTGCTGCGGAGCCGAAAATCGCGCTCTTCGACGAACCGGCGGCGGGCATGGACCCGGACCTGCGCCATGAACTCGTGTCGATTTTGGCTGAAATCCAATCCACAGGCAAAATCACCGCCGTGCTGGTAGAGCACGACGTGGATCTCGTCAGACGGCTCTGCCCGGTCAGCCACGTTCTGGATGCGGGTCGTCTGATTGCCCAAGGAGCAACCGATGAAGTCCTCGGGCTTCAGCAGGTTCAGCAAGCCTATTTCGGAGTCGGACATGATTGAACTTGAGAATGTAAAGGCTTGGTACGGAGCCTCGCAAGCGTTGTTCGGCGTAACCTTCAGGGTGAAGCCGGGCGAGTTGGTGGCGTTGGTCGGTGTGAATGGTGCCGGAAAAACGACCATCGTGCGAGTGATCAGCGGCTTGGTTCGATCCAGCGGCCAAATTCGCCTCGATGGGCGCGACATCACCGCAACGCCCGCCCATCTGCGTTTTC
>Ga0209344_10005112_pt1 | contig 11512 bp, 11 predicted proteins | sample Cruoilmetagenom6_FD_187293 | JGI IMG/M metagenome (GOLD analysis project Ga0209344, IMG submission 187293) | Oil polluted marine microbial communities from Coal Oil Point, Santa Barbara, California, USA - Santa Barbara Oil Seep Sample 6 (SPAdes)... | ecosystem: Environmental > Aquatic > Marine...
TCCTCTCGCTTTTTGATCTCCACCGCTGCAAAAAGAATAAATGCCATCTTTTGTTGAAGGCCCTTCTGCTGAAAGCAATACTACACCAATACTGGTATCTTCCTGGGCATCATAAAAAGCGTTATACAATTCACTTGTCGTTTTCGGACGGAAAGCATTGCGCACATTTGGTCTATTAAAAGCTATTCTTGCGACCCCGTTACATTTCTTATATGTAATATCTTCATATTTTTTTGCAACTTTCCAGTCTATCTGTATCATATTTTACCTTTTAATTCGTTGTAAAGATATAATTTAAGAAAAAGACTAAAAAATTAGTCAGTAAAAACTAAAAAATTGTTATCAACCATGAAAAAAGCATGTGTTCAATTGTTCTTTTTGTTTTTCTTTGTTTATGGATTTTCGCAAAACATAACGATAGAGAAATTCAAGTCACAAGAATTAGCCGGAGAAATAATAGACGAAAGAGTAATTAAAATTTATATCCCTGATAATTATAAGACAGATTCTACGCAAACTTACCCTTTAGCTGTAGTTTTAGACGCTGAGCATTTATTTGATATATATGTAGCAAACTCTAGATTATTTGCTACAAGAGATAAGGCTCCGGAGCAAATTGTTGTAGGAATCATGCAAAATCAAAAAAACGAGCGTAAATTAGACTGTGCTGTGAATTTTGAAAATAGTATGCTTACAGAAACTAGTTCAAAATTTTATAAGTTTATTAAAAATGAATTATTACCCAATATGGAGAATAAATATCGCCTTTCTCCTTTCAAAACGATTGTTGGAAATACACTTACGGCCAACTTCATAAATTATTATCTGGTTGAACCTCAACAAATTTTTAATGCTTATATAAATATCAATCCTTTTTTTCCAGATGGATTGTCAGCACTTTTTCAAGGAAAGATTCCTATTCTAGAACCAAGAACTTATTATTATTTGAATACGGGTAAATATAATGGGGAGAAAAGAAATAAAGCCATTGAAAAAATTCATTATATCTTAAATAATGTTGAAAATGAAAGCTTTATGTATAAGTTTGATAAATACGATAATTCTACCAAAACTTCATCAATTGGCCAGTCAATACCAGCAGCATTGGCTCATATTTTCGAAATGTATTCATCCATTTCTAAGGAAGAATTTGAAGAGCATGTGGCGGATTTAAGCCCTGCAGAAGCCATTGAGTATTTAGAGAAAAAATATGTTGAAATTCAATATTTATTTGGCGCAAACAAAAAGATTAGACAACGCGATATTTTTGCTGTAGAATCAATCATTTTAGATAAAGAAAATGGTGATTATCTTGAAGAATTTGGAAAAATGATCATCCGTTTGTATCCTGAATCTCCAATTGGTGATTATTATATTGGTCAATATTATGAAACTGGAAATGACTTGAAAAATGCCTTAAAGTACTATAAAAATGGCTATGCCAAAATACCGGGAGATGATCCTAATGGAGATGGCTATTATGAAAACGTAGAGCGCGTTCTAGCTAAAAGAAAGGCAAAAAGACCAACTTTAGAAGAAGAAGAAATTATTGAAGAAGAAACCGACGAAAATGGTGAAAACGGAGGTAATTAATTAAGAATCACGGTATTCAATAAAACTCGAAATTTTTATTAGTTTCGGGTTTTATTTTTTTAGTAATGAAATTGAGGTGTCATTAATTTTAATGAGCTTTTGTTTATATAAGTTACCTATTGCCTTTTTAAAGTTCTTCTTGCTCATTTGTAAACGATCTTTGACCTCTTCGGGTGAGCTTTTATCAGTTAAGTCAAGATTTCCACCACCAGTTTTTAACTCATCTAAAATCCTTTGAGTTATACCATCGATAACTTTCTTAAATTTTTGTGGTTGTAGGACAACATCAATTCTTGCATCGTCTCGAATCTTCTTAATATAACCATCAATTGCCTGCCCTTCTGTTAGCTCCTGAAAAATCTCGTTGTGATATAAAAGTCCCTCACATTCTTCATTAATAAGAACTGAAAAACCCAACGGTGATTCTTTACCAATTATCAAACTTACTTTATCGCCTTCTTTCATATATAGATTTTAGAAAATAAAAAACCTCACTACAAAGGTAATGAGGTTCAATATTTTTATTGAATAAAAGATGGTTTATTTGTAAACTGACTCTTTTTTGAAATGCTTAGTAAGTAGATAATAAACAACAGCTCTATATTTATTTTTATTTGAACGACCATAAGTGTCCATAACCTTACTTATTGCATCATCTTCACCTTTTTTAACACCTAATTTCTTATTTAAGAAATTATTTTTTACTGTGGCAAGTTCTTTCTCATCAGAACTTGAAACTGTAGCTGCATCTCTGTTGTAAATTGATGGGCCACAACCAATAGTAACTTTGGTTAATAAATCCATATCTGGTTTAACACCACATTTGTCTTTTAAATCTACAGCATATTTTGCAATAAGATCGTCTCTTTTACTCATGATTTTTTATTTAAATTGATTAATAATTTTTATGTTATTTCTAACTACCCAAATATAATGAAAATTTTAACATTTTAAAAATAATTTTCAACAATGTTGTGTCTTCTATTTCAAATAGTTAAAATACTTTTTGAGTACAATATCGTTCTCATTTTTTGGTGTAAAAATTTCTAATAATCTTGGTTTATTTGATTTATTATAGAAGCCTTTTAATGATTGTTTTAATTCAATTTCGCTTTTCACGGAAGTGTACTCAAAATGATACATGTCACATAAATTCTTGGCAGTTAAATTATGTGTGGTTTCAAAATATTCTGCCGAATTTAAATTTTTGGGACCCGTTATTATTCGAAATATACCTCCGCCAGAATTATTAATTAGAATTACCCTAAAATCACTTTTAATATAATTATTCCATAGTGCATTACTATCATAAAAAAAACTAATATCACCAGTCATAAAAATTGTTTGCATATTTGTAGCTAACGATGCTCCAATGGCAGTAGAAGTGCTACCATCAATACCACTGGTTCCTCTATTACAAAAGGTTTGTACTTCTTTTTTTACATCAAATAATTGTAAATACCTAATGACTGAACTATTACCAGACTGTAACAGCACATTATTTGGTAAATTCTTTATTAAAATATCAAACACCTTTAAATCAGAAAAATTACATTTTTTAAGGTAGTTGGTATGTGCATTTTCCCTGTAAGATTTAATCGTTAACCATTTTTTTTGATAAGTACTTTTCGCCGGATTGATCATCGTTAAAAATTGCTTAAAAAATAACTCCGGATTCTGCTTGAAATGATGGCTTAAGCAATGAAATGTATCTGGAGCACGCTTTGCGCCTATATGCCAGTGATGAGCTGGCTTAGAATCCCTTAATATTTTTTTAATTCGCTTTGAAATAACCATTCCTCCAAAAGTTACCAATACCTCAGGTTGAAATTCTTTTTTCTGAACCTCATCAAAAGGAAAAATTAAATTATCAATACTATTGATAAATTTAGGATGATGAACATTAGAGGTCGTTTCAGTTAATATTAAGACCGATTCATCCTGTACTAGCTTATCTAATAGTTTCTGAACAATTTCATCGGGAAAATACTCACCAATTAAAATCATTTTTTTAGAAGAAGTATTCCAAATTTCAACAAAAGGCTCCAATTCTGACATAGATACTTCTTTTACCTTATTGGTTGATTCATTAAGCTCAATCTTTTTTTGAATTGTAGCTTTGTCAACAGTTTCATAGAGAGGTTCATCAAAAGGTACATTGATGTGAACCGGTCCCTTTTTTATTTTAGAAATAGTAAGAGCTTTATTAATTAACGCTGCATTATTTTCAATCGAAATACCATCATCATCTAAATTCGCACTAAACTCAATATGATTTGCAAAGACATTTTCTTGACGAATAGTTTGTCCATCACCTACATCGATCAAATGTTTGGGTCTATCTGCAGAAATAACGACCAATGTAATATTACTGTAAAAAGCTTCCGCTACAGCGGGATAATAATTTAATAATGCAGAACCTGAAGTACAAACAACCACAACAGGTTTCCTTTTTTGTTGAGCAATCCCTAAAGCAAAAAAAGCAGCACTACGTTCATCAACAATACTATAGGTTTTGAATTTAGAATGATTGGTAAAACCAATTGTAAGTGGTGCATTTCGAGAACCTGGTGATATAATTATATCTGTAATATCATACGCTTCACAATATTTAATAACAAGTTGTGCAAGTTCTTTTTTAGGGTAGCTCATTTATCGTATTTGTCACTGTAAATTTACGCTAATTTGATAAAACTTTCTTCATTACCTTACTCTTTTCTACTGTTTCTAACCATTCATTTTCAGGAATGCTATCGATAGTAATTCCTCCACCAATAAATAAAGATGCTACTAAATTTTCAATTTTCATACAACGAAGATTTACGAATAAATCTGACGAATTGTCAATATTCAATTCACCTAAAAAACCCGTATAAAACTGACGCTTATAACCTTCATTTTTTAAAATAAACTCTTTAGCAATATTCATAGGCATTCCGCAAACAGCCGGTGTAGGATGTAAATTATCAATAAGATTTTTCAAATCAAACTTATCATTCAACAGGCCTTTTATAGATGTTTTTAAATGTAGAAGATTCCCTGCCTTAATAGTTGTTGGTTTTGATATTGATAATTCGTCAATAAGTGAATTTAGATTTGATTCTATATAATTTGTCACTATTTGCTGTTCTTCAAGTTCTTTTTTATTCCAGTTCACATCTAGCGAATCTTTATAAACTTGTGTTCCTGCTAATGACACAGTATTAAACACTTTTAATTTTATTCTCACCAATTGTTCAGGCGTAGCCCCAAGCCATAAACCAACTTTAGGATGATACCAAACATAGACAAAGGCATTTCGGTAATTACATAGTAATTTTTCAAAAGTTTTGGTAACAGAAAAATTAGTTAACTCAAGCTCTTCTGTTCTAGATAAAACAACTTTTTTGGCCTTCCCTCTTTTAATAAAATCAATACAACTACCTACAAGATTGATATATTTATTTTTAGTTGAGTCATTATTGATTGTTGAATTTTCTCCGTCAAGCGGAATATTACTCGTTGGCAATAGAGCCCTATAAGTATCTGAATTTTCTATGCGAAATAAAATTACATCTTCTGTATTGTTAAAAGGAGCAAAAAGAAAGCCCTCTTCACTAAAGCTATTTGAAAATTCTAATACTGTTTTCTTTTGAAAAATTCCCTTTACAACTTTATCATTTGGTTTTTTATAAGTGACGAATGGTAATTCTTTAGAATATGCATCTTCAATTTTGTCCAGTAAATTCTTATAATCCAAATTATTTTAGTGTTTTTAAAATTTCTAATTTGATTAAATCAAAATTCGTCCATATTAAATCGTGTCCCCCTCCTTCTATAGTAACCATAGTAAATTTATCGGCATCAATAGTGTCCTCTAAAAATTTAGAGTTTTTATATGGTACAATAAAATCTTTATCACCATGAATATTCACCACTTTAGAAGGGCTTAAATTCCATTTATCCTTATATATAGATAAATCTGTTAAGTGTGCATATTTCTCTTTTGCTGCTGCTCTAAGCATTGCTGGTATCAAAGGTCTGGTTAATTTCCATTTATACAAACTAAGCACCCCAAACATAGGTTCATATTCTCCTACTACAGCACTAGCGAGTGATATTTTATATTTATAATTTTTGTTAGAGGCTAAAATTACTGGTCCGCCATAGGAATAACCGGCCAGAATAATTTTATTTACTGGAATATCCTTAATAAGGTCATGTAAAATTTCCATTTCAAATGCCAAAGTGCCTTGAATTTTACCTAGATTTTTTTGTCCATAACCTATCCTATCATAAGTAATTAAATTTGCTTTTTTATTTAAAGTTGAATCATTAAAATAGCGCTTATAATCTAAACTTGAGCCGGGAGAGCCATGGACAAAGACAAGCGTAGGTAAAACGGTATCAAGTTCCTTTTGCATGGCTATAACCCGATAATTAAAGTCTTTATAATCATTTGTAAAAATATATGGTGTGGCTATTCCTTTTGACAGTTCATTTATTACTTTTTCATCTGATGCAGGTTTTAATAAAATATGAGCCGCTATTAAAAGACCAATAATAAGTACACCAATAACGATGAAGAAAATCTTGAAGATCTTTTTAAGCTTTTTCAAAATCAAGAGTCTTTTCTAGTTATTACCATTGTACTTAGTTTACACAACGAAATAAGTCGTTGATCTTCATCAATAATTCTAATTTCCCATAATTGAGTAGTTCTTCCTTTATGTAAGGGTATCGCTGTTGCTATGACTAATCCCTCTTTTATACTTCTCAAATGATTTGCAGAGATCTCAATTCCTCTTACCATATGTGTTTCTCTATTAATAGACAGTGCAGATGCAAAGCTGCCTACCGTTTCTGCCAAAGCAACACTGGCACCACCATGCAATACACCATCTGGTTGATGTACACTTGAATTAACAGGCATTGATGCAACTACTTTATCTACTGAGGCTTCTAAAAATTTAATATTTAAAGTTTCCATTAAGGTATTTTTAGAAGCACTGTTTATATAATCTATAAATGATTTGTCTTTCATGGAGCGTTTTTTAGCAACGTAAAAGTAATCAAATCTTTATATTTTATAATGTTAAATAGCTAACTTTGCCCAGAATTTATATTCAATCCAATGATCTATAAGCTTCGTATTATATTAGACACCGAGCAGGATGTTATCAGAGAAATTGCTATCAAAGTAAGTGATACGCTAGAAGATTTGCATAATGCCACTGTTAATGCTTTCGGTTTTGATGGTACTGAGATGGCTTCATTTTATATGACCGATGACAACTGGAATCAAGGTGCAGAAATTCCACTTTTTGATATGAGTGAAAATGGCGATGCGGTTACAATGCAACATTTTATTATATCTGATATTATTGATACTGAAAAAACAAAGCTTATCTACGTGTATGATTTCTTTTCTATGTGGTCATTTTTTATTGAATTAGTAGATATTGTAGAAGATATCAATGAATATGAATTGCCGGCATTACTCTTTACACTAGGGACTATTCCAGATGAAGCTCCTGAAAAAGAATTCAAAAGTGAAGCTCTCGATGATACTATCAAAGAAGATGATGTCGATATTGATATTGATGAATTTGACTTTGATAACTTTGATGAATTAATGAACTAATCATTATTATTTTAATCTTTATTTTTAATTTTTCTGTTACAAAAGATTATTTTGGGCGTCGTATAATATATCAACCAAAAAATCATATTCTTGGAAACAATCTTATCTCTTAAAAATCTCGATAAAAAATATGGTTCTGTCCATGCAGTAAATAATTTATCTTTTGACATACAAAAAGGTAATGTTTATGGCATATTAGGACCTAACGGAAGTGGTAAATCTACAACTTTAGGTATCATTTTAAATGTAGTGAATAGAACTTCTGGCGACTTTAGTTGGTTTGATGGCAAAATAACCACTCATGAAGCTTTAAAAAAAGTAGGTGCAATTATTGAACGCCCAAATTTTTACCCTTACATGACAGCTACTCAAAATTTGAAACTGATCTGTAAAATAAAAGGGGTTTCTTATGACAAGATCGATGAGAAGTTAAAAGTTGTAAACTTATTTGAGCGTAGAGATAGTAAATTTAGAACCTATTCATTAGGTATGAAGCAGCGTTTAGCTATTGCTTCAGCACTTTTAAACGATCCTGAAATTTTAATTTTGGATGAACCAACAAACGGACTAGATCCTCAAGGGATTCATGAAATACGACAGATTATAAAAGAAATTGCCGTTAATGGAACTACCATATTGCTGGCATCTCATTTATTAGATGAAGTAGAAAAAGTTTGTTCGCATGTAGTAGTTATCCGTGAAGGTATAAAATTATATTCTGGTAGAGTTGATGAAATGACGGCATCAAATGGTCTCTTTGAACTGAATACTGATACTGGCAAAGATAAACTAAAAGAATTGCTAGAAAATCATAGGTCAATTAGCACTGTAAAAGAAGAAAATGGCAAGTTAATAGCGACTTTACAAGAAGAAATGTCGGCAACAGATATTAATGCATACCTCTATAAAAATGGTATTACCTTATCACATTTAGTCAAGCGAATGCCTACGTTAGAACAACAATTCTTAACATTAACTAACAATAACTAACCAAAAAATCATTCGTACTTATGTTACGCCTTTTAAATATAGAATTCCATAAACTAAAACATAATAGAGCTAGTAGAGTCTTGTCGATTATCTATTTTGGTTTGTTAACCTCAATCGCATTAATTGCCGCTATTAAATTTGATATTGGTCCTGTTAAATTTCACCTAGCCGATCAAGGTATCTTTAATTTTCCATATATCTGGCATTTTAACACGTTTATGGCAGCGATCTTTAAGTTCTTTTTGTTGTTAGTAATCGTGTCGATGATGGCCAATGAATATAGCCACAAGACATTAAAACAAAATTTAATCGATGGACTCAGTAAAAAGGAATTTATCTTATCAAAATTCTATACAGTAATCGCCTTTGCACTAATTTCTACAGTTTTTGTTTTTATAGTTTCATTAATTTTAGGATATACTTATTCAGACTACAATGAGTTTAGTATTGTTTTTTCTGATTTGGAGTATTTATTTGCTTTCTTTATAAAACTTGTCGGGTTTTTCTCTTTTGGACTTTTTATGGGCATTCTGGTAAAACGCTCTGCCTTTGCAGTAGGTGGGTTGGTGGTTTGGTTAATCGTTGAAAGTCTTTTCAAAGGCTATCTTTTTTGGCAATTTAGAGATAGTGATTTTAACTCAGTATCAGAAAATGTAAATAGCATTATGCGTTATTTTCCATTAGAATCAATGGCTAATTTAATTAAGGAACCTTTTACACGTTTAAACGCTGTACAAAGTGTTGCAAAACAAATCGGTGAAGACCTATCTAAAGACTTTTCAGTACAGTTTTTAGATATAGCTGTTGTGTCTTTTTGGACATTTGTATTTATTTATTTGTCATACCGTTTGCTTCAAAAGAGAGATCTATAAATTAACACCCCTAATAAGCTTTGCTTGTAGTTTCATTATGAAATATATTTCATATTCAACTAACCTCAAGGGGACAATTATTCCTGACCGGGATATGTTTAATACCAAAAATTTTGAGCCTTAAACAAAATCTATCATAATTTTAGAAATTGTAAATAAAAAATATTAACTCAAATAGATACTAACATCTAAAATTGCTTCACTATTTTTGCATGATGCAGTTTAAATTAGAATCCGATTTCAAACCAACTGGAGATCAGCCGGAAGCAATTAAGCAAATAATAGAAGGCATTTCAGCTGGTGACCCTTACCAAACACTTCTCGGTGTGACTGGTTCCGGTAAAACTTTTACTGTTGCAAATGTTGTTTCGTCTATTCAACGTCCAACCTTAGTATTAGCTCATAATAAGACTTTGGCTGCACAATTATATTCTGAATTCAAACAATTTTTCCCTAATAACGCGGTAGAGTATTTTGTGTCATATTATGATTATTATCAACCTGAAGCTTATATACCGGTTAGTGGATTGTATATAGAAAAAGACCTTTCTATAAATGATGATATTGAGCGTTTAAGATTAAGTACAACCTCTTCTCTCTTATCAGGTCGAAAAGATGTATTGGTCGTTGCATCTGTAAGTTGCCTTTATGGGATCGGAAATCCGGTTGAATTTCAAAAAAATGTCATCACTATTGAGGTTGACCAAAAGATTGCACGGACAAAGTTTTTACATCAATTAGTACAAAGTTTATATTCTAGAACTGATTTTGAAATTAAAAGCGGAACTTTTAAAGTAAAAGGTGATACAATTACTATTTTCCCGTCATATGGAGATTATGGATATCGAGTACATTTTTTTGGGGATGAAATTGAAGAAATTGAAAGTTTTGACATTGTCAATAACAAGATTATTGAAAAATTTGAAAGCTTAAATATTTATCCTGCTAACCTCTTTGTTACTTCTCCAGATGTCTTACAAAATGCGATTCATCAAATTCAGGAGGATCTCGTAAAACAAGTAGATTACTTTAAAGAGATTGGTAAACATTTAGAAGCGAAACGTTTAAAAGAGCGTACAGAATTTGACCTTGAAATGATTCGAGAATTAGGTTACTGTAGTGGTATTGAGAATTATTCTCGTTACCTTGACGGAAGAGAAGCCGGTACACGGCCTTTTTGTCTATTAGATTACTTTCCAGACGATTTTCTTATGATAATCGATGAAAGTCATGTAACCATTCCACAAACACATGCTATGTATGGGGGCGATCGTTCCCGTAAGGAAAATCTCGTTGAATATGGCTTTAGGCTTCCTGCTGCCATGGATAATCGCCCATTAAAATTTGAGGAGTTTGAAGCATTGCAACATCAGGTGATCTATGTAAGTGCTACTCCGGCAGATTATGAATTACAAAAAACAGAAGGTGTATTTGTGGAGCAAATTATCCGGCCAACCGGTTTATTAGATCCAGAGATTGAAGTACGTCCTAGTTTGAATCAAATTGATGATTTGATAGAAGAAATTCACTTGTGTATTGAAAAAGATGAACGTACTTTAGTTACTACATTGACCAAGCGAATGGCTGAAGAACTTACAAAGTACTTAAGTAGAATTTCTATTCGCTGTCGTTATATACATAGTGATGTAGATACTTTAGAACGTGTTGAGATCATGTCAGATCTCCGTAAAGGCTTATTTGATGTATTAATTGGTGTAAACTTACTCCGTGAAGGTCTTGATCTGCCCGAGGTGTCTTTGGTAGCTATTTTAGATGCAGATAAAGAAGGCTTTTTACGAAGTCATAGATCGCTTACTCAAACTGTTGGTAGAGCTGCGAGAAATATTAATGGAAAAGCCGTCATGTATGCTGATAAAATCACACGAAGTATGCAACTTACCATAGATGAAACCAATAGAAGGCGTGAAAAGCAAATTGCTTATAATACTGAACATGGTATTACTCCTAAACAGATCAAAAAAAGCATCGACGATAGCCTTGCCAAGAACAATATTACATCATTTCATTATAATGCTGCTGCAAATCTGGCTGCGGAACAAGATTTGGAGTACTTGCCAAAACCAGAAATTGAAAAACGTATTCGAGAGCGTCAAAAGCTAATGGAACAAGCTGCTAAAGCATTAGATTTTATTGCCGCTGCACATTTACGCGATGAGATCAAGGTTTTGAAAGAGCAATTATAGCAGCTCTAATTTCTAAAAATTAATAAAAAGGAAACTCCCTTTTTTATTTATGTTTGTAATAATAACTTTCATCTAAAAGTCTTTTAGTTTATCTTGCAGATTCATATCTATGGATGTCTAAACTACCGAAAGAATATAAATTTATTGATTTATCAGATTACGGTCGGCCAGCAGCAAGAATTATCGCAAAAGCCTTTAAAGATACATCTGTTAATCCCGTACAAATAACC
>Ga0209344_10005113_pt1 | contig 11510 bp, 16 predicted proteins | sample Cruoilmetagenom6_FD_187293 | JGI IMG/M metagenome (GOLD analysis project Ga0209344, IMG submission 187293) | Oil polluted marine microbial communities from Coal Oil Point, Santa Barbara, California, USA - Santa Barbara Oil Seep Sample 6 (SPAdes)... | ecosystem: Environmental > Aquatic > Marine...
CCGCTTCCAGGTGCTGACTTGGTTCGGATGCAGTTAATGCTTCGCTGCGATCTCTTGCACGGTCTTGTCGCCACGCAGCGCTTCCAGCGCGACCTTGGCTTTTCACTGATCTGTAAAGTTCCTGCGCTTTGCCATCTTCGTATCCTTCAAACGTTTGGGGTACACCTTAGCTCATTGTCCAGTTTTCTGGGACCACTTCATCCTGCAAAGGACCCCATTATCGCCAAACATAGCGGCAAGTATTTGGTGCGTCCGACTAGTCACGAAGTTGCATTGCATTTTGTAATTCGGATTATGCATCCGATCTTGAGGCGCCTTAAGAAGCGTCGATTAGCGTGTTGCACTGCCCAGCAGTCACGCTGGACGCACAAGGCCGTGGTGTTTGATCTTGCGGTTGATTGTAGCGCGGCTCATGCCGAGACGGCGGGCCGCCTCGGTGACATTCCAACCGCTTGAAACTAGCGCATCGCGGAGCCGCAATCCGTCATCATAGGGCAGCGTGGCGGCGTGCGTATCGCCGCCGACATGAGCGCTCTCTGCCTTCACAATTGACGTCAAGCGCAAGTCCACCGGTGTAACCACGTCCCCTGCCATGGTAGTCAAAGCCTGCTCCAGCGCCGCCCGCAATTCCCGTACATTGCCCGGGAAGGCATGCGCCCGGATTAATGCAACCGCCGTGTCGCTGAGCGTGATCCTTCGCCCCGCGATCCGCGTGGCAAGCACTTCGGACAGAACTTCGATCTGTTCGCGATCTCGCAATGGTGGCAAAGCCACACGCGCGTCGGCGATCCGGTAATAGAGGTCGTCGCGGAAGTCCCCATTTTTAAGACATTGCATCAAGGGAGGTCGGCTTACGGCCACCAATCTTGGTCTGCAGACGTCACTCTCAAGTACATCTAGCAGTCCACGTAGCTTTGATTGGGCTCGGGGAGGCATCTCGTGGATATTGTCGAATACGACTGTAGGGCGATCCCTGGCCGCATTTGACGCCAATGAGAAAATACGCGCCTGCGTCAGAGCAGAGCGCAGGACATCCGTATTCGCCACATCGTCGCACAAGACAGCACAGTCCACTTGCAATAGAGGCGCATCGCCCGCCAGTGCGGCGATCAGGGAGGTCTTTCCGGTGCCCGTCTCTCCCTCAATCAAAAGTGACGTGCCAGCTTGAAACAAGGTCTGCGCCTCTGCGGAGCAAGCGGCCATAATCTTGCACCCTGTTGCCAAGTGGTGCAGGGACGGCTGCAAGCGGCGTCCGCGCCGCGCAGGTCGGGGTTCGGCTGGAACCTGATACATCCTGCGCGCTCTGCCCGGGAGCCTTGCCGAAACGCTGATGACTGTTCCTTCAGGCTTTGGCATTGAAAGCACACGTTCAGGCACTTTCGCCAGGGCCTCGCTTTCCAAGTCAAAGACCGCTTGAAAGGGTTGCCCATTCAGCACGTTGTGGGCGTTATGCTCGAACAACCGACTAACGCAGTTTGTTGCGCCAAGGATTATCCCGGCCTCATCCACTGCAACCAACCCATCACCCCCAAGAGGCTCCCCTGGCACGGCGGAAGAGACCGTTACCAGAAGGCTGTCGCTGAAGTGCTGCTCAAATAATCGCCGCTGGATGCGTTCTGCGGCGGTCGACAAAAACTCCTGTGCGACATGGTGATCAGCAGTGTTTCCACGGTCAAAGGTAACAAGGTTCATCGACCCCACTAGCGCACCAATTGCGTCAAAAATTGGCGTGCCAGTACACGTAAAAGCCTGAAGCTGGCGGTAGAAATGATCCGCCCCGCTAACAGTGAAAGCGCGCCCGACCCGGAGCGCCATTGACACGCCGTTGGTACCGGCGATCCGTTCATCCCAGCAAGATCCCAGAGCAATGCCGTTCCAGTCCCCGGCATCTTGTCCACCGGCATTTTCGAGTCGAACAAGCACCCCTTCTTCGTCAGTAACGACCAGACAGCGATTGCCGTCCCCTACGACGGAAGCCAATTGACGAAAGAACCCCTGCCGCCCACCGGTACGGGCTGTGATTTGCTCCAGCCGAGGTGCAACTTCTGAGCTCTGCAGGCGCATGACCGGACGCACCGCATCGCGGTCGAGCTTGTGCTCGCGTTCGCACCTAACCCAGGACGCGCTAATTTCGTCCCGATCCCTGAGGTTCAGAGCGTCGGTCATATCTCCTCCGCTAAAGATGTTAGGCCAGCAACACCACCTCTGTAAATGCTTTGTTATCCACGGGCGGCGACGCTGGTGTGGTCACCGATGGTCTTCATGACGCCTACGACCGTGTTTCATTGGAGGCCGCTGGCAATGCGCTTCGGCGTTCATGCGAGACCTGTGCGAAGAAGACCGAGCAACTCTAACTGCTCTGAACGCTAATCAAAATAAGTTCGCCAAACACCTGTAGCTTGACTTAGATCAAACTCGGCATCCCAATAGTCTCCTTATATTCGCAGATACGAATATAAGGAGACTCACAATGACACTGTCATGGAAATACGGAGGGCTAGCCTTAGGACTTGCCTTTTTCTTCGCCGTGGCGCTGGTCAAACCGATCGGCGTTTCAACCCAATTCGTCATCTTCGACGGAATCCTGTGGAACGCCGTCGACAGCACCGCCGTGGTCGCGGACGAGACGGCGAAATCGGGCTATTCCTCGCCCAACGCCTATCTCGACGCGAACGGCGGCAAATACGCCAGTGCGGTGGCCGACCCGCTTAACTACGGCTTTTTCTTCGTCATCGCGATCATGGTCGGCGCCGCCATCTCCGGCTGGCTGCGCGGCTCATTCCGCGAGGCCAACCGCTTCATGCCGAGGGTCTGGCTGGCCAACTGGGGCGAGACCCCGGTGCTGCGATTCCTCGCGGCCTTCGGCGGCGGGTTCCTGGTGCTTTACGGCGCGCGGCTCGCGGGCGGTTGCACCTCGGGCCACATGATGAGCGGCATGATGCAGACCGCCGTTTCTGGCTACATCTTTGCCGCAGGGGCCTTCGCCGCGGCCATCCCCACCGCAATGTTCCTGTATCCCAAGGAGGCTTAAGCCATGGAAATCCTTCTCGCACTTCTCCTCGGCGCCGCATTCGGCGCAGCCCTTGACCGGGCCGGTGCCACCTCACCCGACCTGATTATCGGCATGCTGACGCTGCGCGTGCTGCACCTGGCCAAGGCGATCCTGCTAGCCATCGGGGTCGCCTCGGTCCTGATGTTCGCCGCCCAGATGGCGGGCCTGATCGAGGTCGGCCACATGTCGGTCAAGGCAGCCTATATCGGGGTCTTCTTCGGCGGTGCCCTGCTCGGCCTCGGCTGGGCAATTTCGGGTTTTTGCCCCGGCACCGGGCTGGCCTCGGCGGCCACAGGGCGTACCGACGCGGCGGTCTTCGCCGTGGGCGGGCTGGCGGGCGCCGCGGCCTACATGCTGACCTTCCCATTGTTCGACGGGACCTGGGTGTTGGCCGATCTCGCCGGCGGCAAATCGACCGTCGGCGCGGTGCCGGGGCTCGATAACCCTGCGCTGCTAGAAGGTCTGCGCGGTGACCTAGTGGGCATCGCTCTGGGCGCGGTCTTCGTTGCCGCCGCCTTCGCCTTGCCCGACCGGCTGACGGGTGGCCATGCAAAAATGGTCCCGGCCAGGTAAGCCGTAATACGAACAGAACGGCGCGACGGTCGGACCATCCGGCTGCCGCCTGTTTTTTGCGCGTCGAAACGCTCCGTCAGCTTTGTTGTTGGCGTGGACGCCCCTCCCGCCGGCATCGCAATGTGCTATTTTGGTTAGAGTTGGAGCCGTCACAAAAGGAAGGAGCATCCATGCCCAAAGTTACTATTATCGGTGTCGGTCTGGCAAAGTGCGTGTTCCAAATCATTTCCGGGTCAGAGAAAGCGGCATTAGCGCAGGATTATCACATCCGCTATATCCCCTCCGATCAGCCGAGCTGCTTTAATTTTGTCACCCAAACGGTCACCGACAGAGGCAGAATGCAAACTGGCCAATTCTGTCGGCGGCAATGTCTCGATTCCAAACAGATCTCTCTATTGCAGTAGAAATTGAAGTCGGCGTTGCGGCCAAGCACTAAATCGCTCCGCGATAGGGCACTTGTTTCAGGTGTTGCGCTGAGATGGAACTTATTGCGCGTTCTGTGATGTCGGGTGTGTGCTGTTGCACAGAGCTGATTTCACCTTGATTGACAAAGCTTTTCTATGAACATGCAGCAATCCACACCGATCACGCCGCTTCGTGCTCGCATGATCGCGGATATGCCGACATTCTGGACCTGCTGCGCGCGTTGTGGAAAGAGCCGCCCAGCGATCAGGACATAGATGTCGCTTCGCCTAAGGCTTTATCGCACTGTGACTATCTTCTCAGATAAAGCCCCGACCTATCGATGAGTCATCCGCGAGATCAATTGCCGGTATGACCCACATTTCGACAGCATCCGGCATATTGACAAGAAGTAACGCAACAACCTCATTGAGAGCGATCACGCGACCATAAAACGGGTACTTAGTTACCGCCAGAGATTTCTGATCCTTGCGATCGGCGAAGGCGACCTTAATCCGGCTCGAAACAATACGAACCATCAAATACGGCCATATCCATAGCAAGCAGCCAGGCGCCAAAGGGGAAATCCAATTCATCGACGGACTGTTCGACCCGCCGCTGCATAGCCCTGTCTGCGGTGTCGGCATCCATGCGACCGTGGTCATTTAACGCATCAGTCCCGTATCGTTTACGCAGTTGTCTCCACAGTCAGCGCTTATACCGGTATCCTGCCTGCGTTTGGGACGGTCATGCATGAGTTTCCCGAAGGCATTGTGACCTACGTCTTGCTGCCGAAAGGTGGATTCGGGGAGAAAATGGCCTTTTAGTTGGCTTTCCTTGCGGCGGCAGTCACCAAGCTTCTCGGCGCATTGTTTTGTATACATGGGTTGGCACACAAGGCGACATGGCCCTTTGAAATCTTGTGGCTCTTTCTGCCGGGGCGCTCTTCTATTTTGGCGCGTTTCACCTTCTGCCAATGGCCGAACGTGAACCACGCAAATATAGCTTTGTTGTCCTGATAGTCAGCGTCGCCACCACTACCGGCATTGTCCCCACAAAGTGATGATGGCCTGAGTGTAGTCCGTCACCAAATGCCGGTCGAGAAATAATGGGCCTCAATAGAAAACATGGTCAAATCCCCACAAATATAATGTTACCATGACAGTGGTTCGAACTACTTGTTCAAGGGAAAATCACTATGCTTCAAACACTCGGACTTCTCTTGGGCTGTCAGTTAATTGGGGAAATAGCTATGCGCAGCTTTGGCTTCCCAATTCCCGGCCCAGTTCTGGGTCTTGCTTTGCTCGTGCTATTACTCTGGGCGGTGCCCACACTCGCCGTACGGCTCAGGCCGACCACTTCGGTCATGCTAAAGCATCTGTCGTTCCTATTCGTACCTGCCGGTGTAGGTGTCATTGGCAACTTCGAGGTCTTGTTTGATGACGGACTTTCATTGCTGACAATCCTGACTATTTCGACGGTTCTCTCGATGCTTGCCACTGTCGGAACATTCCTCGGTGTTCGATATCTGCTCGAAAGCCGGACAGGATGAAAGGTGTCGCAGACCTATGGATTTATCTGGCAACCACACCGCTTATTTGGCTCACCACAACAATTCTCGCCTATCTGGCCGCAGATGGGGCGGCGCGGCATCTAGGTCGTCCGGCTTGGGCCAATCCGGTGCTTCTGTCGGTTATTCTGATTGCACCCGTGCTCTGGCTGACACAGACAGATTACCCGACCTATTTCGAAGGGGCCCAATTCATCCACTTCCTGCTTGGTCCGGCGACGGTGGCATTGGCCATGCCACTTTGGGACAATCGAGACACAATCAAAACCTCGGTTACACCGATTGTACTTGCTTTGCTGGTGGGCTCGATCGTTGCGGCAGCGTCGGCCATTTTGCTAGCGCGTGCCTTTGGACTTCCAATGGAGGTGCTGCTTTCGTTGGCACCAAAGTCCACAACTGCACCCGTGGCACTAGGTATCTCAGAAGCGGTTGGTGGGCTTCCGGCGCTGACAGCAGTGCTAGTTATTCTCACGGGAATTATCGGGGCTGTGACGGTCACACCATTGATGAATTTTCTCATGATTACAGATTGGCGTGCACGAGGTTTTGCAGTCGGTGTTGCCGCTCATGGCATTGGGACGGCGCGCGCATTTCAAGTAAATCCGGTAGCAGGGGCCTATGCTGGCATCGCCATGGCTCTGAATGCTCTGCTAACGAGCCTGATTGTACCGGTTCTGGTGCGCTGGCTGATCTGATTGCGTTTGTCCGTCTAGGAGCGGAATGCAACGCCAGCGCAAACCAATTGAAGAAGCGCATAAGTCAAATTTTTGGTGATTTGATCCCCCGCAAATCCTTATCTTGGTTTTTGGCTTATTGTGATAAACAGAGTGAAAGCCCAAGGCATGGAGGCCGTAACCCAACGCACTTAGGAGCGCCATTTTTCAAAACTCACATTGATATGGATCATAGGCCGCCTCTTGTAAGTCCAAAATCGACGTAGTCGCCCCCTGTGGTTTGGAAGACAAGTAGACTAAACTGGAAGGAGATAAGAAATGCATGCGTATTTGGCAACTAGACGTCGTGTCCTGCAAGTGAGTTACCAGCGCTATCTAGAGGCGGAGCGAGCGTGGAACGTAGCGACGCTTGAGATGAAATCTTGGTTTCCGGCGGCCAACCAACCCAGCTGTTTGATGATCGGAAACCCAGGCTCGCAGATAAGACGCCTTTATCAACAGCGTGAGCGAGCTGTACTCCAGCTAGAAGCCGCACGCTTGAAGCTTGAGGTGGCGAGAAAGCGAATTGCTATTTGGCAACTAAAACCGAATGCGGCCAAGACACTTTTTCTCACGCGTATGGATACGAGATAAGCATCTTGGCGCGCCATAAAGGGCTGCTACAAATAGCACATCTACGGGACGCTAATGGCATGCTCCGTAACATTTTGGGCTGTTGGTTCAACTAATTCCCACAACACACTCGCAAATTTCTGTTCAATGTTTGCTCTCTAGCTCAGAATGGCTGTTTCGGATAGCGTTAGTCGATAATTATTGTTACTTGGGTAGCGCTCACAAACAGATCGTTCGAGGTAAATATGTCATGAGCACGTTTCAATTGCCTCCTTTTATTTCCAGGTGGTTACGCCATTAAGCTGGTGCTCTAATTCAGAGCTGACTTCCGCTTCAGAAATAGGGAAAATGTCACTTGGAAAAAAGGCTTGACCAAACAGGGTTATCTCTTCGAAAACGAACCAGTCCCATTCTGATTGAAGTATCACGCGTATTTTCATAAAGAGCAGTCGGTCTTGTTGATCGCCGAAGGCGAAGGGCGCAATGGCGTGCATCTGGCGAAAAAACTGTTTAAATGTCACGGACTTCGAGTTCGCACCTTCTGCGGTGGCCAAGGCACGCACGCTGGCCGCGTTGAAAAAGTGAACATTACTTTTGTTCATTTAGATTTGTTTGCATGAGATTGGCCCGAAAACGCTTCTGATATTATCCTCGGGCTGTTTTTCAATTCGTCGGCACTGCGCATTCCGGGGTGATAGGCTGGCTAATTTTGATCTAATCCGCCCACCTCTTGATGTGCTGCTGCGAGGTAATCTGAAGCGGGCTATTTTGCCGTTCTTTTTGAACCGAAGATGGCCGAGTGAAGAGATTGTCTATGCGGAAGATACGAGAGGCGTTGCGCCTGTCACATGAGGCTTTGTCGACGCGGGTGATGGCGTTGGGCGCACGTTCCTGCGCCCGTATTTATGCCGCGCCCGCGACGCAGACTTGAGCTGGCCGCTGTCAAGTGAGTTTACCGACGCTGATCTGGAGCTGCCATTGTTTCCCCGACGTACTGCGGACAGTTCTGACCCGATCTCATTACCGGATTGGGCCTATGTGCAAGCTGAACAACTTGGCAATGCCCAGCTGATGCAGCAACACCGAACGCATCTGCGATTATCTCTGCGTCCACGATGTTGCCATCATCGCCGATTTTGACGGACGTCTTAAAGCATCCCTACAGCAACCATTCGCCGCGGCAACGGTCGTAAAATGCGTGGCGACAACTTGACTGACTGCCATCAATGCCTCGGCATCCTCGCATAGTCCGGGCGCATCCGGTCCCGAGCTACTGGGTCGGGTTGGGTGAGTTTGATGGTCATGCGTAAGAGATTCCAGCGCGCTCACAGCCTTCTTGCGGCGTTGGCGTGATCAGGTTTGGTAGCCACGTTGACATTAGGTGTTGCTTTGTGGGTTGAACGTCACGCGTCTGCGCATATTGGGGGGAGTGCGATATCTGCCAGCGTTGAGCGATCCAAATCGGCAAGGAAAGCAGTTTCTGCTGCTCGGAGAAGGGTTTTCAGTCGGCACCGCCCGTCAAGCGAGCACATGTTTGTCTGGGTTTGGAAGCACTCCACCAATGGCTGATCTTCCTCGAGCAGGCGCACAACATCACCTAACCGGATGTCATGCGGTGTTCGTGCCAGCACTGCGCCGCCACCGCCGCCTCTGCGCGTTTCGACAATCCCGCCCCGTGAGAGGCGCTGCATGATCTTGCTGAGATGGTTGCGCGATAGTTTGAATTCCTCGGCCAGCTCGGCCGTCGAAAAGGCGCGGTCCGGGGAGCTGGCCATGCGCATTAGCATGCGCAGACCGTAATCTGTGAACGAGGTGAGACGCACTTGCTTTTTCCCAGTCAATCAATAGGTATTTACAATACCAGTTAACAGGTCTATCGCTGTTTGCAAGCTCTATGACCTGGAGGCCGCCATGGCCGAACTCTCCGAAACGACCCCTCGCATTGCCTCGGTCCGTCCAGAGGTGACCCGCGCGGTCGTGCGCGAAACCGGCCTTGATGAAGCAATGCTGACTGAGCTAGTCCACCGGTTTTATGGTAAAGTCCGCGCAGATGAGACCCTTGGCCCGATCTTTGCCAACCGCATCACCGACTGGACCCCGCATCTGGCCCGCATGGTCGATTTCTGGTCCTCGGTTGCACTAATGACCGGGCGCTATCATGGCGCGCCGGTGCCCGCCCATACCGGCCTGCCGGTAGCACGGGCGCATTTCGACCGTTGGCTGGCGCTGTTTCGCGAAACCGCACACGAAGTCTGCAGCCCAAGAGGGGCTGACCACGTTATTACCCGCGCAGAGCGGATCGCTCAATCGCTCCGCATGGCGGTTCAGGATGCGCAAAGCATCTGCCCCAACGCCATTCCGTCCCTTCGTTGATGAAAGGACGCGATAATGACTGACACGCCACTAAACGAGGCCGCCGAGCTGACCCGCTGCATTGAGACGCGCTATCATGCGCTGCACCGCGAGCGTCTCCCCGTCCTGCCCCAGAGGGCAGAAAAGATTGAGACCGTTCTTTTCGGCGAAAATTTGATAGCCGTGATGCGCGCCGGCCATGACAATCCTGCCACCGAAGCTGCGGAAATCCGTCGTCTGACCGGCGATCTGACCTTGCCGGACGGGGCTTTTGGCACTCGGACGCCTCTTTGCACCGGGCTGACGGACTTCCTGACCGATCTCGAAGAACGTATGCGACTGAAGAATAACGTACTCTTTCCGCAATTCGAGCCCAGTTGAGGCAGGGCGATGTCAAACTTCGACGCATCATGGCGCTATGCCTCGTCACCCTGCCTCGCGCCAGAGATCGCGCCAGGTTATTTCGATCCGCCGGCGGTGGACTCCAAACAGGAACGCGATGTGGCCCGTTGGCGAAAGGCGGAACGCGCGCGCCTGCGAGCGAAATGTGCCGCGCTTAGTGTCAAGTGCCGCCAGGCAGTGGGCGCCTCGCTGGTCGGCCACCTGCGTGACCTTTTGGCCGATCGGTTCCGCGGAGCGCGGGGCAGAGTGTTCTCAGCCTATTGGCCGATCAATTGCGAGCCTGACTTGCGCGGGTTGATGGTTGAACTGCACGCAGGTGGTATCACGATCGCATTGCCGTCGGTCGAACGAAAGGCAGCCCCTCTGGTCTTTCGCCGCTGGGCGCCTGAGACAGCCATGGTGCGCGGCCATTGGAATATTCCTGTTCCGCCACGTGACGCAGAAATGCTCACACCTGACATTGCGCTGGCGCCACTTGTGGGTTGGGATAACGAAGGCTACCGCCTCGGGTACGGCGGGAGTTATTTTGATCGGATGCTGGCGGCCCTTGCACGGCAGACTTTCACCATCGAGATTGGATTTCAATCCGGACCATTGTCCTCCATTTATCCGCAATCGCACGATGTGCCGCTGGATGAGATACTGATTGAGGCAGGCGTTCAGAGTGTAAGGCAGAGAACATGAGCAGTACGGCAGAACAAATGCGCGCTTGGCGCGGTCCGGCTATTCTGACGTTCGGGTTTCGCCCGTTTTTCTTCGGGGCGGCAGTCTGGACAACTCTGGCAATGGCGCTTTGGATTCCGATGTTGTCGGGCGCTTTGGTGCTGCCAACTGTTTTCGATCCCGTATCGTGGCATGCACATGAGTTCCTGTTTGGCTACCTTGCAGCCGTGATCGCTGGGTTCTTGTTGACGGCTGTGCCGAATTGGACTGGGCGGCTGCCGATTGTGGGCTGGCCACTGGGGGCGCTCTTCGCCCTCTGGCTCGCGGGCCGCATTGCTGTGGGTGTCTCGCAGTTCTTGCCACCGCTGTTTGTGGTGGTCGCGGACCTTGCGATGCCTGTCGCTTTGGGTGCCGTGATCGCGCGCGAGATCGTAGTGGGCAAGAATTGGCGCAATTTAATCGTCTTGGTCATGCTGGTGGTGTTCACGCTCGGCAACGGGCTGTTCCATTGGGAGGTGGCACATGGCTTTTACGCCCCGCAGGGATACGGGCTGCGTCTTGGGCTTGGGGCGGGCGTAATGATGATCGCGGTGATCGGCGGGCGTGTCGTGCCATCTTTCACCCGTAACTGGCTGGTCAAACGAGGAGGCGGGCGCTTGCCCGCGCCTCCACTGCAGCGGTTAGACAAGGCGGCGCTTCTCGTCCTGCTAGCAGCACTCTTGTTGTGGGTGGTTTGGCCGCATTATCTACTGACGGGCGTTGTTCTGTTGGTGGCAGGTATCGCACAGGCCGTCCGCTTGGTGCGATGGGCGGGGTATCGGACGGGAACCGAACCGTTGGTTGCAATCCTGCATATAGCCTATGCTCTTGTACCATTAGGCGCGTTTGCAATCGGTGCGGAGATCCTTTGGCCCGGCACATTCGGAACAGCCGCGGCACAACATCTTTGGATGGCAGGTGCCGTTGGAGTAATGACACTGGCCGTGATGACGCGCGCTACACTTGGGCACACTGGCCAGCCGTTGACGGCCGGTGGCGGGACGGTCGGCATCTATACCGCCGTGTTGATCGCGGTGGTGGCGCGTGTAGGCGCAGGTTACTGGCCTTATGCGCAAGATTGGCTCAACGTGGTCGCGGGCATTGGTTGGATCGCGGGCTTTGGTGGGTTCGCTACTGTCTATGGGCCGCTGCTGCTCCGTTTGCCGCGTGA
>Ga0209344_10005114_pt1 | contig 11505 bp, 10 predicted proteins | sample Cruoilmetagenom6_FD_187293 | JGI IMG/M metagenome (GOLD analysis project Ga0209344, IMG submission 187293) | Oil polluted marine microbial communities from Coal Oil Point, Santa Barbara, California, USA - Santa Barbara Oil Seep Sample 6 (SPAdes)... | ecosystem: Environmental > Aquatic > Marine...
GAAAGATATACCCTACTGCCACGACAAAATTACATTTTCTGATGGCAAAACCTGCTGATGGCTCAATCCTCCCATCCACAACAAACAAAGGCCGGTAAATAGCCAGGATCACCTGGTTGATTACCAATCAAAAAATCCGGTGAACGCCATGTAATTCCTGTTGGCACCTCAGGGCAATCTTTATCACCCATTAGAGCGTGTCTTGTTTACACTTGCTGGCGAACGCCCTTGTCCGGAATCCTCAGATTCAGTAAATTTCCCATGAGAATCAGTGCGGCACCGGCGGCGGTGTAAATGTCGATTGCTTCGCTGTATACCAGCCAGCCAATAATTGCTGTTAGCGGCACACGCAGAAAATCCATTGGAACGACAATGGTGGCGTCAGCATGAACCATGGCTCTTGCCATGCAGAAATGAGAAAACGTTCCGCAAAATGCGACGAGAAACAGCCATCCCCACAAGCTATCCGGAATCGCCTGCCAGACATAAATTGCCGGAATCAATCCGATGATGGCCTGAATAATCAACATCCAGAAGATGATGCGCACAACAGAATCTGTACGGGTCAATGCTTTGACCAGGATTACCGAAATGCTGAAGCCTATAGCCGCATATAGAGAAATCAGCTGACCAATCTCAATATTGCCGGTATCGGGTCGAACAATAATCAAAACACCCACAAGGCCCAGAAAGATTGCCGCCACCTTCCAGGTATTCATTTTCTCCCCTATGAAAAACACGGCGAGCAAAGCGGTCCATATCGGCATGGTGAATTCAATGGAGATCACCTGTGCCAGCGGTATGAGTGTTACTGCAAGTAACCAGGCATATTGTGCAGAATAATGCACGACATTGCGCCAGATATGCCGCCAGGGATGGCTGGTTTTCATCGCGGCAATTCCACCCGATGAAAGCACTAGGGGCAACAACAGAAAAAACCCGATGATGGCGCGTATCTCCATCACCTGAAATACATTCAACTGGCTGGCTGTTTCGCGCCCGGCCACCGCCATGGTCACCATGGCTGCCAGCCATCCGGCCATCCAGGTTGCTGCTTTACTGTTTGATTTCATTAGTGAACCCGCCGCATGCGTTCGTCTTGTTGAAGACTGACAGATAATCACATGAAGGCATGATGTTGCAATCAGTAATCAGGCAATAAAACGCAATTCTGTCCGTGGCTGTTTTTGGCAATCCTGTCATCAAGGTTTGCGAGGCCTGCTGTATTTGCGTGAACAAGTTTCCAACAACCAAATAAACACCAGGACATTTAAAACCCGGTTGAGTTTGAAGGATAACAACAATACAGCAAAGTGTAAAATGTTAAGGCAGGAATAATCGGTGGAATCAAATCAAAAAATATTTATATTTATCATTGGTTTAAGATGATAAATTGGTGGGTCTGGAGGGATTCGAACCCCCAACCAAGCGGTTATGAGCCGCTGGCTCTAACCGTTGAGCTACAGACCCGTTTCGCGCAAAGCCATAACCTGTTTATGGGAAGGCAACAAGCCCCAATTTTGAAACAGGAGATGAATATTCCTGTTTATTGGATCGGCAATTACAGGCCGGCTGACAATTGCCCGCCCAGGGGCAAAATATAAAGGGTAACGGGCAAACACCGGAGGGTTGCGGCTATACAAGACACAGGTTCGGTGCCAATACCAAAAGCGATCAGCAACAAAGAAACCGGGTGAGCAACACCCGGTTTCGCACTTGTTCAAAATCATAATTCGCAGGTGTCAACGGGTCCTGACGGTTTTGATCAACTGGCATCGGGAATGACGTTTGAACACCATCTTTGCACGATGGCCATATTGATAACCGCTGACAACAATCCTGCGGTCCTTCACCCGGTGCACTTGCGGGTGGTTGAGACCAAGACGGTAGGCTTTGTTGACTGCTCTGCGCGGTCCGCAAACCTGACGATGCGATTGGGGGCGATATTGATCGTGATACTGGTTACGGCGGTGCTTGTAATGCCGGGAATGATGGCGGCTTTTGTGTTTACGGTAATGGACATTTTTGCCATCAAAATGAATGGCGTTTCCATTACCCAGGTTGAGGTCAATACCGATATTGCCAGCATTGGCATTGCCGGAGGCGCTGAGCGCGATAATGCCGGCAAACAGCAGTGATGCGCCGGATTTGGCGCCATTTTTCAAGATATTCAGGTTGCGTATTTTCATCATATGGTCCTTCACTTACCGTTTGAATTAGGTTTCTTTTTTTCGATGACTGATTGTTAACGAAGATTAGAAACTCGCTTGGGCGGGTTGCCGTGGAAGTGAAGGTACAACGCTGATGCTGAACACAGCGCGAACCAGATGTTCATCTGTCGTTCAGGTTTAAAATGTGGGATAATCAGGGCCATACAGCGCCTGTTCACAGATCACAACAATCGGCAGAGACCAGCCGGGCCGGCATGCATATGCCGGCCTTCACAATCAATCCGTTTTGGACTGAACCAATTTATTGCAACCCGATGATCAGAGCCCGACCCAGGCAGCATTTCTTTTAGAAGACCTGACACAGGCATCGATAAATTGCACCCCTTTCAGACCATCAACAACGGAGGGAAAATGAACATCTTCAGGCACAGGTTGTCCGGCTTTCCTGGCGCGTATCGCCCGTGCTGCCTCGGTATAGATATTGGCGAAGGCTTCCAGATAGCCCTCCGGATGTCCACCGGGGATTCTGGTAAGATGGGCAAATGAGGCACTGGCACCATTGCCGGCGCGGGTCAAAAGCCGCTTGGGCTGTCCAAAGGGTGTATACCAAAGATAATTGGGGTCTTCCTGCGCCCATTCCAGCCCACCTTTTGATCCGTAGACACGGAATTTCAGAGCATTTTCATTGCCTGGTGCGACCTGGCTGGTCCAAAGCATACCGCGTGCACCACCTTTGAAACGCAACATTACATGAACGTTGTCGTCCAGTCGCCTGCCTGGAACAAAACTTTGCAGGTCCGCTGACAGGCTCTCGGTTTCCAGGCCGGTGACAAAACTTACCAGATTAAAAGCATGGGTTCCTATATCACCGACACAACCGCCGACACCGGAACGGGCCGGATCGGTTCGCCATTCAGCCTGCTTGTTATCCTGGTTCTCCTCGGCTTCGGTCAACCAGTCCTGGGGATATTCCACTTGAACCACGCGAATGTCGCCCAGATCACCTGCAGCGATCATTTCACGTGCCTGGCGGACCATCGGGTAGCCGGTATAATTATGGGTGAGGATAAACAGTGCCTTGGATGATTCCGCCGCCTTGACCAGCTTACGGGCATCCGGCAGGGTTGAAGTCAGTGGCTTGTCACAGATTACGTGAATTCCGCGCTTGAGAAACTCACGCGCAACACCGGCATGCATATGGTTGGGGGTAACAATTGAAACCGCGTCGATGCCCTGCTTCAACCGCGCCTCGCGAATGGCCATTGCCTTGTAGTCGTCATAGATCCTGTCTTGCGACAGACCCAGAGCCTCACCTGATTCACGGGATTTTTGCGGGGTCGAGGAAAGCGCTCCGGCAACCAGTTCATACTCACCATCCATGCGCGCGGAGATCCGGTGTACAGCACCAATGAAAGCGTCTTTACCGCCACCGACCATCCCCAGCCGTATTGGTTGATCCTTGGTCATCTTATTCTCCCAGCCCAAGCATACGTCTGTTGGCAGCGTCATCGGTTCCGCCATCGGCAAAGTCGTCAAATGCTCTTTCTGTTACACGGATAATGTGGTCGCTGACAAATTGCGCACCCTCGCGAGCGCCGTCTTCGGGATGTTTGAGACAGCATTCCCATTCAACAACGGCCCAGCCGTCAAAGTTGTTGGCAGCCATTTTTGAAAAGATTGCAGCAAAATCAACCTGTCCATCGCCCAGTGAGCGGAAGCGCCCTGCCCGGTCCACCCAACTCTGGTAACCCGAATATACCCCCTGGCGTCCGGTGGGATTGAATTCGGCATCCTTGACATGGAACATTTTGATACGGTCTTTGTATATGTCAATATTGTCGAGATAATCCAGGCATTGCAGAGCATAATGCGAAGGGTCGTAGAGCATATTGGCGCGCGGGTGATTATTGACGCGATCCAGAAACATTTCAAAGGTGATACCATCATGCAGATCTTCACCGGGGTGTATCTCATAACAAACATCGACACCCTTGGTTTCGGCGTGATCGAGAATTGGCCGCCAGCGTGCTGCCAATTCGTCGAATGCAGTTTCCACCAGACCTGCCGGCCGCTGAGGCCATGGATAGATATACGGCCATGCCAGTGCACCGGAAAAAGTCGCATGAGCGCCAATGCCCAGATTGTGGCTGGCGGTAATGGCCAGTTTTACCTGTTCCACCGCCCAGGCCTGCCTCGCTTTCGGGTTGCCACGCACCTCTTCTGCAGCGAAACCATCAAATGCAGTGTCATAGGCGGGATGTACAGCCACCAGTTGCCCCTGCAGATGGGTGGACAATTCGGTGATTTCCACGCCGTTCTCCCTGGCTACACCGACCAGCTCTTCACAGTAGGTGCTTGAACTTGCAGCTTTCGCCAGATCAAATAACCGGGCATCCCAACTGGGTATCTGGACGCCCTTATAGCCGCAATCCGCAGCCCATTTGGTGATATTGTCCCAGCTGTTAAAGGGTGCGTCATCACCTGCAAACTGGGCTAAAAACAGTGCCGGACCTTTTATGGTTTTCATTTTCAATTCCTCCTTTTAAATTAATACAATTCCACCAGTCTTTGTGAATCAAACACCGGAGTTATCGTTGTTTTTGCATTTCTCTTTTCCGTATTTTCCCTGTGTCAATTTTTCCCAGTCTCAATCTATGCCGCCATAACCGCCATAGACAATCGGTGACAACAATGACTGAAAACTTCTGCTTTGTGCAATTCTCAACTAATAAATCCGCCACTGTGTTCAGTTGCCAATTCTAGATCCCTGCCTTTACCATACAGTTTCGGATATGGTCGTATCCTTCGCGGTAGACTGCTTCCGGGCTTTCTGCCAAATCCCGCCAGACTTTTGTTGCTGCAGCAAGATCAGGCAATCCGCTACCGAAACTTTCTATCGTCAACCAGCCATCATAGCCAATCTGACTGATGGCAGAAAAGGTCTCTGCCCAGGGAATATTTCCTCTACCCGGCACACCACGGTCATTTTCCGAAATATGAATATGAGAAATGTGTGATTTATTACTGGTCAAAGCGGAAATCGGATCAGCTTCCTCAATATTGGCGTGAAAAGTGTCATACATGGCGGTTATGTTGGGATGATTGATTTCGTCCAGATGTTGGCACAGGGCGTCCATGGTATTGACCAGATAACATTCAAACCGGTTCAGTGCCTCGAGGCCTATCGTGACCCCATTATCTGCCGCATAATCACCAATCTGTCGTTGTGAACTAACGGAATACTGCAATTCCTGGCGGGTTGGACCCTCGCCGGAAAAGTGTCCCAGTGTCGAGTGCAATGGCCCGCTGACCTGACTTGCACCCAGTGCTTTCGTGCAGTCAATAACCCATTTCATATGCTCGATACCCGCCGCTCGTATATTCTGGTCGGGCGAAATCAGATTCTGGTCAGGGTCGCCATTGGCAGAAACTGCTGTTCTTTGCAGCCCGATTTCATCCAACATTTCGCCGGTTGCCTTAAACATATCCGGGGTTCCCTCGAAAATTGGAATTTCGACACCGCAATACCCTTTAGCTTTAATATCCTGTAACAAAGAGCGATGCTCCGGACCTATTTGCGTGGTCCACAAAAACATGCACATTCCAATTTTCATGAATGCCTTCCTTGATTACAGCCTTAATTCAATACTTGAGAACAGACTTATATTAACACACTGCCCCAATACTGGTCTTACCAAATTTCTAAAATTTTTATAACCCACCTATACGATATGCGCAATATTCTATCAAATAGCACAAAAATTGAGGAGAAACAGCGAAAAATTACATTTTTCACAGGCTGCACTACTTGACCACGCATACAATTCATCGCAATCTGGTCTAACCAGTTTCAAGACAAATTACGGATACTGTTAAGGCAGGCCACCCAACAAAATAAATTGAGGAGAATAAAATGCATTTATCAACACACAACTGGATGCGTGCTGAACCACTGGAAATGACTGTTCGTCGTATTAAGCAGTTTGGCTATGAAAGTATCGAGATTTCCGGCGAGCCTGATCAATATGATGTTAAAGAAACCCGGGCATTACTGAAAGACACCGGCATGAAATGCTGGGGTGCTGTTACTCTGACGCTGGGCGAAAGAAACCTCGCTGCGAAAGATGAAGGCCAGCGTGCAAAATCCGTAGATTATGTCAAAAGCGTCATCACCATGGTTTCCGAACTGGATGGGCAGATTGTCACGCTCGTGCCCGCCACCGTTGGCAAAGTAACCCCTGATGCAACGCCAGAAGAAGAATGGAAATGGGTCGTTGATGCGACCAGGGAATGTTTTGACCATGCCCAGAAAAAAGGCGTCAAAATAGCGGTTGAACCCTTAAACAGATTTGAAACCTATTTGTTCAACCGATGCGCACAAGCCCTGGCGCTTGCGGATGCGGTAAGCCCTGAATGTGGTGTTTGTCTTGATGCATTCCATCTGAATATTGAAGAGGATAATATCTATGATGCCATCCGTCTTGCCGGGGATCGCCTGTTTGATTTTCATGTGGCGGACAACAACCGATTTGCGGCCGGTCTTGGTCACCTGAACTGGGCCAAAATTGTCGATACCCTAAAGGAAATCGGCTATGATGGCGCCCTCACCAATGAGTTTGTTGCCCCAGTGGACCGAACACCTGCGGCACCTTATCCAGACATGATCGAAACCAATCCTGTTGATATTTCGCCGGAACAGTTGAAATTTATTGAAGACCACGGGTCCAGCTTGCTATCGGAAGAATTTTATTCTGACCAGATGCGAATCACGGCTGAAACCATATTACCGCTTATCAATAAATGAATACTCATTATCCAAACCCCCGTTTTCGAGGTTGCTGTTCACGGGGATTTCAGGAGTAGCCATGCGCATCAAATCAGCTGAAGCCTGGTGGGTTCAAATACCAATAAAGAAAAACCGGCAACATGTCAGCGATTTTGGCAGATTGCAAACCTTTGACGCTGCCATTCTGCGACTTGAAACCGATGACGGTCTGATCGGTTGGGGAGAAGGCAAAAATGCAGCCGGTAGCGCCGGACATTATTCAACGCTTGTCCATTTGCTGAATAAAGAGTTTTGCCCGAGAATTATCGGCCGCGACCCCGCAGATGTAACCTTTATCTGGGAAGACCTCTACAATGGTGTTCGTGCGGAAAAAGCTGCGATGGCAGGCCATGCAATGCCAGAAATTGCGAGGCGGGGACTGACGATTGCTGCAATCAGTGCCATTGATATCGCCATATGGGATATTCTTGGAAAATCCCAGGGCAAACCAGTCTGGAAACTGTTGGGTGGGCGCAAGGCAGACCGCCTGCCCGCTTATGCATCCGGTGGATGGGAAAATGTTGATAAAATCGGCGAACAACTGAATTCCTATGTAGCGAAAGGAGGGTTCAAGGCGGTCAAAATGCGGGTTGGCGCCATGGATGGTGCGCCGCGAAACTCTGCAGCGAGAGTAAAAGCCGCCCGCAAAAGCCTGGGGCCTGATATTGATTTAATGATTGATGCGCACGGAACCTATACCGTGAGTGAGGCCAAACAACTTGCACAAATGATTCGCGATTGTGATATTGCCTGGTTTGAGGAACCCGTGATTGCCGATGACAAACCGGGAATGGCTGAGGTTCGCGCATCAACGGCCATTCCGATAGCGACAGGCGAGTCAGAAGCCACACGTTTTGCATTTCGTGACCTGGCGAGATTGCGCGCGGCGGATATTTTTCAACCTGATCCGGCTTTTTGTGGCGGTATCAGTGAATCCATCAGGATAGGAACCCTGGCCAGTTCATTCAACCTGCGCCTTGCGCCACACCTTTGGGCGGGTGCACCTTGTTTTTTTGCCGGTTTGCATATATGTGCTGCATCTCCCTCAAGCTTTACGGTGGAATATTCACTTGGTGCAAACCCGATGATCCATGATTTGTCGAAAAACAAAGTTGCTGTTGAAGATGGAATGATTGAAATTCCGGATACGCCGGGCCTGGGACTGAACCTGAATGAACGTGTCCTGAAGGAATTCATCAAAAATGACGGAAACTGAAGAGACCCGGTTATTGCCCATGTTGGCTTCGCACATATTCTCAGAGGCCAAAACGAATGATGGCAAGGCGCCATCAGAAAGGGAACTTTCAGAACATTTTTCTGTCAGCCGGGGTCAGGTTCGCGAAGCCCTGGCTATTCTGGATGCGATGAATATCATCGAAAGACGGGCCAAGTCCGGTATCTATCTGGCGCCTGAAAATTCCGGTCTTCAGGCTATGGCTCTTTATGCAAAAGCGGGGATTCCTCTAGAACCCAAACAGATATTTGAAGCGGTTGAAGTTAGAAAAATTCATGAAATCAAGGCAGCAGAATTGGCCGCCGAGCGGGCTACCGAGGAAAACTTCAAGTCGATCGAACTGATACTGGAAAAATCAGAAAAGCGGATTATTAAAGGCGAAGGCCTGGCAAAACTTGACCATGATTTCCACCTGGAGATTGTCAGGGCGACCCAGAACACGGTGTTTTACAGTATTTGCACCAGTTTCTACAGTCTCAGCGAACGTCGTTTACCGCTTTATTTCCGCGACGGTGCCCGCAACCGTCAATCGCATATGGAACACCTGCAGATTTTCCAGGCCTTGAAGGCACGTGATTCAGTGTTGGCGAAAGCGCTGATGAACACCCATCTTCGAGGTGCAAAAAGTTACTGGACCGAACTGCTTGAAGGCAATATGGACGTGGAAACCGGTGCCAATGACCGCTAAGCCTCGCATATTCTCCACGCATACGCTGCATCCCGATATCGCAAGTCAGCTCAGTGAAATCGGTGAGCTGAAAATATCCAGTGCGCCTACACAAAAAGCCATCGAAACTGAATGTGCTGGTGCCAACTATATTGTGGTGCGCGCCCACATTGCCCCACACATTGTTGAAAATGGAACCGGACTGAAGGCATTGGTCCGTCATGGGGCCGGCCTTGATATGATCCCGGTCGAGATCTGCAGCAATGCCGGCGTGCTGGTTGCCAATGTTCCCGGCGTCAACGCCCAAACTGTTGCTGAACATGTCATCTGGACAACCCTGGCTCTGATGCGCCGCTATCCGGAAGTGAATTCGGATCTGCGTTCAGCGGGCTGGGAAACCGGTCGTGCCCACTCAGATGCCGGTATCGAACTGACAGGCAAGACCATCGGAATTGTCGGCATGGGCAATATTGGCAGTCAAATTGCAACGATGGCAACCAGCGCTTTTAAAGCCGATATCCTGACATTCACCCGCACAATCAATAACCTGCCGGATTATGTCGAACCTGTTTCACTTCGAGTGTTATTAAAAAAATCTGATGTGGTCGTCCTTTGCTGCCCTCTGAATGAAGAGACCAAAGGTATGATTGCTGACGAGGAATTCAGACAGATGAAAAATAATGCAATTCTGATTAATGTGGGAAGAGGACCGCTCCTAGAAGAAGAAGCACTTCTCAATACCCTTAATTCCGGAAAGCTTGCAGGTGTTGCCCTTGATGTTTTTCATCAACAGCCCCTGGCTCCGGATCACCCGTTATTCGGATTTAGGAACGTAATCATCACGCCACATATGGCGGGCATTACAACTGAAAGCATGCTGAGAATGGGTCAGGGCGTTGTTGATGAAATCAAGCGTATTGAAACAGGGCAACTCCCTAAAAATTTTGTAAACCCTGAAGCATTATCGCTCTTTCGTGCGAAAAATCAGAGCACCTTCGGTAACGGGAGATCAGATTGATTGCAGGTTGTTACCTGTTTTGTGATCAAACAGTAAAACCTTGTCAGGATTCCACCCAAAACGAATCGTCTCATCCAGGGCGACTTTGGTTTTAGCGGATACCATGGCATGCAACCGTGTCTCGCCGATATTCATCGATAAAACCTTGTTGACGCCATGATCCTCCACGTCAAATATTTTAGCTTCCAGTGGTTCGCCACTTTTTACAATGAGGTCTTCGGGTCTTATACCAAATATCATTTCACCTGAATTGGTTCCCGTGGTGCTTTTAACCGAAAGTGCATCTTTGCCGGCATTGAATAGCGCTTTTTTGCCTTTCAGCACACCATTCAGAAGATTCATCGGCGGGCTGCCTACCGAGCGCGCTACGAATGTATTACACGGAGAATCATAAATTTCCTTAGGTGTTCCAACCTGAATAATTCTGCCCTGGTTAAGCACAGCTATCTTGTCACCCATTGACATGGCTTCCACCTGATCGTGTGTTACATACAGGAAGGTCGCCCCCAGATCATTATGCAGTCGCTTAAGTTCCACGCGAAGTGCCTCGCGCAATTTCGCATCAAGCGCTGAAAGCGGTTCATCCATCAAAAAGACCTGCGGTTCGCGAACGATCGCACGACCGATGGAAACCCGTTGCATTTCACCCCCGGACAAGCGCTCAACTTTCCGATCAAGCAGTGGGGTGATCTGCAGTATCTCAGCAGCTTCTTCTACCCGTCTGGCTATTTCAGCGGCGTCCATTTGCCGGATTTTTGCTTTCAGGGGAAATTCAAGATTGCCGCGTACCGTCAAACGTGGATAAAGCGAGTATTGCTGAAGGACAAGGGCCACATCCCGTTGGGCGGCGTTCCATCCATCAACATTTTCTCCATCGATGAAAACATCGCCTTCATCCGGTTTTTCCAAACCGGCAATGATCCGCAATGTTGTCGTTTTACCGGCGCCAGTTTGCCCTAACAAGACAAAGAATTCACCGTCCTTTATGTCCAGACTGAGATTTCGCAGAGCAACGTTTCCACCAAATTTTTTTGATACGCCCCTGATGCCGATTTCAGCCATTATTTTGTCTCCCGTAAAGCCATTCCGGATTCGGCATCAAAAAAGTGCGCATTGGCCGGATCAATACCCACAAAAATATCCTGGTTTTCCGTTGATACAAATCCACTCACGGTACGAACTCTCAATGTTGTTGAGCCTATTTTTGCATCGACAATGTCATGTGAGCCCAGAGGCTCGATATTGGTCGATACCACCTTCAGCAACCCGTTTGCCTTTTTGTGGGCAATACGCAAATCTTCCGGTCTAATTCCCATTTGCATGGGTCCGTGGTTTCTCAGGTGGGACGTGGATTTGTCAGGAAATACAAATCCGTCGGATTGTTCAGGCATGGAGATGATTGTCTGATCTTTCTTATGTTTCAGCGCCACATCAAAGACGTTCATCACGGGGCTGCCGACAAACTGAGCAACAAATAAATTGCTTGGTTTGGAATAAACCTCTTCAGGCGTTCCTATCTGCTGGAGAATGCCTTCATGCATGATGACGATCCGGTCAGCCAGCGACATTGCTTCGACCTGGTCATGTGTC
>Ga0209344_10005115_pt1 | contig 11503 bp, 8 predicted proteins | sample Cruoilmetagenom6_FD_187293 | JGI IMG/M metagenome (GOLD analysis project Ga0209344, IMG submission 187293) | Oil polluted marine microbial communities from Coal Oil Point, Santa Barbara, California, USA - Santa Barbara Oil Seep Sample 6 (SPAdes)... | ecosystem: Environmental > Aquatic > Marine >...
AGGATTAGTTGTTTGAAATCCAAGAACACAATTTCTGCTATAGAACCAGACTGGTCACGAGAGACCGTCGGTCATTTTTGGGATCCCGGGCGAAAACTTCTGCGTTCAATCCGCCGCTATCAAGCAGCCATTAACCAAGGCGGGCCATTGGCCGGACTACGTTCAAAATACTGGATAGTTGTGCATTGGTTATGGTCAATAATCACCCAATGTGAAATTCATCTGAAAACCGATATTTCCGGTGGGTTGCGCCTGACCCATCCTACAGGAATAGTGATCCATCCGGATGCCAAGATTGGACCTAATTGCATGATTTTTCATCAGGTAACATTGTCTGGCGCAGTTGTGCTTGGCGGGCATGTGGACATTGGTGCAGGGGCAAAAATTCTGGGCCCATTAGTAATTGGTGACCATGTTAAAATCGGGGCCAACGCTGTCGTAACAAAAGATGTGCCTGATGGCTGCACGGCTATAGGTGTACCTGCAACCATAACCAAACCATCGCATTAAAATAAATCCGGTTTTTCATCCTGCCGACTTAAAACCCAGTCATAAACCTGCATCACTTGTTGGGCTTTTTTATCCCAGGTAAACATCTGTAAGACATGTTGCCGTGCCGCTTTTCCAATCTTTGGTAATATTGTGGGTGACTTCACAATTTGTTCCAACTCCTGTCTGAAATCCGCAATGACTTGGGGGCGGCTGTCCAACCGGATTTTGAACCCCAAACCATCTTTTACCAATTCACTTGGCCCTGCATAATCAACAATCAATGGGACAAGCCCAAGTGCCATGGCTTCCAAAACCACACCGCCACCAAATTCCCGGATAGATGGAAATGCCAACAAACTACAATTTGTCATAATATTTTGTACGCCATCATGTTCAACCCAGCCATGAAACCGAACAGCATCCGTTGTGCCGTCTGCCACTGCCTGTGCTTTCAAACCTTCCAGCAAAGGGCCATCCCCGATCATATCCAATACCATACGCCCATCACGCAGCAGCGGTTTAGCCGCTTCCAGCAACATATCCGGCCCTTTATACGCCACCATACGCCCAACAAAACACGCGCGCAGCGGGCCTTTGGGGTAGGTTGTCACCTTGGAAAACCGTTCGGGATTAATTGCGTTTTCGGGCATATAGATCGTTTTATCGCGTAAGCTTTCTGGAATTTCACTTTCAGTGTGGCGGGATCCAACAATAATTGCAGCAGCTTTGGCTAAAGTCGAACGTCTGCCCGGCATAATTTTGTATGCACTACGCACATAAGACAACCACTCACGTTCGCGTATACGTTCCGCATCAAACCCTTTTGGCCAAGGAACCCCGCCGTTCAGTGGCCCAAGGATAAACGGCACTTCGGCTTTATGGCATTTACCTGCAATGCTGCTGGAAATTGTCGGACTTAATGGGGTAATACGGTGAACGATATCAAATTCACCCTGTCGAATACGATCCCCGAACCGGGCCCAAACAAGGTGTTCAAAATATGGGTAAGATGCCGCATTAATCGCCTGTAAAAGTGTCCAACTTTTACCCTCTCCCATCCGCAGTATATTACCTAGTTTCCATGCCGGCCTTGCAAGGGCTTCGGAATCTATTGCGGTAAAATCACGCCCTTCAACCAATCCGGCACGCACGATGGCATCACGATTGCGTATTTGCGTTACAATGTGAACATCACAAATATTGCGCAGCGCAAACGCAAGTGACCAGCCGACCAACGGCACGCTTACCCATTCCGGATTTGCAGCTTCAGCGATCAGCAAAACCTTTGGTACTGATGCTTTATTTACGTTCCCCAAATTCCACCCCAATCACATGATTGGACGCCAACGCACGCCCATTTCTTTTACCTTTGCGGATGTTTCTTTAACCAATTCCGCATACCCTAGTAACGCCCCGGATATAATCCATGTAATAGGCGTAAGTGTGGCATTGGGTAGAAGATCTACGATATTGATAACCAAGATCAAAGCCAAAGAGCCAATGGCGGGGGACAACCATCCGGGCGGTGCTGTTCGTGCAGCCCACCACAACAAGATTAACGGCAGGCCTAACAAACCAAATTCAGCAATAAAGCCAACCCAGCCAAAAATGCCAAATACAATAATCCACCGACCATCTGTCACTGTTTGGATTGTACCCGAAACGGGGTCATGTAAATGATTGCGCCCCCAGCTTCCCCAACCAAACAAAGGCTTTTCATAAGCACGTTCAAGCAGCAGATCTTCGTTGTAGAACCGGAAAGCAAGCGATCCCGCACGTTCTTTATCTATCTTTTCAGCCTGCGCCACCAAAGCATCTGCCGGTATCAAATTCATACCTTTAAGTGTCGGGTACGCCAAAGCAAGGATAATCAGTATAAAGGCAATGTTAATTTGAATTCTGCGCGTTGTAAAAATTACCAATGGTGCAAGAAGAACTAGAAAAATAATAGCTCCCATTGATTTACAAAGGACCAGAACAATGGCCAAATAACAAGCAGCCAATAAATACGACATACGTCGATTATCGAGCTTTTCCATCCGCCAAAGTGCCAAAGCTGAAATCACTGTTGTCATTGCAAAAAAAGCGACCCACAAACCATGGTTTAAAAACACCACGGGCCTGTACCCACCAAACCGGATCGTTTGTGAAAATAAATGTTGGAAATATCCATAGACCCAAACATTAACCTGCGGGCTTAAACGCACTTCGATTAACATCGGGATCGAATAAATCAATCCACCAATTAAAAGGGCCATAAGCAATTCTTTGTGTGCTTCAGGCGTTGCCAGTAATTGACGCGCCAACAAAAACGGAACCAATAAAAGCGTTTGATTGATCGCAAGTGCGACAGCATCTGTTATACGCAATCCCGGCAATCCCTCTGCCCCGCTAAAAACAATCGGCTCACTATTCGTCAACGCTGTCACAATCGGGCCGAAAACGAACATCATGATCAGAACTCTACCAACCTTCGATTTAGGCAAAGTAAGAATACGGGTCCCATACATTGTCAGGCAAATCAAAAAAGCCATAAGACTGGGAATGGATGTTTTATTAAATGGAGGCAACAAAGGAAAATCAAATGCTGTCGGTGGTGGTGGAAGAAATAGATAAGCCCCAAGCAATGACCAAATAAACGCACGCTTTGCCGACATCTTACGAAATAGTCCAATCATAATAATCGGCCAAAGCAGCAACATGAAATATGCAAAACTATTAGGCATTATTTTGCTATCTCCCACTCACGCATATAATTAAAAAGACTGAAACCCTGAGCACAACTGATACATACCCCAATCATTTCGGTAATCATAATCGTTTCAACACCTTTTGCTGAATTTATACTTTGGCATAATAAGCGCAATTTAGCTGTTTATTTGCCTGCCTTTAGAATGTCATATTTTAACCTGACATAATACCTATACTAGCACATCTATTAAACATTATGTTTCAATAGAAATTGGCTAACTTGCCTGACAGATAAACTACAAATTGAAAGTAACCGACTGTGCCCTATTCCCCACTTCTAAGCTTTATCGATGCAATCTACATTATCAACTTGGAATATAGAACTGACCGCCGTTCGGAAATGCAAAAGCAACTTGCCCGTATCGGGCTGGATTATAATCACCCAAAGGTCAAACTTTTCCCCGCTTCACGCCCTGACACTGCAGGTGAATTTCCCAATATCGGGACAAAGGGATGTTTTTTAAGTCATCTAAACATACTAAAGAATGCTCGCATACAGGGCCACAATTGTATACTGATCCTTGAAGATGACGCCGATTTCACATCCCGTTTCTGTAACATTACAGAAAGCGACACCTCTTTGATAACAAAGACGCCGTGGGATATGTTTTATTTTGGAAGCCAGTATAGCTCGGACGAAAAATCGGATGACGACTTTGGGTTTTTTACATCTGTATTGCCAATTGCACCACTTAAATTAACACATTCCATGCTTCTTAGAAAAACGGCGATCTTGGAAATAGTTCCCTATCTTGAGTCTATGCTGGCCCGTAAAATGGGCGATCCACTTGGCGGACCTATGCATATTGATGGTGCTTATAGTTGGTTCAGAAAAGAACACTCGGACATCAAAACCATGGCCACAAAATCACAATGGGTTGTTTAACGTGCATCCAGGACCGACATACATGATACAGGTTGGAAAGAACATATCCCGCTCATCAATTTGGCAAGACAAATCAAAAACAAGCTTATACACCGTTAAAAGCCGGAATAGCCGATAAGCGTTCTGCATACAAAAACTAACAGCCCGTAGGCTTTATCACCACACGTATAGTTTTCAGCAGCACACGCAAATCAGTCATAAGTGACATTTCTTGAAAATAATGCGTGTCAAAATGCGCGCGTTCCGCAAAACTACATTCGTTGCGATCTGATATTTGCCAGAATCCTGTAATTCCTGGAAGCATCGAAAAATACTCTGTTCCAGGATATAAATCACGTTGTTCAACCATCATCGGTCGGGGGCCAACAAAAGACATCTCCCCCATAAAGACATTCCAAAACTGCGGAAGTTCATCAAGGGATGTTTTGCGAATAAAACGCCCTATGCGGGTAATTCTGGGATCATATTTAAGTTTCTGCGTAATATCCCATTCTACCCGCGCCTCGGGGTTCTTCATCAAATACTCTTCTAATCTTTGTTTGGCATCTGGCACCATACTACGCAGTTTCCACATCCAAAATACGCGCCCATCCTTACCAATCCGCTGCTGTTTATAAAAAACTGGACCAACACCACTAAAAGCAACGAAAGGGGCAATTACCAAAAGAATACAAAAGGTTGGAACAGCTATAATTATAACAATGACAATATCAAGCAGGCGTTTTAAAAACCGGGCATAGTAGCCTGCTTCTAATAACTCAGTTAAATGGCCCTCCAAATAAACTTGGTTCGGATTGATCGCCACAGCATTTCCTTTCACAAAATGGAATATTGCTGGACAAGAAATAAAGCGCACGCATACAGGTCACCTGAAATCATCAAGTGTACATTCATTAAATCCGGTAGATTTTGAATTTTGGGTATTCCCGTGAATTCAAGTTAGTCACTCAACGGAAACACCTGGGCGGCAACAATAATTCCAATTTACCAACAACACTCCTTACTTACTCACTAATCACAGGCCAAACCCATATTTTAGGCCAATCATCTGCGATGATTATAGCAGCGACAGAACCGATACGTTTCTGACACCATTACGGCAACTTCTCATCACGAACTCGCCTTAACTATGTCATATTTTCTAAAAATTTTCACAGAAAAACACTAAGTTACATTAAGTATACTATAATAATTCACTTCTTTATTTCCCTTGTGGAAACAATAATACGGGTTTGTAGGTATTGTCCTATTTTAGAAATGTGTACAAAATCTATTACCGGAAAATTGCATTATTCCCGCGAAAACCATTAACCGAGTCGTAAATATCTATCCGCTGAAAAATTTGCTATTATACAAGCCGGATCATTAAACATCCGATCACTATTCCAGTGTGGCATTTAACCATTCAGACAACGCATCAACATCAGGTGGAACCTGTGATGCAAATCCATCTGAGAACTCCAGAAACGATTCCAGATTCTGTTTGTTTACACCTGTGATAACTGGAATATCCTGTGACAGTGCCTGTGCAATAATATCACGAAACCCCCGGCCATCAGCTTCGTGTTTGCCGAATTTATTCAAAATCAAAACATCTACACCGTACCCCAAACGGGCCGCCACTTCTGCTACAGCATCTTCTAGTGCCGAAGGATCCAGCCTGCATCCTCTGGCTTCAGGACCTAACGACTGTGATATGCGAATAACTGGGCCATCGGGCAAAACTTGCACATCCATATCGCAAAGATGGCGACAATCTTCTTTCTCTGTATTGATTTGCACAACGCCACAGGCACGCAATCCCCCTGTCATCAACTTTTCAGCCAACTGCGCCAATATTTGATCCGTATCACCCTGATTAGGTGACATCGTATATGCAATTTTCATAGATTTGCCTTTCGTCTTGAATACTCAGCTTTTGCCAAACGGCAGGAATTCCAGCAAGTCGCCTTTTGTGATTTCTTCTATATCTCCGGGAATCATGATCAGGCCATCGGCGTTTGTAAGGGGGCCTAACCGTGCAGAATGCACCGCCGCAAGTGTCTCTACAACTTCAATACCATTATCCTGATGGCCTATAATTGTAGCGGGCCTGAATTCACAACGTCCCGTTTTATGGGCAAGCGTCTTGGATGCAACCACATGACGTCGCAAATCTATACGTTTAGTACCACCAGATAGTTTCATCAGAATAGGTACTCCGAATATCGACCATGTTACAAAAGCTGATATCGGGTTCCCGGGCAAACCAACATAGATCGTTTTACCTATCTGCCCGATCGTAATCGGTTTGCCGGGTTTGATAGCCACACCCGCCACCGCAATTTTACCACCGGCACTAATCAATGCACCGTGTGCATGATCTTCATCCCCAACTGAAACACCGCCCGTAGTAATGATCATATCGACCTGCGCCGAAAGTTGGCAAAGTGCTTTTGTCATCGCTTCAAGACTATCCTGCACACGTTCAACCGCAATAATTTCAACATTGACAGCACTTAAGGCTGCAATCATCATAGGTGTATTAATGTCCCAAATTGTACCATGCGATAATGTTTGCCCTGCCGGAACAACCTCATCCCCCGTCATCAATAATGCAACCCGAAGTTTACGGAAAACTGTGACCTGCCCCACCCCTGCACTGGCCGCCGCTGCTATAGCCCGTACATCAACCGAACGGCCAAGTTGTAGAATCTCGGAACCGAGGGGCATATCTTCACCAGCTCTGCGGATATTCTCACCTCGGTTCGGCAAATGACTAAATTCTATCATCCCTTCATGAAGAGCCACGCGTTCCTGCATGATCACAGCATCGGCCCCTTCCGGCAAAGGAGCGCCTGTGAAAATACGCATGGTACTTCCGGGTGAAAGCACCACGGCACGATCATCACCTGCCGCTATACGATCAGCAACAGGCAACGCCCAAGGTCCCCGACCCGTCAGATCGGCAACTCTGATCGCATACCCATCCATACCGGAATTGTCGAAAGGCGGGGTCATTGCCTGTGTCAAAACCGAGCCTGCCAGCACACGGCCAAGAGCCTGCGACAAGGGTAACGTTTCAGTTTCTGTCACAGCTTGTGTCAGATCCAACCCAATCGCTAAAGCTTTATCTATCGGCACCAGTCCGCGTGTCATGTCATCAGCATCACAACCACATCCTGATTTATCCAGTCGTTGCAAAACAACCATCATACATTTCCCGTTTATCGAATTTAGAAACATCCCTAACGCCTTTGGAAACGCTTGTAATTGATCTACGTCAAAACTGATGCAATGTGCGATATCGTAACTGGCCCAATGCCTAACTTTTCACACGCTCCATTTTCGGATCATAAAGCGGTGCCAGGCTGACAGTACAAGACACGCGAACGGTTGCCACATCCAGCTCGTATTCACCCGTTTTCACGTAAGCCGCATCCACACCTGCATCATCACGGATATAACCCAGACCGATGGATTTACCCAAGGTATAGCCATAACCCGCAGAGCTTAGCCAGCCCACACGTTCGCCGTTACGATAGATGGTTTCACGCCCCGACAAGATCACATCGCCGTCTGCTACGAAAGTTGCCAGCATCTTTTTCTTGCCATTCGCACGTTGCGCTTCAACTGCTGCACGACCCTTGAAGTCGATGTTTTTCTTCATCTTCACAGCCCAGCCAAGACCGGCCTCATCCGGTGTATGATCCGGTCCGATGTCAGCCCCCCAAGCGCGGTAACCTTTTTCAAGTCGCAGGGTTTCTATTGAACGGTAACCTGCGTTGACCAGCCCATGTTCGTCCCCTGCTTCATGCAATGCGGTATAAACTGTCGCTGCATATTCAACAGGCAGATGCAATTCCCAGCCCAACTCGCCCACATAAGTGACCCGCATCGCATTCACAGGACAGCCCGCGATACCGATGGTTTTAGCCGTACCAAAGCGGAAGCCTTCGTTACTGACATCGTCACGCGTGACAGCCGCCAGAATATCACGTGCCTTTGGCCCCATCAGAGACAGAACCGCGTTGGATGATGTGATATCAAACAGCTGCGCGTTCATGCCTTCAGGAATATTACGCGAAATCCAGTTGAAATCATGGGTCGCATAGCCTGTACCCGTGACTATATAATATTCGTCCTCTGCAACACGTACGACAGTCAAATCACACTCAATCCCGCCGTGATCATTCAGCATTTGCGTATAGACCAGTGACCCTACAGGCTTGGCCACATCATTGGCGGCAATCCAGCTAAGAGCGGCTTCCGCATCAGGGCCCTTCAGGCTGAACTTTGCAAAAGAGGTTTGATCAAACAGCACAGCGGCTTCTCGTGCTGCTTTATGCTCACGCCCGACCGCGTCATGCCAGTTTGGCCGTTCAAAGGTGTAAATGTCGTGCTGTACTTCACCCGCATCCAAATCTGCATACCAGTTGGGGCGTTCCCAACCCAGCTTTTCACCAAACACCGCGCCATCTGCTTGCAATGTATCATAAAGCGGTGATTTACGGCATGGGCGGCCACTGTCATGTTCTTCAGAGGGCCAGGCCATTGTGTAATGCTTGCCGTATGCTTCCATCGTGCGGGTACGAATCCAGTCATCGTCGAAATGCGGGCGGCCAAAGCGGCGGATGTCCGCAGGCCACAGATCAAACGGCGGTTCACCTTTGTCAACCCATTCCGCCAATGCCATTCCAGCACCACCACCTGCGGCAATACCAAAGGCGTTAAAGCCCGCGCCGACAAAGAAGTTTTTCAACTCAGGCGCCTCACCAATAATAAAGTTACCGTCAGGCGTAAAACTTTCAGGCCCGTTGACCAACTCTTTAATCCCTGCTGTTTCCAGTGCAGGGACGCGCCCCAGCGATAGCTCCATAAGCTGTTCAAAATGATCAAAGTTGCTGTCCAAAAGCGAATAATGGAACCCTGTCGGGATTACACCGCCACGGGCCCAATCGATCGGATTTGCCTCATAACCCCCCATCACCAACCCGCCAACCTCTTCCTTATAATAGGTCAAACGATCAGGGTCACGCAGGGTTGGTAAGTTAGCCGGAACGCCTTCGATCCGTTCCGTGACCATATACTGGTGTTCCATGGAAACCAGCGGCACGTTCACGCCAACAGTTTTGGCAAAATTGCGCGTCCACTGGCCACAACAGGCGATGACAACGGCGCACTCAATATAACCTTTTTCAGTTTTGACACCCTTGATCACGCCTTTTTCAACATCCACCGACAAAACCTTAGTGTCTTCAAAAATTCGCGCCCCCGCCATACGGGCACCCTTGGCCAATGATTGTGTAATATCAGAAGGGTTCGCCTGCCCGTCCGTTGGCATAAACGCGGCACCAACCACATCATCGACTTGCATCAACGGCCACAAATCCTGCGCCTCTTTCGGGGTCAGCAATTCCATTTCCAGCCCAAAACTATGCGCCGTTGTTGCCTGACGCTTCACTTCCGTCCAGCGTTCTTCATTACACGCCAACCGCAAACCGCCGTTCATTTTCCAACCAGTTTCAAGGCCAGTTTCGTCTGCAAGGGACTTATAAAGATCAACCGAGTAACCCAAAAGCTGGGTAATATTTGCGTTACTTCGCAATTGGCCCACCAACCCTGCCGCATGAAATGTAGTGCCGGATGTCAGTTTTTTACGTTCCAAAAGCACAACATCCCAGCCCAGTTTGGCCAGATGGTATGCAGTTGAACAGCCGATAATTCCACCGCCGATAATGACAGCTTTTGCAGTGTTGGGAAAATCGCTCATTTCGCGCCTCTTATTGATAGGTAATTCTGATAGGCCCGCTTGTAACGGGCCAAGTTTTCAGAAGTGTATTGGGCATAATCAAAGTCAAGTTTCGAGGTGACTTCTGAGACCATACTCCACATTGTTTCGCGTAACAAAGACGCGCATTTCATTGCCGTGTAACGTTTTATCAGCTGCGCATCCGGTGCCTGACCATAGTAAGCCGTTAGCATCGTATGTTCCGCCGCTTCGTCCAGGCCGCAGTTTGTTGCCAACCCTCCCAGATCAAACAGTGGCGAATTAAAGCCGCCGTATTCCCAGTCGATCAGCCACAAACGATCCTCGCCGCGCAAAACGTTCGCAGGCAGCATATCGTTATGGGAAAGTACCAGCTCAACAGGGCCGACAGTGGCTTCCATGTCTTGCGCCTGCGCCATCAGTTCAGGCAACATGCCAGTATAGGGGGAATCGTCATCCGCGAGCCTTGCCGCATAATCGCGCAGCACATGAAACACCCAAAAACTTAGGATTGGGCCACGCGCATAACCGGCTATATCGCGGTGAACCCGCCCCAGCAATTCAACCACTTGCAGCAGCATATCAGGCTCGCGTACATCCCCCTCGGTCAACGAAGTTGACTTAACAAACTCCAGCACCAAAACACCGTCTTCCGCATAATGCACTGCTGGTGAAATACCCGCAGCATGTGCGGCACGACTGATCGCCAATTCGTTAAATCGCATAATGCCATGCTCTGGAATATCCGCCCCCATGCGCACCACAAAATCTTGCCCCTGATCGCTAATCAACAGGTTCACATTGGTAATGCCACCTTCCAAAATGCGTGGGCTTTCAGCCGCCTGCCAACAAGGCAACCCCATTGCGTGGGCTACTGCCATTTTATATTTAGACAATGTCATTTCAATCCCAATCTTTCACGCGATGCCTGTGCCATTGCCGAAATAATCCGGTCTGCAATGATGGCTATAAATGCCACCGACAGGCCGGCAATCACACCGCGCCCGGTGTTGGCTTTGGTCAGTGCTATATAAACCTCTTGCCCTAAATCACGGGTGCCGACCAAAGCGGTAATCACCAACATAGAAAGGGCCAGCATGATGGTTTGGTTCAGGCCCAAAAGCAGTGAAGGTGTGGCCATCGGCAGTTTGATACGCCATAGCATTTGCCAACTTGTGCAGCCCGAAACCTTACCCGCCTCAATCATCTGTGACGGTACTTCCCTGATACCGTGGGCGGCATAACGCACCGCAGGAGCCAGCGCATATAAAACTACCGCTATCATCGCGGAAAAGTCACCCACTCGAAACAGCATGATCACGGGGATCAAATAAACAAAACTGGGCAGGGTTTGCAACGTGTCAATAAACGCACCTACGACAGTATTGACCCGTTCATTCTGCCCGGCCCACACTCCTAGAGGAATACCAACAACACTTGCAATCAGCACGGACACCCCGCACAGATAAACCGTGATCATAGCCTTACCCCACAACCCGTTTGAAGCGATAAAAAGGGCCATAAATCCAGCCATCAACCCCAGCTTCCAACCACCCACACGCCATGCGGCCAAACTGATCGCAATGATACCCCAGACCCAAGGGATACCGACAAAAAAGCGTTTT
>Ga0209344_10005116_pt1 | contig 11502 bp, 7 predicted proteins | sample Cruoilmetagenom6_FD_187293 | JGI IMG/M metagenome (GOLD analysis project Ga0209344, IMG submission 187293) | Oil polluted marine microbial communities from Coal Oil Point, Santa Barbara, California, USA - Santa Barbara Oil Seep Sample 6 (SPAdes)... | ecosystem: Environmental > Aquatic > Marine >...
CGATCTCCTGGCCTGGGTCAGCGGATTTACCGGCTCGTTCGGCAACGCGTTCGTGTTCACCAACCGCGCCGTCCTGTTCGCCGATGGCCGCTATACGATACAGGCCGCTGACCAGACCGACCCCGACCTGTTCGAAATTCAGGGCACGCCAGAGCCGGGCGCCTTCGGATGGCTGCGGGCGCAGGACATGTCGGGCAAGACAATCGGATATGATCCAAAACTGGTCAGTCCGAACGAGGTCGAACTGTTGAAGCAGGCTGCGGCAGCCTCCGGCGCCAATCTCGTTGCTGTGGCCGAGAACCCGATCGACCGCGCCTGGGCCGACCGTCCGGACCAGCCTTCCGCCCCTGTCGTGGCACATGCGGTAGAATATGCCGGCATGGACCATGCCGAGAAACGCGCCCGGATCGGTGAGGCCCTGAAGGCCGATAAGGCGGATGCGGCCGTGATCACGTCTCCGGCGTCGATCGCCTGGGCCTTCAACATCCGAGGCGGCGATGTCAGCTGCACGCCGCTGCCGCTCGGTCGGGCGATCCTGCGCGCTGACGGGTCCGCTGACCTGTTCATTGATGAAGCCAAGGTCAGCGACGACCTGCGCGCTCATCTCGGCAATGGCGTGACCGTTCGCCCGCTATCGCAGCTTGAAAGCGCGCTGGGCGACATGAAGGGCAAGACGGTCAGCGTTGATCCCGATATTGCGTCGGCCTGGTTCTTCGACACGCTCGATGCGGCTGGCGCGAAGGTTCTGCGCCAACGCGATCCCGTCGCGCTGCCGAAAGCCTGCAAGAACGAAGCAGAGCTTGCCGGCACCACGGCAGCGCATGCCCGCGACGGTGTGGCCCTGACCCGCTTCCTGCACTGGCTGGATACCGAGGCGCAGAGCGGCAAGGTCACCGAGATTGATGCGGTGATGAAGCTCGAAGCCTTCCGCGAAGAACTCAACGCCATGAACGATATGTCCTTTCCGACGATCTCCGGCGCTGGTCCGCATGGCGCGTTGCCGCATTATCGTGTCTCGACGGCGTCGAACCGGGTGCTTGAGCGCGGCTCGCTCTTCCTCGTCGATTCCGGTGGTCAGTATCTCGACGGCACCACCGACGTGACGCGTACCGTCCCCATCGGTGAGGCAAGCGACGAGATGCGACGCCACTATTCGCTGGTCCTGAAGGGTCATATTGCGCTGGCGGCCGTGCGCTTCCCGCATGGCACGACCGGCACGCACCTCGATGTGCTCGCTCGCCATGCGCTCTGGCAGGCGGGGCTCGATTACCAGCATGGTACCGGGCATGGTGTTGGCTCCTATCTCGGTGTCCATGAGGGGCCACAGCGGATCGCCAAGGCGTGGAACGCCGTGCCGCTGGAGCCGGGCATGATCATGTCGAACGAGCCGGGCTATTACCGCGAGGGCCAATACGGGATCCGCATCGAGAACCTGCAATATGTCACGCCGCCCGCCCCGATTCCGGGCGGCGAAATCGATATGCTCGGATTCGAATGCCTCACTTTCGCGCCGCTCGCGCGCGACCTGATCGTGACGGACATGTTATCCGAGGACGAGCGCACCTGGGTCGATGATTATCACGCGCGCGTTTGGGACCTGCTGTCCGGCCAGCTGGAAGGTGACGTGAAGTCCTGGTTGAAGGCGGCCTGCGCGCGCCTCTGATTTCGGGCTGAAGAATCCGCATATCTCCCCTACAGACAAGTAGGAGAATCTGATATGCAAGTTGGATGTATCGCTTCTTTTACGCCCACCCCAGAACAGGATCCGCCATGTCGCTTGCGGGCGGCGTTGCATTTTTGCGGGAATGGTGGCTTTGGCTGCTGGGAGAGGCTCTTTCTCTTATCGCAGTTCCCATATCGGGTGCGGTCATGCCAGTATTGACTTTTTGGCACGTATTTGGCGTGCTTTTGCTAGGCTTGGGCGCCGGCATTTACTTTATGCTGGCCGCTTCTAATTTTCAGGCTAAGCCGGACGCCCCGTTAGAATATGCTTTTTCGCGCTATTGGAAATCTCGCGGGAAACCGTCCGGTTGGCACCCATATATGGAGGAGGGGTCGGGTAGGATTGGGCACGTTGATTGGTGGTTCGAGCATGTGATGGACGCTATTTCGCTGGGCGAAATACGCACATGGGGACGTTACGTGGCTAATAACAATCCCGGGGATCGTTTCAGGCCAGCGCTGCGCGAAATAACCACGGACGAATGGCGACCCCACGCTTATGCTGGCTTCCGCTACGCTCTTCCGAATGACGCGGAGGTCAACAAGAACAAGATTATAGAGGGCGGGAAAACGTATTGGGAGGATGTGCGCGTTTCGCGTGCGCAGGTTAATCACCTTTATCCAATTAGGCTGCGGGACGCCCCGAAAAGGACCATGCGATGGATCATGCAAAAGCTAAATTTGAAAAGCTCCTGAAGGCTATGCTGCACGCGCCAAAACAGGGCGCGCAAAAGACTGGCAAAGCAGAGGGAACATCAGGTGCTGGCACTTCCGAAGGTTCCAACGAAACTCAAACTCATCAAGATACGTTTCAAGATGACGTTTCGAGCACCAAACATAAGTCCCGCTGATCCCGCGCTTCACCAGTAGCCAGAAGGCCTCAATCGTATTGGTGTGGACAGGGCCGCGAACCCATTCCTTGGCGTGGTGATTGATCTGCTCGTGATTGTAACCGTGAGCACCCATGGCGGAGAAAGCCGAGCCGCTGTCTGTGTAGAGCGTGGCGCCCTTGTTCACGGTGCCCTTGACGGCCTCGCTGACCGTCTTGCGAGACTTGTCCGTCACAACCCGCGTCTTGACCTCACCGCCGCGCTCAACGGCACCATAGACGATAGACTTGTCATCTTCGCCCATGCGGTCGTAACCGCCGATATAGGCCTTGTCGGCTTCCACCGTGGGCTTTCCGGGACCGCCTAGTGTCGGGTCGCCGTCCACATAGCCCATGTATTCCCTGATCTTGTTGCACATGCGCCAAGCGGTTTTGTAGGTCACGCCTGTCTGGCGCTGGACCTCTTTGGCGGAGACGCCATTCCGCGATGCACAGAACAGGAACATCGTGAAGAACCAGAGGCGGAGCTTGGTGCGGGTATTTTCAAAGGGGGTGCCTGCCATCGGGTAGACCTGACCGCCGCAATATTCGCAGGCGTAGGCCGTGCGGCCCTTGGCGCGGTAAAAATGAGCAGAACGTCCGCACTTGCTGCATTCGTGGCGGTCGCCGTAACGGGTCCGCATGAGATGTTCCATGCAAGCATCGTCCGTTGGGAACTGCTCATTGAAGTCAAGAATCGTCGGAATCTTTGCCATGAAAACAATGTAGCATAATCGCTTACTTGTTTCAAGGGGATATATGCTGAAGAATCTTCTTGTTCCTGTTTTGTTCCAATGCTATTGGAGCAAGCATGATCCTGTCCATTTCGATCCGCGATTTCGTTTTGATTGACCGCCTGGACATTGAGCCAGGTGCTGGTTTCATCGCGCTAACCGGCGAAACGGGCGCAGGAAAATCGATCATTCTTGATGCGCTGTCGCTCGCCATGGGTGCGGCTGCGGACCGTGCCTTTATCCGGTCCGGCACTGATCAGACGAGCGTTGCTGTCGAATTCGGGCCGCCGACGCGCCATCCGGTTTGGCAGGCGCTGCGGGAGCAAGGCATCGAAGCGTCAGTTGATGAAGCCTTGACGCTGAAGCGCGTGGTTCGCGCCAGCGGTCCGGCGCGGGCCTTTGTGAATGACCAGGCTGTCAGTGCGGCTTTCCTCGCGGAAATAGGCGAGTTGCTCATTGAAATCCACGGCCAGCATGCCGCGTCGGCCCTGATGCGGCCCGCCATGCACCGGCGCCTGCTCGACCAGTTTGCCGGCAATGAAAAGCTGTTGTCCGCCTGCGCTGAAGCGTTCGACGTCTTGCAGGTTTCACGCGATGCGCGCGCCTGTCTGGAAGCGGAACAAGCCGATGCGGTCGCGACTCGTGAATGGCTGGAGCAGGCGGTGGAAGAGCTTGAACGCCTGGCGCCCGCAGCCGGAGAAGCCGCGGAACTCGCATCGCAGCGCATGCGGTTGATGCAGTCCGAACGCGTGACCGAATCCATTGGTGAAGCAGAAGCGGCGCTCGAAGGTGCCGACATCGATGGGGCCTTGTCCCGGGCGTCGCGTGCGATGGAGCGGATTTGCCGCCTGCCCGGCTTTGACGGCTCGTCCGAAGCCTTGCCCGAAGCGGCGAGGCTTGCGGCCGAGGCGGTTGAGCGCGCGCTGATTGAAACACGGGAAGCTGCATCAGCGGTGTTTGGCCTGGAACGGCTGATCCATCACGACACGGAAGCGCTCGAATCGGCGGAGGCCCGCCTGTTTGCCTTGAGAGCGCTGGCGCGCAAACACACGACCGATCCAGAAACCCTGCCGGACCTGCTGCTGCGCTTGCGCGGACGGCTTGACCTTGCCGAAGCGGGCGAAGATGCGCTGATCGCTGCCCGAAAGGCCGAAACGGCGGCCCAGGCACGCTGGCATCAGGCGGCTGAGACCCTGACCTCAGCCCGAAAGGCGGCGGCGGGCCGGCTTGAAAAGGCCATTGCCAAGGAGCTTGCACCGCTGAAACTGGGCCGCGCGACAATCTCGATCTGCGTAGATGCCTTGCCGGACGGCGATGGCGGCCCCCAAGGGGCTGATCGCGTTGAGTTTGAGGCCGAGACCAATCCCGGAGCAGGGTTTGGCCCCCTGCGAAAGATTGCGTCCGGCGGCGAACTGGCGCGCTTCTCGCTCGCGCTGAAATGCGCCTTGGCTGAAGCCGGCTCGGCACAAACCCTGATCTTCGATGAGGTCGACCAGGGGGTTGGCGGTTCGGTTGCGGCAGCTGTCGGCGAACGTCTCGTGCGGCTCGCGGGTGCCAGGCAGGTCTTCGCGATCACACACAGTCCCCAGGTTGCCGCCTCGGCGGCAACCCAATGGCTTGTTGAAAAAGACCATGACCAAAAGTCTGGCGGGACGCGCATTCGCGGGTTAGATGACAGCGCACGGCAGGAAGAAATTGCCCGAATGCTGTCTGGCGCCGAGGTTACTGAAGAGGCTCGTGCCGCCGCAGGGAGATTGCTGGAGGATGCATGAACAAGCCTGTGCCCGTGGAAACGCTGACGCCGATCGAGGCTGAGGCTGAACTTGCCCGGCTGGCCGAGGCAATCCGTGAAGCGGATGAGGCCTATTACCGCAATGACGCGCCTGAGATAGCGGATGCAGATTATGACGCGCTTCGCCAGCGTAACCTCGCCATTGAGGCGCGGTTCCCGGAACTGAAACGTGAAGACAGTCCGACAGAACGTGTCGGCGCGGGCCCCAGTGATGGCTTTACGAAGGCGGCGCATGCGGCGCCCATGCTGTCGCTCGACAACGCCTTCACGCCCGAGGACGTCAGTAACTTTGTTGGACGCATCCGTCGTTTCCTTGGCCTCGCTGAGACGGACGAAGTCCAGATCACGGCTGAGCCCAAGATTGACGGGCTCTCCCTCAGCCTGACTTACGAAAAGGGGAAACTTCTCCGCGCTGCAACGCGGGGCGACGGGCAAGTGGGCGAGGATGTCACCGCGAATGCCCGCACCATGGATGACATACCCCACCGGCTCAGGGGAACGGGTTGGCCGGACAGTCTGGAGATACGCGGCGAGGTTTTCATGAGCCACGCAGATTTCGCCGCCCTGAATGCGCGCGAGACGGCGGCGGGCCGGAAAGGGTTTGCCAATCCTCGCAACGCTGCGGCCGGCAGCCTGCGCCAGCTCGACATCGAGATCACGAAATCCCGTCCCCTGAAATTCTTCGCCTATGCTTGGGCCGCCGCCAGCGCGCCGTTTGCCGAAACGCAGACAGGTGCGATCGCGCGGTTTGCAGACTGGGGCTTCGAGGTGAACCCGCTGATGACCCGGTCAGACACGGTCGATGGACTGATCGCGGCCTATCGGGATATGGAATCGCGCCGCGCGAGCCTTGGCTATGACATTGACGGCGTCGTCTACAAGGTTGACCGGCTCGACTGGCAGCAGCGGCTCGGCTTTGTCAGCCGTGCGCCGCGCTGGGCGATTGCGCATAAGTTTCCAGCTGAGAAGGCCACGACCAAGCTGGAAGGCATCGACATACAGGTCGGGCGCACGGGCTCGCTGACGCCCGTGGCGCGGCTGGCACCGGTCACGGTGGGCGGCGTAGTCGTGTCGAATGCCACCCTTCACAATGAAGACGAGATTGCCCGTCTCGGCGTCAAGATTGGCGATACGGTGGAGATCCAGCGCGCTGGCGACGTCATCCCGCAGGTTTTGCGCGTGGTTAGAGATGGCGGCGGCGCACCGTTCCAGATGCCCGACCATTGCCCGATCTGCGGTTCGGCGGCGGTGCGCGAGGTGGACGAGAAGGGCGAGGAAGATGTGCGCCGCAGGTGTACCGGGGGCCTGGTTTGTCCGGCGCAGGCGGTGGAACGGCTCCGGCATTTCGTCTCGCGCAAGGGGCTCGACATTGATGGCCTTGGGGCACGGCAAGTGCAGCTTTTCTATGAGAAGGGGGTCGTGCACGCGCCGCAGGACATTTTCCGGCTGGAAAAGCGGATCGCGGAGGCAGGCCTGCTGCCGCTCGCGGAGTGGGACGGGTTCGGACCCGCCTCGGCGGCGAAGCTGATTGCAGCGATTGATGCAAGGCGGAACGTGCCATTCGCGCGCTTTCTCAATGGCCTCGGCATACGCCATGTCGGGCAGACAACGTCGCAGCAATTTGCCCGGAACTTCCTGTCATGGGACCTGTTCTGGTCGACTGTGACGAAAGCGGCGGCCGAAGGGCCCGAGAGTGACGCCTATGCGCAGCTGATGGGGATTGACGGGATTGGCGGCGCGGCGGTCGGATCCCTGTGCAATTTCGTGGCTGAACCGCACAATAACGAGATGATGTCGGCGCTGCTTTCGGAAGTCACCGTTGTGGACGAGGTGGCCGCAGCCAGCGACAGCCCGGTGGCCGGCAAGACCATCGTTTTCACCGGTACGCTTGAAAAGATGACCCGCGACGAAGCCAAGGCGCGGGCGAGCGCGCTGGGGGCGAAAGTTTCCGGCTCGATTTCGGCCAGGACGGACATTCTCGTCGCCGGGCCGGGGGCCGGGTCGAAACTGGCCAAGGCCGAGGCTTTGGGCGTCAAAACGTTGACGGAAGAGGAATGGCTGACCCTGATCGGGGAGGCGTAAGGCCTATTTGCCGCCCGGAATGATCTTCTGCAGCATGGTCCGGCGGACTTGCGGCGCTTCCGGATCGAGCCCCTGCTTGGTCAGCAGGCGGTAGCTCATCTTGTACCAGTCGCTGTTCGGGTAATTGTATCCGAGCGTCGCACCGGCTGCGAGCGCCTGATCGCGCAGGCCGAGGGTGAGATAGGATTCGACCAGCCTGTGCAGGGCCTCAGCCGTGTGCGAGGTCGTTTCATAGGTCGTCACGACCGTCTTGAAACGGTTGACGGCCGCAAGCGTCTGGTTGGAACGCAGGTACCAGCGGCCGATTTCCATTTCCTTGCCGGCCAACTGGTCATTGACCATGTCGATTTTCAGCCCGGCATCGCGAGCATAGGGGCTTTCCGGAAAGCGGCGGCTAACATCCTGCAGGGCAGACAGGGCCAGTTCGGTGGTGCGTTGGTCGCGGCCGATATCGACGATCTGGTCGAAATAGCTCACAGCGATGAGATAATAGGCATAGTCGGCTTCAGAGCCGCCGGGATGAAGGCTCAGATACGTCTGGGCGCCAGATATGGCGTCATCATAGTCGTGTGCCTGATACGACGCATAGGCGGTCATTATCATGGATTTGCGCGCCCACTCTGAATAGGGGTGCTGGCGCTCGACTTCGTTGAACAGGAGGATCGCGCGGGGATAGTTGCGCTTGTCCAGTTCCTGGGCTGCAGCATTGTACAATTGTTCGACCGGACGCTCGACATAAGCGAGCTCCTGCTTACGCTTGCTGGCGGACTGGCACCCCGAAACGGCAAATATACAGGCCAGGATCAAGAGGCTCGGGCGGAGTTTCAGAAGGGACATGCCGGTCGGGAACTTTCAGCTGTGAATGTCTTCAGCTTGATTAGCCTGAACCGGACCGGTTTTCCAAGGATCATTATCAGGCCGCCCATTAAGCAAGGGCAATGTGCAGGCCAGCCTCAGACGGCGGCGTGTGCAGGCTCGGGGCGTTGGGCCATTGCGCCCGCATCGGTTTCCCAGCACCAGGCGGACGGTGTGGACAGGAGTTTGCGCACCAGCGCATTGTTAAGCGCGTGCCCCGGTTGGACGGCATCATAGCTGCCGGCAATCGGTGCGCCCGCGAGCATGAGGTCGCCGACGGCGTCAAGCATCTTGTGGCGGACGAACTCGTCTTCGGCCCGCAGGCCCTCGGGATTCATCACCGCGCCGTCGTCTACAACGACGGCATTGTCGAGCGAACCGCCGCGGGCGAGGCCAATCGCGCGCAGCATGTCCACATCGCGGGCGAAGCCATAGGTGCGGGCGAAAGCAAGGTCCCGGGCAAACATGCCAGGTGCCATGCGCAAGGCCATCTGCTGGATGCCGATAATGGAATCGTCGTACTCGATACGGGCGCGCAGGGTGAGAACGGTATCGTCGGACGGTGATAGCGTGGCGCGTTTCGGGCCGTCGACGATTTCCACGTGCTCGAGAATCCGGATGCGGCGGCGCGGCGCAGCCTGCGTTTTCACGCCAGCCTGCAATAGCAGCTCGCAATACACGGCCGACGAGCCGTCCATGATCGGGACTTCCGGCCCATCAATCTCGATGATCAGATTATCGATACCCATGCCGGCCAGTGCCGCCATCAGATGTTCCACCACGGCGACCGAAACCCCCGCCTCGTTCGTCAGTGTGGTACCAAGACGCGTGTCAGAAACCGAATTGGCGTGCGCCTTGATTTCAATATCACTGGAATCAAGGTCGGTCCGGCGAAATATGACGCCGCTGCCGACAGGTGCTGGCTTCAGGACAAGCCGGGCTTTTTCACCGCTGTGAACGCCAATGCCGGCACAGACTGCCGGACGCTCAATTGTCTGTTGCATCTGCACGCCAATCAACACCGCATCAACCCTCCGCTACAGGCTGCAATCTGGATGTGGTTAAGCGCGAGTACAAAACACGGCTTGTTTCGACGTGTTACAGAAAGGGCCGCAACTTACGTTACGGCCCTGTTATATATGGAATTATTGTGTAACGACCCGGTTGTTCCGGGCTGCGCTTTCTGCCGAAAAATCAGTGATTGGCAGACCGGCGAAGGAATGCCGGGATTTCGAGGTCGGCATCGTCAAACGGGGCCGCTTCCGGATGATCGTCCGGCGACGAGATGATTTGTGCCGGGACGGCCGCTTCCGGCGCATCGTCATTTTCGCCTTGCGGGTTGCGGCGCCAGCCGAACAGGTGGGAAAAGCCTGAAGCGCCCTGGTCCGGACGTGCCTTGTCCGGGGCAGGGGCCTCCTTGCGTGAACCGAACACCGCATCGGCTGATACTTCATCACTGCCTTCGGCGCCTTCATAATGGTCAGCCGGCAATGGCTGGCCCGAGAAATCGGACCGCGGATCGCTCTCTTCTGACCGCAGCGACGGCGCATGACCCGTGATCACGAGAGGACGGTCATCATCGGCGGGCGTTTCGGACTGGATCACTTCTTCGGCAATTGGCTCGGCGATGGGTTGGCGCACCGTCTGCTGGACAGGTTCAGGAGCCGCCGCGACCGACTGGCCGGATTCAATGCCTGCGGCGACGACGGAGACGCGAATCTTTCCTTCAAGCTCGCTGTCAAAGGCCGAACCGAGGATGATGTTGGCGTTCGGGTCGATTTCCCGGCGGATTTCGTTGGCCGCCTCGTCGAGTTCGAACAGCGTCATATCATAGCCGCCGGTGATGTTGATCAGCACGCCCCGGGCGCCCTTCAGGCTGACATCGTCGAGCAGGGGATTGTCGATCGCGGCGCGGGCAGCTTCCAGCGCGCGGCTTTCGCCTTCCGCTTCGCCCATGCCCATCATCGCCGTGCCCATGCCCCGCATGATCGAGCCGACATCGGCAAAGTCGAGATTGATAAGGCCCGGCATGACCATCAGGTCGGTAATGCCGCGCACGCCGGAATAAAGCACGTCATCAGCCATGCGGAAGGCTTCGGCAAAGGTTGTCCGGTCGTTTGCAATCCGGAACAGGTTCTGGTTCGGCACGACGATCATCGTGTCGACATGTTCACGGATCTCGAGCAGGCCCTGGTCAGCCAGCGACATGCGGCGGGCGCCTTCGAAGCCGAACGGCTTGGTCACGACAGCGACGGTGAGGATTCCCATTTCCTGAGCGGCGCGTGCAATGATCGGTGCCGCGCCAGTTCCGGTGCCGCCGCCCATGCCCGCGGCGATGAAGACCATGTGGGCGCCTTCGAGATACATCTTGATCTCGTCAATCGATTCTTCGGCGGCTTTCGCGCCGATATCCGGGCGGGCACCCGCGCCAAGGCCGGACGTGGTTTCAGGGCCAAGCTGGATGCGCTGGTCTGTCTTGGAACGAAACAGCGCTTGCGCGTCAGTATTGGCGACGATGAACTCGACGCCCTGCAGGTTTGCCTCGATCATGTTGTCGACGGCGTTGCCGCCTGCGCCGCCAACACCGAAGACGAGGATCCTGGGCTTGAGTTCATGTGTCATTGGCGTACCTCAATATACATTCTGGACCGGATTGTGACGTACCTTCACCCCTCACGGCTAAAAGACAGTTAAGTCAGTGCAAAAGGCGTCAGAAATTTTCTTTCAGCCAGTAGAGCGCCTTGTTCACTGCGCCGCTCCCGGTTTCGGTCCCGTATTCTTTCAACGCAACGCCAGCCCGCGCGGCGTCCACAAACCCCAGTTCCGAATACAGTAGCAGACCCGACGCTGTCGAAAAAGCAGGTGTTCCCAGTGTTTCGCCGAGAAATTCAGCAATCGTTGGCCGGCCGAGGCGGACAGGCGCGTTGAATATCCGTGAGGCAACGTCGCGTACTCCTGCAAGCTGGCTGGCGCCGCCCGTGAGGACGATGCGGCGCGGTAGTACGGAGCGTACACCGCTGCCATCAAGGCATTTTTGGACGAGTTCGAATGTTTCCTCGATGCGCGGCGCGATAATGTCAGCGATTGCGCCCTTTTCCATCCGCATGCCGTGCAAGCGGCCATCATCACCAAGGCGCGGGGCCTCGATGCGTTCGGCAAGACCGGGGCCTTCAAGGTTTGCGGTGCCATAAACAGACTTCAGGCGTTCGGCCGCGGCGAAAGTCGTACCGATACCCTGTGCGATGTCGCTGGTCACATGTGTGCCGCCGGTCGGGACCAGGCCGAGCCAGGCGGGCGACCCGTTGAGATAGACTGACACGGCGGTGACGCCAGCCCCCATATCGATACAGATGGCACCATTCTCGATCTCGTCGTCGATCAGGGTGCCCGCGCCGCTGGCGATCGAAGAGGGGACGAGGGCTGCGACACCCAGATGGGCCCGGCCAACG
>Ga0209344_10005118_pt1 | contig 11497 bp, 9 predicted proteins | sample Cruoilmetagenom6_FD_187293 | JGI IMG/M metagenome (GOLD analysis project Ga0209344, IMG submission 187293) | Oil polluted marine microbial communities from Coal Oil Point, Santa Barbara, California, USA - Santa Barbara Oil Seep Sample 6 (SPAdes)... | ecosystem: Environmental > Aquatic > Marine >...
TTGTCGTTCCGCCTGTCGGTGAGCTGCGCAAGTTGCCCCGGGCGGGCACCACCTTGGTACGTCCGAATCTGGGAGCCGAGTTCGTCTGCCGTTTGACGGATATGACCGACTCCCGGCGGGCGATCGCCTCGCTCTCCCGCGGGTCGGACCTGCGGCAGGCCGTCTTGGGTCACGAAGTGCGCTTCGCCAGTCTCCTCCCCGGACGTTGGTTGTTGGAGGTCGAGCTCGACGGCAAGATCGTGGAGCGGCGCGAATTCAACCTGCGATCAGGAGAGCTGCACAGCTATGTCGTTCATCTGCCCTCGATTGGGCCTGAGGAGGTCGGATCATGAAGCGAATTCTCTCTGGCAGCCTGACCCATCTCGGACCGCCGGCCCTCATGCGATTGTTGTCCGCCACGGCCACCAGTGGTGTTCTGGAGTTGGTGACGGACGAGGGTTCGTTCCGGATGGAGATTGATCACGGCTGGACCGCGGTCCCTCCGCCCGATCAACTCGATGCGGCGAGTCGCGTTCTGTCCTGCACCGAAGGCGCTTTTAGATTCGAGCCGGGTGATGTCTCAGCCATCGTCGGCACATCGTTGAGTCTTGGAGCCTTCGCCGACGCGGTTCGGTCGGGCCTGCGGCAGCTTGACAGCAGCCAACTGACCGAGATTGAGGTCGAGAGGCTGGTGGCGGGTGAAATAGTCGAGCTCGCTCAATCGGCGACCCTGCCGAATATTCATTTGCTCGGATCGGAACCTCCGGTCAATCCGCTTGAAGACCTGCTGGAAGGTCTTGCGGATCGAGCGCCCCAGGAACTCCTCTTCGCCCAGGTGGGTGTCGTGGCGCCGAATCCCCGCCTCTGGCGCGGTGCGGTCGAGAACGAGTGGCGGCGACGAGGGTGGGAAGTCCGACAGATCGGCAGGCATCAAGAGGTTGATCTCGCCGAACTCGACGTGCTTGTTGTGCACCAGGCAGCAGGTGTGTCCCGGAGCGGTCACGAGACGGCGTGGCTCGATCTCGTACGGCGTTCCCGGGAGATCGAACCTCCATTACCGGTGGTATGGGCGGCCCCCCTGGGTGATCCCTCGTGGATCCATGAACTGGTCGAAGCCGGCGTGACGTTTCTGCTACCCGTTCCGCCCGGCGAAGGTGGTGAGATTCAGAGTCGGTTTGTCGAAGACCTGACCCTCGTCGTTGACCGACAACTCAGATCTCTCCGCCCGGTGACTCGGTCGGTGCTTCCACCGGCGGTGGCCGAGCTCGTCGACGCCCTCCTCCGCGAGGCGGATTCCGAACAGGCCATCGGAGTATTACTGCAGTTGGCTTCGGAGCACCTTCTCCGCGGAGCGGTGCTCATGGTCGAGGAGACGGCCATCCGCTGCCGTGCAGGCTTCGGTTACCCCCTTGCTCGCGGGACCCAGGCGCTGCCTCGGGGCTTGAGCATCCTCGAGCTGGTGATCAGGTCCAACAGCCCCACCATGGGGATCGATCCCACGGCGGGGGGGTCGCACCGGCTCGCAGAACTCCTCGGTGTCGAAGAACTCTCGTCGGCGACGGCGGTCATTCCCCTTGGGGTTGGAGCATCGGTCGCGGGGATCCTGGTTGGTGATCGCGAAGGCGAGAGCCTCCCGGATCTCTCCGAGTTGGTGGTTCTCGCCGGACGCCTGGGCGGGGTGGCGTTGCACTGATGGCCCCATCCGGTCCGACCACCGCGGGTGGATAAGCCGGCCGATTCTCAACTCGTGCTGTGCGGCGAATCGGTGATCGTTCCCATCTGTTCTTCAACTGGACGTTTCTCTCGTCGTTCTCCACATTCGCAACCTGAGGGTGCCTTTTCGTCGCGGGATTGTGCTCAGAATTGACAGATAGTCGACTCTTAGATATGGTCGAGGAAGCCCTCATTCGGTTTATTGGTCAATTGGGTGATCTCCGGTTGCGTCCCTCTGCCTCAAAGGTTGATATCGTGTCCACAAAGAACCCTAGACGAGTTCTCGCATGGTGACTCTGGTCATCGAGGGCAAGGGAGGCTCCCAGCTGACCTATCAGCTGGAGAAACAGTCCGTGTCTCTTGGTGCGTCCAGCAACAACGACGTTGTTCTCAGGCTCCCGGGGGTTGCTCCCCAGCACCTCGTGTTTCAGCGCAATGGCAAGGTCTTCACCTTCCTCGGTCAGAACCGGCAGGTCGTGGTCCTCAACGGAGAACGTCGATCGCGCGGCGTGCTCAAGGTGGGAGATAAGCTCCGGATCGGCACTGCCACCGTCATCTTCAAGGGCGGTGACGAAGGCGAAACCGATGTCAAGGTGATCAAGGGGATCTACGATCGAGGGACCGGAGACGAATCGGAGCCGGTCTCTTCGGGCGTCGAGGAGAAGGAACGTTCCGAGGTCGTCCTGTTTCGCGAACCCCATCAGCTCAGTGACGCTCGGACGCAGCTCGTTGAGATGTTCCGTTCGAGGGTGCGTTCAGACCTCGTACCCTCGTTGCGCACTTTCTTTGCAACGGTGTTCACCGACCGCAAGGCTCTGCTGGCGCTCACCGACGACGAAGGGAATTTCCAGCCGGTGATCTCCCAATGGGAGGGAGACCTCCCGCGACTGCCGGCCCGAACCTTCACAGAGCTCGCGTCGGCCGGACGGTACGCGGTACTTCGGTTGGCCGGTCAACTTCTTCTCGTCTATCCGGTCGACCGGGGCCCGGGACTGCCAAACGCAGTTGTACTGGTCGAAACAACGCCCGAGGATCGAGAAGAGGATCGAGAGCTGCTCGGTGAATTCGCCCGGATGCTTTCGGTCCACTGGGACCGGGTGGAAAGATCAACTCTGGTCTATGGCGAGTGGGTCAAAAAGGCTCAGCAATCGCTGGAAACACACCTCCCCGGAACATCCCAGGCTGTCCACATTCTGCGTGACAGCGTCGGGGCTGCGGCCCGGTCGGCCTCGCCGGTCATGCTGAGCGGGCCGGTCGGAGTGGGTCGGATGTTCCTCGCGAATCTGATCGCCTCCCTGCGTCCGGGCGGCGAGCCTCCGGTTCGCGTCTTCCAGGCGAGATCTGACGAAGACGCCGCGCTTCGGGTCGAGCTCTTCGGTGCCGAGGGTGAAAGCGAAAGAGAGAGTCTGGGTCAACGTTCACGCGGCGCAGTGGTGGTCGTCCGCGATGTCCATCTCATGACGCCGAGTCTGCAGCGCGAATTGGCTGCAGCGGTGACTCAGGACCTCGACTCGGCCTTCGGTCCTTCGGTACGCTGGATCGTGACAACCGGCGAGGACGCCATGGCGTTGGTCAACGAGGGCATCCTCGATGTGACCCTCTTCCGCCTCTTCGACCGCCATCTCATCCGAATTCCCTCGCTGGTGGACCGGCGAGAGGATCTCCCGCTGCTCATCGTTCGTCTCCTCGAACGGGTCGGCGCCGAACAGGGAAAGGAGATCAGAGGGATCGAGCTGGAGACGCTCAACTCGGTGCTCGACTACACCTTTGACGGGCAGATGACCGAACTTCTGGGCGAGCTCAGGCGCCTGGTGTCCGCCGCGCAGGACGGCGAGATGGTCAGGGGGCTGGTCCCTCGACGGGCATTCGCAGGGCAGGGAACCCGCGCCGAGGAGGCCGAGGAGATCTATGCGTCACTCATCTCCGTCGACGACCTCAAAGTGGTGATCCCGGGCGTCGAGGAACTCATCATCGATCGGGTCCTTCGTCGCGTCAAAGGCAATCAGAGTCTGGGGGCGCGGACGCTGAATCTCTCTCGAGGTGCACTGATTTCGAAGATCAAGGAATACAAGATCCCGGACTATCGGTCGTTGCGCCGGAATCGGTAGCCGGCTCTTCTCTGCGAAAAATCTACGGGTCAGTTCTTTGGATTCTTTTTCTTGCCCGTACTCGTCGTCTCGTCGTCTCCGGTGGTGGGCGGCCCGAGCAACTGAATGACGAGATCCCAGTTGAATCCCAGCCAGATCAGGAATGGAAATGAAAACCGTCCCGGCAGGTCGGTGAAATAGCGCCAGAATCCGTAGAAATCACGGGAGAAATCCGAGTAGTTCTGCAGGCTCCATTCACCAAGCGAGAGCGCGTAGAGACACTTGACGTGAAAAAATAGATTCATGCTCTGGGTGAGATAGAGAATGCACCAGCCCATGAAGAGGCGTTCGAGCTGCCGTCTCGAAAACGGCCTGGGTAGCGCCAGATAGAGGGCAAGTAAGACGATGGTGTTGAAGTGTTTTTCGGTGAGTGGGATTGACGGGATACCCGAATCGGTTCGGAAGTCGGAGCGGCGAACCTCCGCTCGGTGATCCTCGACAACGAGTCGCGTCACCCTGGGGTACTCGAACGACCTGATCAGGAGTTGCGCGAAGCCCGAGATCGAGGTGTCGAGAACCGGGCGCAGAAGCAACCAGACCACCATCGCCACCAACAAAGTCAGAGGCAGCCTCTTGACAAAGCTGCGGTAGAGCACGACCTCTTCGCTCATGACGGGTCCTCCTCGTTGAACGAGTCGACCATCCGATCTCCGTTGATCAATCTGCCTCTCGCTTCGGCGGTGCAGCGAAGAGGTGTGCCCAGGTGATCCACAGCGTGACCCCCGCCAGAATCACCAGCGACTGCCAGATAAAGATATGAGACGAGTTGAAGAGCCTGGGAAAATAGATACCGATATAAAAGAGCGAGATGATGCGGACCAGGTTGATGGCCTGGATCGCCAGCAGACCGCCGACGACTCCGATGATCTTGGCCGACCACTTAGCCGGAAAGGCGAGGACGCCGGAGACGAATATCAGGCTGGTGATGAGTCCATTGCATCCGTTGTAGATGGTCACGGCAAAACGGGGTGATCGGAGGACACACCCGTTCATGGTGATGTCCTCACCCAGGAGGCCGAGGATGATGCCCGATACCTTGGCGATGAGGGTTGTGTACGGGACGACGAAGGCGTCGTTCACCGGTCTCAAAGCGATCACCGTGAAGCTGATCCCGAGAATGCTCAGAAAGAGGATGAGAAATCGTGACTCTGGACGTCGCCAGAGAGTGCGTGGATCCATTCGGTCTGACCTCCCCGCGTGCGCACACAGCGCACGGTGCAACGGTCATGATACCCGAACCCCGATGATCAGGATCGCGCGAGCATCACATCATCGCAATTCAACGCAGGGGCAGAGAGCCATCGCACCATCGCCGGGTTGAAACGCAAAGGGCGCGAAGAACAGCCATCGCAAAGGCGCGCAAAGTCATCGCATATGAGATTAGGCCACAGATTTCGTGGGAGTTGTCAGACTTCGTGGCAGCGACCGTGGCAGCGTCCATCGGACACGGACACGGACACGGACACGGATACGGATACGGATACGGACACGGATACGGATACGGACACGGATACGGACACGGACGAGGCTGCGGTCCGCGCCCCGCCGAATCAGCTCCTCAGAGCCACCAAGGCTGCGTGGAGCTCCGAGCCGGTGTTGAATCTCGAAGAGGGGTCCTTTTCCAAACACCTGAGGATGAGCTCGGCCAGGCGGGGGTCGAGTTGGGGATCGAGATCGAGGGGATCGGGCGGCGGTTTTCTCAAATGAGCATCGACGATGCTTCCCTCGTTGAACGGCGGACGTCCGGTGGCGAGATGAAAGGCCGTAGCGCCGAACGAGTAGACATCGGTTGCCGGCGTCGGTCGCTTGCCGCGAATCTGCTCGGGTGCCATGTAGTACGGCGTGCCGTAGATACGAAGGTCTCGCCCGGAGGTCAGATCGAGGCGTGCCGCGATGCCGAAGTCGAGAACCTTGACCTCGTAGTCCGGGGTCAGAAGGATATTGGCCGGTTTGAGATCACGATGGATGATCCGGTGTTGATGGGCATAGCCGACCGCATCTGCGAGACGGGTCAGGATGACGTGGATATTGCTGCTGACCCGTTGACGAGCGCTGCGAACCACCTGGTCGAGCGCCTCGCCGGGGACATACTCCATGGCGATGAAATAGCCCCCGAAACCGGCCTCGAAGTCGAATATCGTGACGATGCCGGGATGATTGAGGGTCGCAGCGGTCTTGGCCTCGTCCTCGAGCCGGGCCGCCACCTCGGGTGCGGTCTCTCGGAGGACTTTGATGGCCACATCACGCTCGAGCCGGGTGTCCCTCGCCTTGTAGACCACTCCCATGCCGCCCCGGCCCAGTTCGGTGAGAATCTCGTATCGGTGGGGTCCGGTGCCCGGGGAGAAAGGCTCCGGTACACCGTCCGTGGAGCTGGGAACGCGGTCACCGACCTGTTGGGTCGTGGCGAGTTCCTGACGAAGCGCACGGGCGGGTTCGCACGAATAGTCGAACTCGAGGATTCGATCAACGATGGCGATGCTCTTCTCGGTGCTCCCCGCCTCGAGAAACAACCTCGCGAGGGCCACCGCCGGTTCCAACCGGCCGGGTTGGAGAGCGACGCCCACCACGGCTCGCTGGAGACAGAAGATGGCGTCATCCAACGAACCGTTCTCGCGCGCCCATCCGGCGATGTCGACCACAACGTCGGGGATATCGGGCACGGGACCGGGATGCTGCCGAAGCACATGGCAGGCTTCCTCGAGCATCTCGGCTCGGTGGAGTTCAATAAGCGCGTCCTGAAGGTATCCCAGGCGGGCCATGAATAAAGCGGTCTTGTCGGCCCTGCCGAGCCCGCGATAGATCTCGAGCGCTCGAACGTCTTCACCCGCCCGCTCTGCGCATCGTGCCGCCGATTCGAGGTCACCGGCGAACTCCCAGAGATCGCTGGCCTCGGCCCAACGATTGAGATCTTCGAGTAGAGGCGCCGCGACGGTCCACCGTTTCGCGCTTCGGGCGAGATCGACTGCCGCCTCCGGACGACCGGAAGAGACCAGAATGGTCACCGCCTTTTCAACCCGCCCGGATGAGGCGAGGACCTGGATCAACTCCTCCTCCATCTTGAGATCGGACAGGACCGGTACCAGATCGTCTGTCTCGGATTGAAGGATCTTGCTGAGCCGGTCGATCTCTGCTTCGGTGACCTCCCCAGGCTGGGTCGTTTGTTGCAGTTGGTCATACAAGCGTCCGAGGTGCCGGACGCGGATTTTGGCTGCTCGGTGGGGGTAGCCGGATTCCGAGGCCGATCTCGCCGCCTCAACGAGATTGTCGGCTTTGAGAAATGCATCGGCTGCTTTGGCGTGGTCTCCGGCCGCTCTCCAGGCGTATCCCACCGCCAGCCAGTCTCCGAGTGCCTCGGAGAGACGTGCCTCGGTGGCGTGGTCACCCAATTGTTTCGTGACGCGAAGAACCGGTTGAAAGGCCGGGTCCGATGGCTGGAGTTGTCTTTCCTTGAGTGCAATGTTGGCGATCCGGATGGCTTGTTTGGGATCACCAGCGCGGATCCATGCCCCGACGGCTTCACTGATGTGGTCGTTTCCAACCAACCACTCGGCGAGTTCGCGTTCGCACTTCTGCGCCATCTTGGGATCGTTCGCCTGGCGATAGGATCGGGCGGCGTCGGTCAGACTGCGGCCGCCGGCCAGGCGGAAGTACTCACCCGCTTGGGCAAAACGTTTCAAGCGTGTGGCGGTTTCCGCGGCCTTCTGCCACGACCGGCCTTTTTTGAAATTTGCGAGGGCGGGCTGAAGCTTGCCGTTTTGCAGGTAGATCTCGCCGGCCCCTTCGAAATCCCCGCGGTTCCTGAGGGATCGGACCAAGCGGTCGACGCGGCTTCCTCCAAAAAGAATACCGAACGCTCCCCAAAGGATGAGCGCGCCCGATACCAGGTTGGCTGCGATTCTGACCATCGGCAGCCGAAGCCACAGGAGAAGCTGCATGGCTCCCGGGTCGTTGGCGTGGGGCGCCGATGCGAGCAGGCCGAGGTTGAATACGGCTGCGATCACGAAACCGATACCCAGCGGCACGACAAAGCGTCGCTGAGAAAAGGGCGTCACTGCGAGGAGAGTCACCATTGCAGCGGTGATTGAAGCGTCACACACCATGGCAACATTCTACCTTGACAAGCCCGGTGGCGGGAAACTTGAAATTTAATAAGACTTCGCTCATATTTATACCTGCAGGGCAGTCTCCCGATACCGGAGACTGCAGCTGGGTCACCAAATGGTGATGGAGGCGAGATTGGCGACTGACTATTACAAGACACTCGGTATACCGCGGTCGGCGGATGCCTCGGATATCAAGAAGGCCTACCGAAAACTCGCGCGCAAGTTCCACCCGGATGTCAATCCGGGCAACAACGACGCCGAACAGAAATTCAAGGAGATTCAGGAAGCATACGCGGTCCTGTCGGACACGGACAAGCGAAAGCAGTACGACACCTTTGGTACGGTGGATGGTGATCCGACAGCCGGTTTCGATCCGTTCCGCCGGGCGGGACGAAGAAGCAGCTCTCGGGGACCCGAGGGATTCCGCGTCGATGTCGATGGGATGGGCGGATTCCAGGATCTCGGCGACATCTTCAGCCAATTCTTCGGTGGAGCACGTCCGGGGCAAACGCGGCAGGCGCCGCAGCGTGGCGCCGACCAAGAACTCGCGGTGGAGGTGAGTTTCGCAGATGCCGTTCAGGGGACCACCATCAGCCTTCCGGTTCAGCGACAACTCCAGTGTTCGGCATGCGGCGGGTCCGGTTCGACGCAGCGGCACAGCTGTGGGAGCTGTCACGGTGCGGGCGTCGTCATCTCCACCGAGAAACTCAGGGTGAAGGTTCCCGAGGGCGTCGCTGATGGAAATCGGGTTCGTGTTGCCGGAAAAGGCGCCGACGGCCGCCAGGGAGGCAAGCCCGGGGATCTGTTTGTGCGAGTCAAGGTTCGGCCGCATACGTTCTTTGAGAGAGATGGCGACGACGTTCTCACGACAATTCCGGTCACATTTTCGGAGGCCTATCTCGGAGGTGAGGTCGAGGTTGGAACCATCCACGGTCCGGTTCGGGCCAAGGTTCCGCCGGGAACCAACTCGGGCCGGACATTCCGCCTCAGGGGCAAGGGAGTCCGAAACACCAAGACCCGCGCCCACGGCGATCATCTCTATACCGTCGAAGTCGTGGTTCCGAAGGTGGTGTCGCCGGCCGGTGAGGAGATCGCGCGCAAGGTTGGCGAGCTGTACCAGGGAAACCCGCGCGAAGTGTTGCCGCGAACGCTCTAGCTAGTTTTTAGTTTTTAGTTTTCAATTTTTAGTTACATCGCAACGGCCAGGGAAACGGCTTGGTGGAGATCGAGGAAACTCAATGAGTTCTCAGTTTCATCGCGGACCCGTCCAAATGCACATCATTCGTTTGCGATGTAATTCAAAACTAAGAACTTAAAACTAAGAATTTTTCTAAGCGCTCCAGACTCCCGTCTTCCGCATCTTGGCGATTCGTCTGAGGAACATCTTTTTCTTGATGCCGCGCAACTGGTGGACCAGGAGGCGTCCGTCGAGGTGGTCGACCTCGTGGCAGATGGCCTGGGCGAGCAGACCTGATGCTTCGATCTCGAGAGGGTCTCCATTTTCGTCCTGGGCGGTCACAACCACTTCGCGGGGACGTGACAGGGTCGTGAACAACCCGGGAAACGAAAGGCAGCCCTCTTCGAGGGAGATCTTCCCCGAGGTCTCGATGATCGTTGGATTGGCGAGGACGATCTTTTGCGTTGGGTCCTTCCCGACCGAGAGGTCGACGGTGGCGAGCTGTAAGTTGACGCCGACCTGGGGAGCCGCGAGACCGAGGCCCGGGGCATTCCAGCCGGTCTCGAAAAGATCATCGATGAGGCTCGTGAGGGCAGCATCATAGATCTCCACCGGCGCATTGGACGCCTCGAGTCGGGCATCGCCGAAAACCAGTATCGGTCGTACGCTCATGGGAGTTCCATCCTCCTGCGGGTCGCCCGCCAGGATTGGTCGATCCTGGTTCGCAACTCTCCCGGATCGATCGTCTTCAGCAAGCTGTCGACGACCACAGGTCGACCATCCACGATCACGTGTCGGACATCGGCTGCGGAACCACCGTGGACGACCCGAGCAACAGGATCGTCGCCGGGGATCATCGACCAACCGTCGAGAGCAACAACGGTGATATCGGCGGCCTTCCCCGGCGTGAGGGTGCCGACGACATCGGCGAGGTGGAGCACCCTTGCGCCTTCGCGAGTAGCCAGGGCCATGGCATCCCACGCTCCCAGGGCTTTCGGGCCGGACCGCAATCCATGGAGAGTTGCGGCCAGTGACATTTCATAAAACGCTGACAGGCGGTTGTTGCACGGTGGTCCGTCGGCGCCGAGACCGACCAGCACGCCCCGCGACCGGAGCTCCGGGATGTCGGCGATCCCCGATGCGAGTTTGAGATTTGCACCCGGACAGTGACAGATCCGGGTTTGGGTGTCGGCGAGGATTTCCATTTCCTTCGAATCGAGGTGGACCCCGTGTGCGAGGATCACATCGTGGCCGGTCAGACCCGCCGAGTCGAGATACTCGATGTTGCTCATCCCGGTGGCGGCCCGAACGGCGGCGACCTCGTCGGTGTTTTCGGAGGCGTGGGAGTGCAGCAGCCAGCCATGTTTGCGCGCCAGGCGGGCGCAGCCCTCGAGCAGCCCCCGGGTGCAGGACAGGGCGAATCGTGGGGCTACCGCGTACCGGAGTCGGCCGCCGGCCTGACCGTGCCACCGGCCGCCGATGCCCTCGGCATCGGCAAGTGAGGCATCGGTGTCCTCGATGAGGGCCGGTGCGGTCTCGCTCCCCATATTCATGTGGGTCCGACCGGATGTCATTCGAATCCCCATGCGCTCGGCGGATTCAAAGACGCGGTCGTGGTCATGGGTCGTCCCAAAATCGAGAACCGTCGTTGTCCCTCCGGTGAGAAGCTCGGCGATGCCGAGTTCGGCGGCGGTCGCGACCCCGTCGCCGTCCAGGGCCGCCTCGTAAGGCAGAGTTCGCCGTTCGAGCCAGTCGAGGAGTTCCAGCCCGTCCGCCTGATGACGAAGCAGCGATTGAACGACGTGGACATGACACTGGATGAAACCCGGGAGCACGACGGCCCCGGAAGCGTCGAGCACCTGCCGGGCCGTAGTCTCGCCGGCGCCGATGGGGCGGATCTCGGCGATTCGGCCATCTCGGACGAGCACATCGCCGGATAACCACTGTCGATCGCGCTCCATGGGCACAATCGTGCCGTTGCGGACGAGAAGATCACAATCGGGACTCATCCTGTCGATGCTCGCATTTGGGGTCGCGAGTGTCAATCGTCCTGGTGATCGGCGGGAAATAGCGGCAAGGTGGGTTCGAGCTGAGGCAGGAGGAGATCTTCGATGAGCTGACCCCATCCGTCGCGGTCATCGGGATCGAGCCGAACGGGCAGCACGGCGCGTGCGGCGATCATGCCTTCAAGGAGCAGCTCGATCTGTTCCTGGAAACCGGCGTCCACTGCGCGGACACCGTCATAAGTTGGGCGGACCCACAGCGGGACGTGGATCAGCACATCATAGGTTCGGATCCAATAGTCGAGGAATCGTTCCCAGATTTTCTGCGTGCCTGCAGCGTGGACCATGTAGCAGTAGTTGTCGAGAACCGATCGA
>Ga0209344_10005119_pt1 | contig 11496 bp, 9 predicted proteins | sample Cruoilmetagenom6_FD_187293 | JGI IMG/M metagenome (GOLD analysis project Ga0209344, IMG submission 187293) | Oil polluted marine microbial communities from Coal Oil Point, Santa Barbara, California, USA - Santa Barbara Oil Seep Sample 6 (SPAdes)... | ecosystem: Environmental > Aquatic > Marine >...
AAATAGATGCTGACGACTTCGACCCAACATCTCTTCAAATACTTAATATTTCCCACGACGTACAAATAATAGTAAGGAATGGTATAGCAGAGTTTCATTTCCAAAGCATCAATCTTGACACAGGGGGCCACGGAAATATCCTTCTTAAAATGAAAACCAAAAGTGACTTAAACATATCAGATATCGTGGGCGCAAAAGCAAATATTTACTTTGATTACAATTTCCCTGTAGAGACCAATGAAGCAGAAACCTCATTCAGGGTGCTGGGTGTAGAAGAATATAACAGCTTAAAAATTGTAATATACCCAAATCCAGCCTATGGTTTAATAAACATTCAAGCTGCTTCTGTTATAAAGAATATCGGCATCTACGATATTCAAGGAAGATTGATTGACACAAGCACAATAAATAATCAAAATACTGAACTGAATATTTCAGCCTTAAAACCTGGAGTCTATTTCCTATCTATAGATACCCAAACCGGTACTGTCTTTAAAAAGTTCATTAAGTATTAGTTAGTAAATTGATATACTGATTAGAAGTTGAGTAAATGTGAGGGCAAGATGTTTCTAGGAAACATCTTGCCTTTTTTTAATACCGATTTCAGGCTTTTAAGGTATGTTTCATTTTTATCAGTGACCACTGCAAATATGAAATCACCTATTCTTTCTTTAGGCTGTAAGATATAGTCCAACCATCCAATTGCTAATTGTTCATTGCTAATTGTTAATTGAAAAAAACCAGGGAGAATACCAAATATAAGAAAATATATTGCAGTCAACAAGGCATTCATGTTGGGTCGTTCCGACCACACGAATGCTTAGTTATTGGCTGTAGTTTTTTTATTTCGTATTTAAAATTCAGAACATTAAATCCGTAAAAAGTCAATTTTTGATTTGCTGTAATTTTTCCGTTTTCTGATGATACGATTAAACTGTCTTTAAAAGACTTTATGAACTTAGTCCATAAATTTCCATTTTTATCCTTTAGTAAAAAGTAAAACCCGCAATCTCCAATTTTTCTTCCTGCTGATTTTAAAATCAATTCGCCATTTTCACCAACAACTGGCTGTAAAATTACCGTTGCACTTCCGTGTGGTAGTGGAAAAATAGCTTTAATGCAAACTTTTCCATTGGGAATTTTGCAAGTTTCATAAACACCTGAATAAACTACTTGATTTGTTTGTTTAAATCTCCTTAACCAAATTGTTCTTTTTACTTTCTCAGTAGTTTTGTCGGTTAGTTGAATAATTTCGCTATTCATTTCTTGAGAGTTTTTATTATTTCTCAAAGGAATGTTTAGTTGTTCAAGTCTCTTGCTAAAAAGGAATTTTAATAAATATCCGAAAACTAGAAAAATAGGATTCCATATTGTTGTCAAGTAAAGTTCATAATTACTTGTATTTTCATAAAAATCAATGACTTTTTTAGAAAGTCTATTTTTTTCAGAAGAAGGCAAATTTAGTTGTTCAATCGATTTTAAAAGTCCTTTGTTTTTACTGGATTTAGAGACTAATAAATTTTCATTTTCTGCTAATTGATTAATAAATATTTCCCCAATTCCGTTGGTTTTTCCAAATGGACCCAAAAGCCATTTGTATTCTTGGGTATTAATTTTTTTGCCAAACAAAATAACCCATTGCTGTGTAACCCAATCCTGAAAATTTTGTTTAATCGAGGCAAATCCCATTTTCAGTCAGATAATTTAGTATAATTTTCTTTGCCTTTCCAATTTCCGAATTCAGATAGTGGCTTAAATCTCAAAGTTGTAAATTCAAAGTGAAAGTCTTTTCGTTCTCTTTCTTTCATTGCATCAGAATGTCTTTTTGGTTTAGGGATTTTACTATGGCCGTGAACCATTTTTTCCATTTCTTCTACGTTTTTCCATATTGAGAAAGTTGAAACGGTGTTTGGGAACTTAAAAGAAGCAAGTGATAATAATGTGCTCGGATGGTCTCTTACTAATTTTTCTACTGGTCTTCCCCAATGTAAGAACCTTGGAATTGCAAGAGGTTTCATTCGAGCAATGGTTACTGCGACAACAGGTGAGTTTGAATTTTCTAAGGTTTCTTTTTGTTTAGGAATTTTGTAACCTTTTATTTTTCCCCAATCTCTCATAAAACCTAATCGAACGTGCCAACCTTTTTTGATTAATTTACCAAATTTGTCATTATTCAAGAAGTTATCTAAGTCTTTTTCACTTTCCCATTGTGCAAATATTGCAATATCTCCTATTAAAAATCGATTAGTAGAGAAAATATGCGAACCTAAAGTCATTGAGGTCATATATTCGGAATAAATAAGACCTTTGGTTTTCTTGTTTATTAACTTTAAAAATAAACCTTTAATCGCAGTCCAAGTTGGAATTTTTACAAGATGAAAAGAGGATATGCTCATTTTTGGATTGGAAGTTTCTTTTTTTGTTGCGATTTTCAAATTACAGCCAACGGTTAGTATAAAAGAAGTAGGGCTGTAAATAAGCAATTACTTTTCGGATTATCCACAAGCCAAATCTTTTGCATTTTGTTTTAAATTTTTGCTCTAAAAGCCAAATCAAAAGATTTGGCGACCTCGCAAATAAGCCTGAAACATTGGGTTTAGCACTAACTTGCCCTATTTTTTTTATACATCTTAAGTTTGATTTTTACTAAAACAGTTAACTTTAAGTATTAATCAGAAAGAACAAAAGAGCGGAGTAAGGTTACTATATACGGTGAAGCTTTAGACTTCGGCAACATTGATAATCCCCGCTCTTTTACTACTTAAATCACGTTCAGTTCTGTGAGGCCCAGACCTCGTTTTCAAGTTGTTGTGACCCAAGTAGCTGGTTCTTTCATAACTTATTTTCCTATGAATAAATATAAGGAAACTTTTGGAGCTGACATTAGCAAGGATGTCTTTGATGTACACGGCAGTAGCAGTGGCCACAACCAGTTCAAAAATGATGAAAAGGGATTTACTTCTCTTTTAAAGATACTTTCTGAGGATTCGATTGTGGTGATGGAGGCAACGGGTTATTATCTTTACAGACTCGCACAGTTTCTATACAAAAACAATGTAGTTGTATCGGTTGTGAATCCCTTGTCTGTAAAACGTTTCATACAAATGAAACTTGCCAAGGTTAAGACCGACAAGAGCGATGCCAAGGCCATCTGCGAGTACGCCCTTGCTAATGAAGTTCCGCTCTACAATGCACTGACCGATGTGCAGGCAGAGTGTTTGCAATTGTTCCGATTGCTGGACAGTTACATTAAAAAGCGTACCGCTACTAAAAACAAGCGGCACGGTGAGGAGGTGTTGGGCATCCCTTCCAAGTTTGTGTACCGTTCGCTAAAAAGAGACCTGAAGCACTTGGACAAAGAGATTGCGGGTATTGAGGAACGTCTGCTCACGCTAGTAAAGAAAGAGCAACAACAACAGCTCACCCTTTTAACTACCGTTCCAGGAATAGGTCCCAAAACCGCGCTATTTTTAATCGTGGTGACCGATGGTTTTTCAAAGTTCGAGACTGCAGCTCAGCTTTGTAGCTATGTGGGCATTACGCCCACCATCAGGGAATCGGGCAGTAGTGTGCGTGGTCGTAGCAGGATTAGTAAGGTTGGCAATAAGAAACTTCGGAACCTATTGTTCCTTTGTTCCTTCAATGCCTGTAAGCAGAACAAAGCCTGTCGTGAACTTTATGAGCGTATCATAAACAAGGGAAAAAGCAAGAAGCTGACGCTTATTGCAGTGGCAAATAAGTTGTTGAAACAGTGTTTTGCAATCGCAAAATCGGGGTTGCCCTACGATGCGGAATTCGTTTCGGTGCTTGCCGTAAAATAATTGTGTTCCAAACAAAAAAAATAGCTTACAGATCTATTTTATCAATCTGTAAGCCTAATATAATAATGTCAAAAATTAATGAAGAAAAGTGTTGTTTTTTACCTCAGTTCTTTGTTACCTGCTGAATTTTTTATTTGTTTTTAAATTCTTTTTCAATGTTCCATTGCGAAATGTTCGGTGGTCCGGCCAAAAATCCTCTGGAATCTTGTATAAATTTTTGTAAATGTTCTGTTTGCATATGTGCTGTATTGTAGTATGTTTCGTCGCTCCATACTTCGTAAAGTAGAACTTTAGATTTATCCTTTAAATCAGTATGAAGTTTTATACTAACAAAGTGAGGTTCCTTTCTTACGTTTTCTATTAGTTCGGTTAATCCAGCTATTGCATCATTACTTTTTGTGGGTTGAATATTATATTCTACAAGCACAATTAAATTTTTTTGATTTTTTTCTACTGTCATTTGTTCACTTTTTTCGTTACAGGAAACGAAACTAAAAATGAAGAGAAGCAATAATTTTACAACCGTTTTTTTTGTTTTCATATCGATTTGTATTAGTGATTTCAGATTTCTATTTCGCAATATTGTTAGCTTGCAGGTAACATGTGTATATACGACATGCCTATTGCTGCTATACCGCACATGTACGCAATTAGTTTTTTTATAACCTCAAATATAAGTCAATACATTATTTATTCATTACGAAAAACCGTAACAGCGTACATTTTAACTGGTAAGAATATCAAATATAAATCTTTTTGCTTTAGACTTTAAGATATAGTCCAACAATCCAATTATCTAATTGCTAATTGTTCATTGCTATTTGTTTATTGATAATTGAAAAAATCGGGGAGAATACCAAATATAATAACTTTTGCTATAGGCTATAAGCTTTAAGCTTTAAGCAAAAAGCAAAACTAAACCATCCAAAATCCCAATTGTCAAATTGTTCATTTCATACCTCCGGCCTACCGAAAAGTTGCCGTATTAAATTTGAAGTGAAGGAGCCGTAAAATTTTAGGCTGTTTGAGGGCCTCGCCCGAGTTCCTAAAATGCTTGTCTCCGACGAGCAAAGCGAGAGGAAGACAGAGCGAAAATTTAGGCAACTTTTCGTAAGCCTTGATTTTTTTGTTTAGCTCGCCGCTATTACATTTGATAAAGCGGAGCTCGTGAATCTCCTAAAGTCGATTTCTTTTTTGGCCTTGCATCCGACGAGGGAGGCACGACTGAGAGGAATGCATAAAAAAGAAAATAACCTCCCTCCAATTACGGAAAACCATACGAGTGAGCTTTAAAATCTGAGCAATACAAAATATAAAGATTTTGGAAATATATTTTCAACCATTACTCTTGCCCGGCAAGTAATAATCCACCATAAATGCATTTTTACAAATGGGAAGATTGTATCCAACTCCCTTACTTTTTAATTATTTTTTTGAAGGTTACTTTATCTTGATCATTGAAAATCTTCATAAAATATAGGCCTGACCCTAAAGCATCCACATTAATAATTTTTAGACCATCAGCATTTCTAAATATCATAATTTCTTGCCCTAGATTATTGTATAAAATAACTTTGACAATAGAAAATTGTGATTCTATATATAACTGTTTGGACGTTGGGTTGGGATAGATTTTTATAGCATCTAGCATTACCTCATCATAGCCTAATTCAGGATCAGCATAAATGTTAAATTCGCCTATTGCAAAACATTCATTTGTAACATTGGTAAGTCTTGTGTATATAGTTTGTGGATTAACAAGGTTTACATAATTTGTTGGTGTTGCTATTGGGTTAGTACCTACTGTTGCGTCTGCAAAACTCTCATAAAAGCTAACCTCTAAGTTGGTTTGGGTTCCTATAATTTCAGGAATTTTAAAGGTAAGATCAAAATTAGCAAATCCATCTCCGTTTGTATCTATAACTATCAGATCGGTAACAGGGACAGTTACTGGCGTATTTACAACTACCAAATCCAAAGAAACGATGCTATAACAGGAAGTTATTGTAGAACCTACTCTAGCAAATATTGTTTGAAAATTTGGAATTACGTTTAGGTAAGGTCCTACCAAGGGGTTAACACCGTTATTTGCATCTATCAGAGTTTCGTGATAACTAATTGATACATTCGGTTCACCATTGATAATTTCGGCGTTCTTATCGGTCAATATAAATTGCGCAAACCCATCATTATCATCATCACATATTTCTAAGGGTGTTGGCACCATAGGAGATGGTTTAGGCAGTACAATAAGATTGAAGTTTGTAGTATCAAATTCGCTATCCGAAAGGCGCTCTAGGCGAGGGTAAATAGTTTGGGGATTGGCTAGGTTTGGATACGCCGTAGCATCAACAATAGGGTTTACACCATTTGTTGCATCGGCTAAAGTTTCATGAAAGGTAATAGCAAAACTGGTAGGGTCTTGGGCGCCTAGAATATCAGCATCATTTTGGGTAAGGTCAAATATACCAACGCCATTATCACTACAGATTTCAAGATCCGGAGGTTGATTTGCAATCACAGGAAGCAAAGGCTCCACTACAGTAGTAGTAACCGTATTAGTGGATATGGGCAGATTAAAATCGAAATAAATATTGGCACTACTAGACATAGACTCACCTATAGTAATCCCTGGCTTCGGTTTTATTTTAAACTGAATATAACCGTGGGATTCCGGCTCGTTTGTGGTTGAATCTGGAAGATTGATATTATTAAAGGTGAAGGTCACCTGATTTTCATTCCGAATGAGAACACTTCCCGTGTGGCTTAAATTTTGAAGCTGAAAAGTGTTCCAATCAAGATTGGGATCTATTTGATTAGTCACTTTAATATTAATTGCAGATGCAGTTCCTGTATTTTGGAATCTGATAATGTAGTGCAAAAACTTGTCCACATCTTCTAGTAAGATTTCTTCGCCCTCCAACACCCTAATATCATTAGGATCGTATGAACCCACCACAGTTTGATTTAACTCAAACGAATTATCGTATTCGGTTTCATCGCCTACAGTTGGGTCAATATTTGCAGTGAAATGTAATATATCATCATTTTGATTAATAGGTGGTGGCGATACGTTGAATTCCAAATCTATAGTTCTGGTTTCAAATGGACTCAAGTTCAAATAATCAAACGTAATAGCATTTGCCGATTGTGAAGCTACGGGTTCACTTGCAGTAAGGAAGGTCATATTTGCGTCCTGATAGAACAAGGTTACGCTTCCGCTCAAGGTTGTAGTTCCTACATTGTTATACACTATTTGGTATCGTGAATCAAAACCCGGATTGGCCATATTCAAAGGGAATAAAGTAATGTTTAGATCATTGGCCGTAACATTTGGTTCCAAACAGAAATCTGCGATGTCTATTTCACCAGAAGCAGTGAATGTAGAATTGTGCGAAAGCGGTGATGATTCATAATAATTGATATTCTCTAAGTGAGTGGTGAATATTCCCTGAGTTGGAAACAATTGATATAATCCAGATGAAAGGGTAAATGTGGCAAAAGTATCGGATCCATTGGAGGTAACTGCCATAATATTTGGAAGGACCGGAAGTGAGTTGTCGCAGGTACCGCCAGTAGTATTAAGACGCACCACCCCTCTAATCTCATTAAAAGTTTCCCCTAGATTTTCATACCAGGCAATTTTGCTGTCATACCATGAAGCTGAAGCGATGTCGAGGTCGCCATCACCATCAATGTCGCCATGATGCAATGCACGTGGATGTGAACTTGTTTGGGAAATAATTTGTTGGGTGCCAAAAGTGCCTTGACCATCTAGATTGGCATACCAGGCTACAGCTCCATTTGCAGCCTGTCGAGAGGTGATTATATCAAGATCCCCATCATTATCAACGTCTAGCATATAGCCAGCATTCATCCCCTCATTGTGAACATTATTAGGGGCGCCAAAGGTTCCTAAGCCATCTGTATTTTCGTACCACAAAACGCTCAAGCCTTGCGTAGACATAACGTCTTTATCACCATCGCCATCTATATCGCCAGTATGTACTGAAGTACCTATATTTGCACTAGCATTTATTATTATCTCTGGACCAAAATTACCCTGACCATCAAGGTTTTTATGCCAAACTACCTTATTATCCGAATTATAAATAATTAGGACATCAAAATCGCCATCACCATCTAAATCATCGGCAAAAGCTCTACTTTGATCGTAGAGAGTTGAGTTCGCAATAACATCCTGCACTTCAAAACTTCCGAGCCCGTCTGTATTTTTATACCAAAGTATTTCAGATACAGACGCACCGCTATTTTTTGCCACAAGAAGATCTAAATCTGTATCACCATCTAAATCTACAGCATATACCGTAGTGCCCCCAATTATGGTTTCCTCAATTACGCGCTGTACAAAATTACCTTGTCCATCGGTGTTTTCATACCACGCTAATTTAGTTTGTGCACAATTTATTATGTCCAAGTCGCCATCATTATCTATATCTTTTGCAATAAGGGAATTTTGAAATGCAAATGCAGGAATTCCAGGGTTATCTGAAATAAGGATTTGATCGCTGAAATAGCCCACTCCATCTAAATTTTTATACCAGATCAACTCATTATCCCATCTAGAGGATGTCAATAAATCGTTGTCTCCATCTCCATCTAGATCGGCAATATACATGGACTCGGGATTTTCTGGGAAATCATTTAGGTTAAAACCCTCAGAAAAATTACCAGTTCCGTCTGTATTTTCATACCAACTTATCATCTCGTCGCCCCCAGATGTAGCGAGTAAATCAATATCTCCATCATTGTCCAGATCGGCTGCAGAAACAAAATTTACAACAATACTATTTGTAGTAACAATGTGTTCAACCCAAGTAGTACCTACATCGTCTGTATTTTCATACCATGAAATTTGATTTGTACCTGGAAAAACCACTGCTATATCTGTATCCCCATCACCATCAAAGTCTGCAGGATAATGCGAAGTAGAGAAGTTGCCAGGACCAGTATTTGCTATTAAATGACTAGCCCCATATGTGCCCTGCCCATCTACGTTTTCATACCATTTAAGCGCATCGTATGTAAGCGAAGATCCTACCACATCTAAGGCGCCATCGCCATCAAAGTCTGCTACACTTATAGTGCGAGCATTCTCTATAGAAACGATTAATTGCTGAGCGCCGAAGGTTCCAAAACCATCGGTATTTTCATACCAAGCCAATGTGCCGTCATTGGCGGAAGATGAAAGTATGTCTATATCGCCATCATTGTCAATATCTCCAGCCGCGATTTCGTGAGTGTTATCGGCAAGAAGGGTAATGTCCTGTATAGTTCCAAAATTACCAGCTCCGTCTGTATTTTCAAACCAACCAACGCGATCAGCTCCCGCAAATCCTACAATTATGTCGAGATCATTATCGCCATCCAAATCGGCACTAATCAAATCGATAGGGTAATCAAAACCTGAAACAATAATTTGAGGAGCAGCAAAAGTTCCTAACCCATCGGTGTTTTTATACCAAAAAACAGTATCGGTAGCAGATGAGGCAGCAACAATATCTATATCCCCATCTCCATCCAGATCGGCGGCATGGATCGATTCGAGTGAGGGAATATTTGTAGCTATGAATTCTATTTTAAAATTCCCTTGTCCGTCATAATTTCGAAACAGGGTGATGGTTCCATCAGTTCTTGAGGAGGCCAGTACGTCTAAATCGCCGTCACCATCAATATCAACAGCAAAAACACTATTGGCACCTTCGGCAGAAAAGGTCTCGTCTGAGATGAGGTGTTCATTAAACCCAATTTGGGAAATTCCCTGTGCCCCAATAAGGCAAAAAAAAATAAATAGTATTCTAATTTTCATTGACTTTAATTTTTTTTTCAAAATAATTTAATCGTCATTGCAATTGACGGCTTTATATTATTGTTCATTAGAAGTGCAATATATTAAAATTTTGTTAATGCCCATGCCATCTTTGGAGTTCACTATACTATTTTAAGGAGTAATTAGAATTACTTTCTCCTTAAACCTAGGGTTTCATAACAAACAAACATTTTAAGCGAGGGGGCTCGGAAAAGAATGTAAACCAATCCACCCACAAGCAATGCCGTAAAACTTCCAAAAGCCATTTGTCTTTTCATCTAACCAAATTCCGTTGAAGGTGCAAATTAGAGAAGGTAGCAGAAAACTATTTACGGTTTTCCGTAATCAAGGCTTTTTTTATATTATAAAGGAAAAGAACAGCTTATTATGTAAAAAATGAAGTGAATTGAATTACAAATGCAACAATAAATAGGCACGCTTTTCAAAAGCGCGCCAGCGAAAAGAACACACTAAATTTTATTGACTATACTCGTGGTAAAAAGAAACCCTTAATACATTTCATATTGCGAATACAAACTTGCAAATGACTTTTTTTCTGAACACCAGCGCCGGGAAAAGCAGGACCACCTTCAATAAAAACACCTCTTGTAGTGTCAAATTCTTTAATTGAGGTATTTTCATCTCCTTGTATTTCTTCTTTAATTTTTTGATGAAGATATTCAATCACCGCGCAGTCCAATTCTCTTATCAACTTATCTTTGTGCTCATCTTCCTTAACATCTTTATTTTTTGGAAGTAATTTACCGATTTGTGAAAAGTCCTTTTACATTAATTCATAATAATCAGAAAGGATTTTTATAAATTCACTATCAATTAGGTCAAGGCAATAATCTAAAGTAAACACGACACCGATAACAGAGGCTTTTTTGATCTTTCCTCTTTTCTGTTTATCCTTTGCCCACTCTAGCGCCCTATCATAGTTATTTTCCCAAATGTAAAATCCATGGCCAAGCCAGTCAAAAGGTTTTTCACTGATTTTTATATTTTTCGGTCTTGTAAGCAGTTGGTCCCTAACAGACTCATCGCAGCCGTGAAATCCAATTAAGGTATTAGACCGGAAGCTGTACATTTTTAGGGTTCAGGAACAGAAAGAACTCTTTTTAAATTAGGAAAAGCCTTAGTCATCTTACCCTTTTTAGTAATTATTCCTGCAGAACTTAAAGATGCAATAGCAGCTTCATTTGAAGAATTTTCTCGTTTCAATTTCCTTGCTAAGGCAAGAAGCAATGATGTTTGTTCTTTTTCCATGGTAAGGGAAGGAATTATAATGCAAATTTACAAAAATTATTTTATTCAAATTTTTTCTAAATAGGAAACTTTACGGAAAACCATAACAGCCTGCATTTTAAACGACCCCCTACGCATAAAGATTCGGTAGTTAAAGGGGTCACCTACGTTATTTACAATAACATATCCCTACGCTGAAGCTTCGGAATACTATGTCGGCGACCGAGGGGAGAATACCAAATATAATAATTTTTGCTATATGCTGTAGGCTGAAGGCTGAAGGCTGTAAGCTTTAGGCTGTAGGCTGTAGGCTTTTGTGAATGGGTGAATATGTGAGTATGTGAATGAGGGAGTTCTCAGTTTTGGGTTCTCAGTTTCTGGGTTGTGGGCGGAGCCGTCTACCCCACGGTTAGTCGCATTGCAAATGCTGGAATTAAATAGACACGCTTTTTAAAAGCGCGCCAGATGGGATAAAAGTTCCTCCTTTAGAACCATCAGATATCCATGGTTCTCTACCATGCATTCCATCGCCTACCGTATAAACAAGTTTACTATTAAAATAAGTAAAATTGTCTGGGTTAGAGCCACCATTTGGAT
>Ga0209344_10005120_pt1 | contig 11496 bp, 13 predicted proteins | sample Cruoilmetagenom6_FD_187293 | JGI IMG/M metagenome (GOLD analysis project Ga0209344, IMG submission 187293) | Oil polluted marine microbial communities from Coal Oil Point, Santa Barbara, California, USA - Santa Barbara Oil Seep Sample 6 (SPAdes)... | ecosystem: Environmental > Aquatic > Marine...
ACACCGCCAAAGCCATGCCCAATATATACTTGTGTGTCATTTTGCCCTCCAGTAGAGTATTTTGAGTTGTATCCCAGCACAACGTACATCCATCCGATAAGAACGCCACCTGATTTGAAAATTTGCCTTCACAAACGCGGTCACCCGGCACCAAGCCGCGCAAAATACTCCCCGCTCAGGAATTGGACACGGATGGCGCAGAAAAAAGCACCCTAAACAGGGTGCTTTGATATCCAGAGGATTGGATGGGTCGATTAGCTCCGGCGACGACGGCTTGCGGCAAGTCCGCCCAGACCGAGTGCGAGGGCAGCGGAAGGGGCTGGCACGCCGCCGACTTCGTTCACGGTGACATTGTCGATCGCGGCACCGAATGCACCGGCGTTAATGCCTTCGAACGAGAGCGTGGTTGACGCGTCATTGGCGGTAAAGATCCAGGATACGCGTTGCCACTTGGGGTCTGCAGCGGAAGCCCCGATGGCGACATGGTCGTATTCGAACTCTTTGGCTTCGCCGGCGGCACTGATTTCAAGAATCTTGCCGTCCGGGGCGTTGAACATGTTCGCGGAGAGATCAAACTCGACCTCGTAGGTCTCGCCGATGATGGTGGAGAAGGTCTGGGCGATCCCGCCGCCGGCTGCACGCATGTTCAGGTCAACGGAGCGTTCGCCGTCGGATGCTGCCCAGAGGGTGCCGACATAGTCGACGCCGGTCCCAAAGACGGTCCAGCCGTCGATGGCGGTGCTCCCGCCTCCAAGCGAGGCCCAAGCGCCGCCGAGGTAGAGTGGTGATTCTTCAAATGATCCGTTTGAGATCAGATCTGCCTGGGCGATCCCCGCCCCCAGAGCGATTACGCCGCACATTACAAACTTGCGATTCATAGCTCGCCTCCGTACATATTCGAGTATTGAGTTTTCGTACACACCTCAAATGTACAGCGCACAGATTGCGCGGCCACCCGATTGCGAATCGGGGCGTGTAGATTCTGCGGAAAAGCCCCCGTTTCCGGGCATTATCAGACGGCCGACACCGATATTGAGCAGAAAACGGCGATATTATCGCCCGTAGAGAGGGCTCTCACCAGCGTGGCGAACGCCCGTTCAATCGTTCACAATGTAAAGATAGCGAAGCCCTACCGGCTGCTCCAGCGATCAGACACTGACCACGCTCGGCGTGTCCGAGGTGATGAGTTCGGCTTCGGTCTTCTCGACCACTTCTTCGACGCTCACGCCGGGGGCGAGCTCGGTGAGGCGGAATCGGCGCTGCTCGGGGTCCATCTCCAGGACGCACAGATCGGTGATGATCATGTCGATGCAGCGCTTGCCGGTCAGGGGGAGGGTGCATTCCTTGAGGATCTTGGGCTCGCCCTTGCGGTTGCAGTGTTCCATGGTGACGACGACCTTCTTGACGCCGGCGACAAGGTCCATGGCGCCGCCCATGCCCTTGATCATCTTGCCGGGGATCATCCAGTTGGCGATGTCGCCCTCTTGGGAGATCTGCATCGCCCCGAGGATGCACATGTCGATGTGCCCGCCTCGGATCATGGCGAAGGATTGCGACGAGGCGAAGGACGCCGAGCCGGTGCGTGCGGTGATTGTTTGCTTGCCCGCGTTGATCAGGTCCGGATCTACATTGTCCTCAGTCGGGAATGGCCCGATGCCCAGGAGCCCGTTCTCGGATTGGAGCCAGACATCCATGCCGTCGGGGATGTAGTTGGCGACGAGCGTCGGCATCCCGATCCCGAGGTTGACGATGTACCCGTCCTGCAGCTCTTGAGCCGCCCGCTTGGTGATGTCTTCGCGTGATAATGGCATGGGCAAGTATAGGGAGAAGGAAGTGCCTCGCCCCAGCCTCAAGGTTTCGTTTTCTTACCCTTCGACTTTTCAACGGGCTTGCCCCCCACCGTCAGGGTGGCTTTGGTGCCCTTCTTCTTGGGTAGCAGTGTCCGCTTAAGCATCCAGAGCGCACCGATGGCGATGAGTGTCACGACCCAGAACTGCCAGTCATTGATCGGCATGATTACGCCCCTCCGAAGAAAAGCACGCTCTGGTAGGCGATCAATGCGCCGGCGTAGGCGACCATCGACATCCAGCCGAGTTGGAGCATGGCCCATTTCCAGCCGCCGGCTTCTTTGGCGGTGACAACCAGCGTGGGCAGGCAGAGCGAGGCGAGGACATAGAAGATCAGCAGCGACCAGCTTGTTGCTGGCGTGAACATCGGGGAGCCGTCGTCTTTGGTCGCGTTGGCGATTGATCCGAGCACGGTCTCGTCCTCGACATCATCCGAGCCTGCGACCTGCACGGCCATCGTGGAGACGAAGACTTCGCGAGCCGCGAATGAGGCGAGCACGCCCACGGTGAGCTGGCGGTCGTAGCCAAGCGGCGCGAACACGGGCTGGAACCCTGAGCCCAATCGACCGAGCATGGAGTTCTTCGCGGCGTTACGGGTGTCGAGGGCGTCGGCTTCGTCGAAGAGTGATTGGGCTTGCAGTGATGGCTCGGCGTCTGGTGTGCTCTGCACGATCGATTCAGCCTGCGCTCGTAGATCGAGCGAAGCTTGGGTCGGGTCGCTGTGGGGATAGGCCCCGAGCCACCAGAGGACGATGGAGATCGCGAGGATCATTGTGCCGGCCTTTTTGAGGAAGACCATGCCGCGATCGAAGGTCAGCAGCAGGGCTGATTTGAGATCGGGCACGCGGTAGCTGGGCAGCTCGAGGGCCATGGGACGCGACTTGCCCCGCAAGATCGTCCGGCGGAACAGCAGCGAGGTGAAGAGCCCGGCGGCGACGCCCAGCACATAGCACATCGTGAAGGCCAGCGCCTGACGCATGGGCTCGCCCGGGAATAGGATGGTTGTGAGCAGCACATAGACCGGGATGCGGGCGGTGCAGCTCATGAATGGGGCGACGAGGATTGTTGCGAGGCGATCGCGTCGATCGGGGATGGCGCGGGCGGCCATGATGCCGGGGATGGCGCAGGCGTGGCTTGAAAGCAAGGGGACAAAGGCATGCCCGGACATCCCGAATGGACGCAGGGCCCGGTCGATGACGAAGGCCGCCCGGGCGAGGTAGCCGGTGCCTTCGAGCAGCGCGAGCATAAAGAAGAGCAAACAGATTTGAGGGAGGAAGATGACCGTGCCCCCCACGCCCGCGATCACGCCGTCGACCATGAGATCGTGGATCGGGCCCGCGGGGAGAATCGCCCCGACCCAGTTGCCGGCGTGCCCGAACCAGAGGTCGATCCAGTCCATGGGGTAGGCGGCGAACTTGAAGATGGTCCAGAAGAGCCCGGTCATGATGGCGACGAAGGAGAGCAGCCCGAGCACGGGGTGCGTGAAGGCGCGATCGAGGCGATCGGTGAGCGAGTCGTCTTGGTTGCCTGTGCTGCCAGCCGAGACTTGTTCGTATATGGATTGGGCCCAGCGTTCGATCCCGGCTTGGTCGGTTGGGGCGGAGCGATCGGGGATCTTGGCGCTGGTGAGTTGCTCGACGAGTGTGTCGAGCCCTTCGCCCGTGCGGGCGCTGCACAGGACGACTTTGCATCCGAGGCACTCGGACAGTTTCGCCGCATCGATGTGGATGCCTTTGCGTCGGGCGGCGTCGATCATGTTGACGGCCACGATCGTGGGCAGGCGACGGGATATGGACTCGCCGACGATCGAGAGGTTGCGCATCAGGTTGGTGGCATCGATCACGACGAGCAGCGCATCGGGGACGCGGGCGGTCTCGCCGGCGGGTGCGAGCGAGCCGTCGAGGACTTGGCGGCAGACGCGGGACTCAGACAGGTCGAGATTCAGCGAGTAGATCCCGGGCAGGTCGATGAGCACGGACGCGATGCCGGCCTGTGCATCCGTGTTGGCTTCGTCGATCGAGATCGGGAGCTGCACATGGGCGACGCGGGCTTCTTGGGTGGTGCCGGGGAAGTTGGAGGTTTTGGCGCGGATGCCCGCGAGCCGATTGAACAATGTGGTTTTGCCGACATTGGGGTTGCCCAGCACCGCGATCGCGTGGCGCGGGACTTGGCGGGTTTGAGCGATCTCTGGCTTGGAATGATCGGATGGAGTCGATGAGTCGGTCGATGGCATCGCGGCGGTGCTCTCTTGATCGGTCGCCATTTTCGGCGAGTTTCGAAAGGGCGTGAGCCGATTAGTCGTCGATGTGGACCATCACACGCGAAGCGATGTCTTTGGCGAGCCCGATTCGGCATGCGCCCGAGAGCGAGACAATGCACGGCTCGCCCAGGCGGCACATCTGCACCGACGCATCAGGGCGCAGCCCCATCGCGCGGAGCATCGAGCACTCGTCGGGGTGCGCCTGGGTGCAATCGATCCGCCCGGTCTGTCCACGCATGAGCTGGGTCATGGGGATCGACTTGGATTCGATCTGGGTGCTTGGCTGGGCGGGCTGGCTTGATATGCTTGGTGCTTCGATCATGCTGTTCATGACTCCCCTTGATGGCTCGGCGACCACGCTGAGTGGGCACGAGACAACGGGATCATATTCCAGTTGAGACCGATTCGCAACAGTAGATGTGGTTTTTCGTGACTCAGCTGTCGTTTTCAGCTGAATCTGTTGGCTCGACGGGCTGGAAGGACATGCAGTAGCCCGCGCGCCAGATCGGGAACATGACCTCGCAGCGGAAGCCGACGAACTCTTGCGGGTCCCAGCCCACCCGGCTGAAGAGGGTCTTGGTGAGTTCGCTGTGGTTCGGGTACGACGGGGTCGAGGCGTGCCCGATGCCTTCGCCGAGCAGTTCGAGGCGCGGCGGCGAGGGGTAGCGGGTGATCCAACGCTGCCCGCCCGGCGAGGTCAGGTTCGGGTACCAGAGCTGCGAATCGAGCTTTGGACGCACGGTGCGCTCAAGATCTCGGTGGAGGTAGATATCGAAGAGCAGGCGGGCGCAGGGGCAGTTGACCAGCGACCAGACTTCGTCCAAGGTGAGCTGGCCCGATTTTGGATCGCGGTACGGGTGGTTCGAGCGGGCGGCGGTGACGACATCGAGGGTTTGGGGACCTGAGAAGTTGGCGGGGTCGATGACTTGGATCAGGTTGTCCGAGGTGCCCTGCGACGACACGGTGGGCAGCGGATGGGTGGTGAACTCTTTGAGCAGGGCCTCGGGTGTGTTGCCCATGGGCTTGGAGTCGTCGAGGTAGTCGATTGATCGGTTTTCTGGGTCGTCCCATTGCAGCGTGTCGCCTGCGCGGATCACCACGGGCATGCCGCCGGGGACGACGGTGGTCTGGTACAGGCCCGAGGCGATGGCCCGCTGGAGGACATCGGGGTTCTCGGGGGATTGACGGAAGGCGTAGAGGCTGATGCTTGTGGCGGCGCTGCGCCCGGTGACGCCGACGGCTGATTGGAAGAGTTGCTCGCGGGCTTCGACCCCGCCCAGGCGGGATTCGACATCGGGCGATCCGATCGCGTTGATCCGCGCGGCGAGCTTGGTGTGCGAGCCGGCGAGTGAATCGATGAGTTGCCCGAACTGCTCGACGCCCACGGCCGCCAGTTCGATCGAGGCTTGTTCGACCCCTGCGGTGCGCATCGCTTCGAGCATCTGCTCGAGCCCCTTGACGCCCGGGAGCTTGACGAGGGTTTGGGTGTTGGGCGATTGGTCACGCAGGGCGTGGATCACGCGCTGGCAGGTGTTGCGGACGATGTCGAGGTGCTTGGACATGCCTGACCCGGTTTGGGCGGGTGCGGGGAGCTGATGGACGAGACTCGAGAGGTCGGCGTGCAGGCGAGCGGCGACGCGATCGCACAGGGCGCGCTCATCGGCGGTGAGCGGGGATGGCAACCCCCTGGATTTGATCTTCGGCGTTGAAACAGAAACATCAGGCATCACACGAACAGTACCCCGAATCCCGGGGGATGTGTGGGCGGGCATCATGGCATTTGGCCCAAATTCTGAACGGTGCATGCGGGTTCCTCTTTGATTTGTGTCCTCCGAGTGGCATCTGTGGCTCGGAAACGGGGATTTGATGAATATGTGTAGAAAATATCTGATTTCAGGGTTGATTTCAAGTCAGTTTTCAATATATTCAAGTGAAGGCCCGATCAACCGATCTGAAGCCGCCGGCGGACCATCGTTGAACACCATTCTGGATTCGCTTGCTCAGGAACCACTCAGAACATATATAAAAGGACACGCCATGTCATACACCACCCCCACCGACACCAGCAGCACACCGATTACCCGGGGCATTTCGATGCCCCAGTCAGTCTCGAAGCTCGCCATCCTCGGGCTCGTGCTCGCCAGCGGCGGCGCGATGGCCCAGCCAGTCGTGCACCTGCCCGCACTGGGCAACAGCGGCGCGATCGCCAACGACATCAATGACCACGGGGATGTGGTCGGCCAGACCTCGATGACTGATGTCCAGGGCCTGTACGCCGTGACCTGGGATGCGAACCATGTTCCGAGCAGTTTGGGCGCGATGGACGGGCACACTAAGAGCGAGGCGCTGTCGATCAACAACAACGGCCAGATCGTTGGCTACTCCGAGGATGCCATGACCCTGCGCATGGGCACCCTCTGGGACGGACGCGGCGGGATGGTCGATATCCACACTGCGATCGGCTCGCTTGGGTCCTCGATCCCTTGGGACATCAACGACCACGGCGTGATCACCGGTCAGGCGAGCATCACCCCCGGGTTCGCCAAGGGCTTCGTCTGGGATCAGACCAACCCGGTCGAGGTCGCGGGCACGCCTTCGTTTTATCAGGGCGGGTCGAACCTGTCGATCAACAACAGCGGCGAGATCGTCGGCAGCGCGTTCTTCTTTGGTGATCCGGACGATGTGGTGCTGGCGGTCCCCGATGATCGTGGCGGCTATGCCTTCCCTGACTTTGGGCCCAGCGGCTTCAACTTCTCCCGCGCTACCACGATCAACAACAACTCGATGGTCGTCGGGCACTCGACGGCTGAGTCCACCACCGGCACATGGAACGCGGCGATCTTCACGACCGATACACGCGAGCCGGTGATCACGCTGGGCACGCTGCCCGGGCTCGATACCTCCGAGTCGCTCGATGTCAACGACAACGGGATGGTCGTCGGGTACGCCTGGGACGGGACCGGCAGCGGGTTTGATCCGCGGGCCTGGGTCTGGGCCGACGGCGTGATGATCGATCTCAATGAGCTGCTCGATGAGCATTCCGCTTTCGAGATCCTCTCGCGGGCCAACGCGGTCAACGCCCAGGGCGACATCGTCGGGTTCGGTCGGCTCAAGGACGGGGGCACCGGTGCTTTCCTGATCGAGGGCTTCACGATGCCGACGACCTGCATCGCGGACCTCAACGGGGACGGCGAGCTCGATTTCTTCGATGTCTCCGACTTCCTCGATGCCTTCGGTGCTCAGGACCCGATCGCGGATCTCAATGGCGATCGGAGCTTTGACTTCTTCGATGTGTCCGACTTCCTCGACGCGTTCGGCGCTGGCTGCCCGTAAACCAACTGGGCTTTGGCCCGCACACCCGATCCGATTGATCCATCATACAACCCAAGAAAGGTATCCCTATGTCTATACAGAACCGTCAGACCGCACAGAAACTCTCCGTACTCGCCGCCCTCTCGCTGCTGAGCGCCTCGGCCCTCGGTGGCGGGTACACCGGGTTTGAATCCCTCAGCGAAGGGGTCAGCGGCCCATCGTTCACCGATGGCGGGATCACCTTCTTCGGGCTCAATAATGATTCCGGACTCAACCCGGACGGCTCGCTCTTCGGGCCCGGCGAGTATGGGACGGATTTTCTTGTCGAGAACGCGACACTGGCGATCAATGATTTCCCCGATACGCTCAGCGGCTCGAACGCCTTGTCATGGGGTCAATCATGGGCATGGATTCCTGGCGAGAACCTCTCGATCAACATCGTCTCAACCTTCTCGATGACGACCAACTCGATCGAGACGGATGGGTCGCTGGATCTGCTCTACTTTGAGAACGGGCCTTGGGGCGGGATCACCATCGAGCTGCTGGCCACCCTTGGCGGTGAAGTCGTGAACTCCGATTCGATTGTCATCTCTGATCTTGGTGGCCGCGATGGACTCTTTGGAGACCAGCTGAGTGTCTCGGGGATCGAGTTTGATACGCTGACCGTCAACGCCCGTTTCGACGATGGGACATCCACGGTGTTCGCGGGCTTGGTGGACAATGTTTCGATCACGCCTGCACCGAGCAGTCTTGCGGTGATGCTCGCTGGCACCGTGATCGTCCGCAGACGACGAGGTTCGTGCACCCTGTAAGATTTTGGGTACGCCGTGTCTCTTCCGGGGCGCACAGACTCTCTCAAATCGCACGGAGCTCGTCGGCACCCCCTCGCCAGAGCTTCGTGCGGTTTTTTATGAACTGCCCACGATTGGTCTTAGTCGGTGTGCTTCTTGGGTTTGCGGACGAGCCAGCCCACCATGAATCCGATGATGGCGAAGATGAGGTAGAGCAGGGCCGCGGGCGCGGTGGCTTTCCAGAAGAATACATCGATGGAGATCGACTCGGAGTTCTGGAGGATCAGGATGAGGAAGATGATCGCCGCGATGCTCGAAGCGATGAACTTGGGGCGGGTGTAGATGGGTTTCTTGATCGGCTTGGGGGCATCGCGGGCTTCTGATGGTTCGCTCATGACTTGGCTCCGTTTTCAATCGCGTCGGCGATGAGGCGGCCGATGGCCCAGGCGACGAGCATCATCGAGGATACTCGGCAGAGGGATGCGAGGGTGGCGAAGAAGGCGGGTACGCTCTGGACGGAGAGGGTGGCGCTGATTGTGTTGGATGCGATGAAAGCCAGGATCAGGCTCACAAAGAACAAGATCAATGCGTGGATCATGATCGACGCGGGGTCTGCTGATCGCAGGTAGCGTCGGCAAGCCTGCACGGGCGAGCTTGACTCGATGTCCTTGGTGATGCGGGTCGAATAATCGACGAATGAGTCTTTGGCTTTGGGCGATTTGGTCGTCGCCGACTCACCCGCCCCTTCATCCGCCCCCTCATTCGATTGTTTTTGTTGTTCGTCGCTCATGATGCGCTCACTGTTCGCTGTTCGATTCGTTTTTCGGACACGGTCTGGACGACGCGGTCGACATAGTTGCCCGGGGTGTGGACATCGTCGGGGTCGATCGAGCCGGCGGGGACGATCTCGTCGACCTCGGCGATCACGAACTTGGCCGCGGTGGCCATGTCGGGGTTGAAGTTGCGGGCGGTGCGGTTGTAGACGAGGTTGCCGAACTCGTCGGCCTTGGCTGCTTTGACGAGGGCGATGTCGCCGAAGAGTCCGGTCTCCATGATGTATTCGCGTTCTTGGCCGCCGTTGGGTGCTTTGAAGGTGCGTGTCTCTTTGCCCTCGGCGACGACGGTGCCCACACCCGTGGCGGTGAAGAAGGCCGGGATGCCTGCGCCGCCCGCGCGGACGCGCTCGGCGAGTGTGCCCTGGGGGTTGAACTCGATCTCGAGTTCGTTGTTGAGGAACTGGCGGGCGAACTCGTCGTTCTCGCCGACATAGCTCGAGATCATTTTTTTGATCTGCTTGGTCGCCAGCAGCAGGCCCAGGCCCCAATCGTCGACGCCGGCGTTGTTGGAGACGCAGGTGATGTCTTTGACCCCGGTGTCTCGCAGGGCGATGATGAGGTGTTCGGGGATGCCGCAGAGGCCGAAGCCCCCCACCATGCACATCATGCCGTCGTGGACGATGCCCATGTCGGCGAGGTCTGCGAAACAATCGTTGGTGGAGTTGCGTACTTTCGATGCCATGGGCGTGCCTTTCGGTGGCGGGGTCTTGTGATGAGTCTGTGATCTATGTATTGTATTCGACTGGGCGGCACCAGTTTTACTTGCCGGTTTTTCTACCCGCGAAGAGCCCTTGTTGGTCTGGGCTGGCGGTTGGACGAACGGAGAGGTCGTCGAGCTCGCGTTGGATGTCTTCGAGGGTGGAGAGCTGGAGGTGCTCGGTGGCGAAGCGGATGTAGGCGATCTTGTCGACATCGCGGAGCTTGGTCATGACGCGCTCGCCGACGATTTGTGACGAGACTTCGCGTTCGAACTCGGCGTGGAGTTCTTCTTCGACCACCTCGGCGAGGTTGAGCTTGATGTCCTCGGAGATGGGGCGCTTGCCGCAGGCGTTGGAGACGCCCCGCATGATGTTGTCGAGCGAGAATGGCACGCGGGCGCCGTCGCGTTTGACGACCATCAGGCGGCCGGTGGGCTCGACGCGTTCGTAGGTGGTGAATCGGCGCTCGCACTTGAGGCAGTGGCGGCGACGACGGATGACGGCTCCGCCCTCGGTCGAGCGGGAGTCGATCACTTTGTCTTGGTTGTGGCTGCAATACGGGCAGATCATGTACAAACGCCTCCGGTGCGTGAATTATACCGTGGATGGTATAGGTTTGCACCAGAGGCGGGATTTCGGCACCATATAGAGGGCACTATTCGAGTGGTTTATTGATTGAGCGCATCGTCGAGGTGGATGTATTCTGACTCGATGAGTCGTCCGAGCAGGTATTCGAGGCGTCTTTCATCTTCGTTGACCTGCTGGGTGAACTGATTGGTAAGCCGTACATTCGAGTCGTACTGCTTTTCGAGTTCTTGGGCTTTTTCTTGGGACACCTCGGCGTTGTTCTTGTAGTCAGCCAGCGCACGCTCTGCGTAGAAGGCTTTCATCCGGAAGCCGTCGCGTCGCTCGGAGTTGATCGCGATGCTCTGACGCAGCACCTCGCGCTCTCGGATGATCTCCTCAACGAGTTTGTTTCGGCGGATATTCCGCTCGTGCTCCTCGGCTTGCTCGCGTTCGAGGCGTTGCTCTTCGCTGTTTTTGATGACGGCGTTGACCTCGCTCATGATCCGGTGGGCCTGAGCGTGGATGCTCGGCGGGGCGGCGATGATGATCGCTCCGTTGAGCACCTTGATCGAGGTGTATTGAAGGTCAAACTTGACCTCGAGTAGGCTGCGGATCGTCTCGGCGTACGCCTCTTGATCGCTGTGGCCGAGGACCCACTCCGGGGTCGGGTAGACCTGCATGTCGACGAGCCCTCGCTGGCGTTCCTCTTCGGATTGGAGCAGGATGGTGTCATCGCTGATGACGATGTCATAGTTGTAGTACACCTCATCGTAGTAGTTCTCGATTTGATCCATGGCTTGTTTGAAGGTGAACTCGCCGATGAGCGGACTCAGGTGATTCCCTAGGAACCCTTGCAATCTTTGCCCTCGCGCGTGGTTGCTGAAGACCAGCTCGTAATCGAAGGCTTGGGCGATTTCGGTTAGCATCTCGCGCACCGATGCGAGTTCGAGCGAGAAGGTGTGCGTCGGCTCCTCAGCCTTGAGTTCAATCTGCTCTGAGTCGACCGCGACGAGCGTAGGGATCGTGGCAGGGATTGTTTGGTTGGTGGGCGGTGCGCTTTGGTTGTTGAGCAGGCTCATCCCCCCGATGGATAGCCCGGCGATGGCGACGGTGATCATGGCGATGTTCATGGTTCTTCTCCTTGGGTGTGCGTGTTGGTGTGCTTTGGAAATCAGTTTGGCGAGC
>Ga0209344_10005121_pt1 | contig 11495 bp, 11 predicted proteins | sample Cruoilmetagenom6_FD_187293 | JGI IMG/M metagenome (GOLD analysis project Ga0209344, IMG submission 187293) | Oil polluted marine microbial communities from Coal Oil Point, Santa Barbara, California, USA - Santa Barbara Oil Seep Sample 6 (SPAdes)... | ecosystem: Environmental > Aquatic > Marine...
ATGAATTTAATTGTGCCACATGACCTATAACAAATTAGCAAAAATTTAAATATTACGCTAAAAGGTTTTCTTTATTATACATATATTTACTAGCATTTAAATTGAACACCATGAATACATCCTATAAAGTAAAAATCAATAACACTAACGAAATTGATATTACCAAAGGTGCTGCTTTAGCATTAGATACTATAGAAACAGCACCATCTAAATTTCATATTCTTCAAAATAATAATTCTTTTAAAGCAGAAATTACCGAAGGAAATTTTAAGGAAAGAGCATATCAAGTAAAAGTCAACAATAACACATATAACATAAACATCTTAAACGGTTTAGATGTTTTAATAAAGCAAATGGGATTTGAAATCGGTGCCACCAAAATGGTCAACGATATAAAAGCTCCAATGCCGGGATTAATCTTAGATATCATTACAAAAGTTGGACAAGAAGTAAAAGAAGACGATGCGCTTTTAGTATTAGAAGCCATGAAAATGGAGAACGTTTTAACTTCACCTAGAGATGGAGTTATAAAGTCTATTTCTGTTACAAAAGGTGATGCTGTAGATAAAAACCAATTACTAGTTGAATTCGAATAATTCGAAAGTAGTTCGTGTATTTTGTGATACACAAATCCTATGGAGAACTTCCTATTAAGTTTTAAAAAATTTGTAGGTACAAAAATAAGGTTTCCGTTTTCACGGAAATGAAAATTAAATTTATCGATGAAAAAATTACTAATAGCAAATAGAGGAGAAATTGCAATCCGCGTGATGCGAACTGCAAAAAAAATGGGAATTAAAACCGTTGCAGTGTACTCTACTGCAGATAGAAATGCGCCACATGTAAAGTTTGCAGACGAAGCCGTTTTAATTGGCGAAGCACCTTCCAACAAATCCTATTTACTAGGTGATAAAATAATGGAAGTTGCAAAAAGCTTAAACGTAGATGCCATTCATCCTGGCTATGGTTTCTTATCGGAAAACGCCGATTTTGCCGAAGCTTGCGAAGAAAACAACATCCTATTTATTGGTCCGAAATCTAAAGCCATTAAAATCATGGGATCAAAACTAGCAGCAAAAGAAGCCGTTAAAGCCTATAATATTCCTATGGTTCCTGGTACAGATGAAGCGATAACCGATATACCAGAAGCGAAAAAATTAGCAAAACAAATTGGCTTTCCAATTTTAATAAAAGCATCTGCTGGAGGAGGCGGAAAAGGAATGCGTGTTGTAGAAAAAGAAGCCGATTTCACATCACAAATGGATCGTGCTATTAGCGAAGCAGTAAATGCGTTTGGCGATGGTTCGGTTTTTATTGAAAAATATGTGACTTCACCACGACATATAGAAATTCAAATCATGGCAGATACACATGGTAATGTGGTACATTTATTCGAGCGTGAATGCAGTGTACAACGTCGTCACCAAAAAGTAGTGGAAGAAGCACCTTCTGCAGTATTAACTCCAGAAATGCGAAAAAAAATGGGAGAAGCAGCTATTAAAGTGGCTAAATCCTGTGATTATGTTGGCGCTGGAACGGTGGAGTTTTTATTAGATGATGACCTTAATTTCTATTTCTTAGAAATGAATACCCGTTTACAAGTAGAACATCCTGTAACCGAATTAATTACCAACACCGATTTAGTAGAACTGCAAATTCGTGTAGCAAGAGGCGAAACGCTTCCTATGCAACAAGAAGATTTAAAAATTCATGGGCATGCCCTAGAATTGCGTGTGTATGCAGAAGATCCTTTAAACGATTTCTTACCAAGCGTTGGAAATCTAGAAGTGTATAAATTACCTGTTGGCGAAAATATTAGAGTCGATAATGGTTTTGAACAAGGGATGGATATTCCTATTTATTACGATCCCATGCTTGCAAAATTGATTACCTACGGAAAAACCAGAGAAGAAGCCATCGAGCTTATGATAAAGGCGATACAAGATTATCAAGTAGAAGGTATTCAAACGACCTTGCCTTTCGGAACTTTTGTTTGCGAACATGAAGCGTTCCGTTCGGGGAACTTTGATACGCATTTTGTAAAGAAGTATTATTCCGCGGAAGCGTTAAAAAGCAAGCAGGAAGAAGAAGCAAAAATTGCAGCCTTAATCGCTGTAAGACAATATATAGAAGATCAAAAAACATTAAGATTACCTTTAAAATAGTTAGCAGTTTTCAATCGCAGTATCCAGTAAACTCCAATGTTTATCAAAACGACTAAACCGCAATGAAATAAATAGATTCTGCATCGTAGCGCAGAATGACAAAATTGAAAATAATATGGAATCCAAAATAAAAAACCTTAACGAAAAACTTGCTAAAGCCTTTTTAGGTGGCGGACAAGCACGAATAGACAAGCAACACGAAAAGAAAAAACTAACCGCCAGAGAACGCGTTATGTATTTGCTAGACGAAGGTTCTTTTGAAGAAATTGGCGCTTTGGTAACGCATAGAACCAAAGACTTTGGCATGGAAAAGCAACAGTTTTATGGTGATGGTGTGGTTACTGGTTATGGTACCGTAAATGGTCGACTTACCTATGTATTTGCACAAGATTTCACTGTTTTTGGTGGCTCCTTATCGGAAACACATGCAGAGAAAATTTGTAAGGTTATGGATTTAGCACTTAAAGTTGGTGCCCCTTTAATTGGATTAAACGATTCTGGTGGCGCACGTATTCAAGAAGGCGTTCGCTCTCTTGGTGGTTATGCCGACATTTTTTATAAAAACGTGCAATCGTCCGGAGTTATTCCTCAGATATCTGCAATCATGGGACCTTGTGCTGGAGGCGCAGTATATTCTCCTGCTATGACCGATTTTACCATTATGGTAGAAGATACTAGTTACATGTTTGTAACGGGTCCGAATGTTGTAAAAACAGTAACCAATGAAGAAGTTACCAGCGAAGAACTTGGAGGTGCAAGTACACATTCTACCAAATCAGGAGTAGCTCATAAAACATCTTCTAATGATGTGGAATGTTTAGAGGATATCAAAAAGCTATTAAGCTATTTACCACAAAATAATACCGAAACTCCTGCTCTACTTCCTTTTGAATTAAAAGAGGAAGTACGAGAAAGTTTATCGACTATTATTCCTAGCAATGCAAACAAACCGTATGACATGCATACTGTTATTTCGGGAATCATTGACGAAGATTCTTTTTATGAAATCCATAAAGATTATGCCGAAAATATTCTAGTTGGTTTTGCTCGATTAGGCGGAAGAAGTATTGGTATTGTGGCTAATCAGCCTATGTTTTTAGCTGGAGTTTTAGATGTAAATAGTTCTAAAAAAGCGGCTCGTTTTGTCCGTTTTTGCGATGCTTTTAATATTCCGTTACTTACATTAGAAGACGTACCTGGTTTTTTACCAGGAACCGATCAAGAATGGAATGGTATTATTGTGCATGGCGCAAAACTTTTATATGCTTTTAGTGAAGCTACCGTTCCAAGAATTACGGTAATTACTAGAAAAGCCTATGGAGGTGCCTATGATGTAATGAATTCAAAACATATTGGTAGTGATATGAATTTTGCATGGCCAAGTGCAGAAATTGCAGTTATGGGAGCAAAAGGTGCTGCGGAAATTATCTTTAAAAAGGAAATACAATCTGCTGAAAATACGGAAGAAAAATGGAAAGAAAAAGAGGCAGAATATGCAGAACTTTTTGCGAATCCGTATAGCGCAGCAGAACGCGGTTTTATAGATGAAGTAATTCTACCTAAAGATACTAGAAGAAAGCTTATTAAAGCGTTTGCTATGTTGGAAAACAAAGAAGTGGTTAGACCAAAACGTAAGCATGGTAATATTCCTTTATAAAATAGATTAAATACATATCCTTTCATTCATGGACTACGCTCCTACTATTAGTAGTATAATCTCGCCAGAATATCTTTCCGAATTTGTGAAAGTTCATTATAATCTGGATGCTTCCACAACGTGTAGTGTTTTAAAAACGGGTGTGAATCACACCTATTTAATTTCCGCTGCAGGGAAAAAATATGTGCTACGCGTTTATTTTTTAGATTGGAGAACGCCAAACGAAATTGAAGCAGAGTTAAAATTATTAGACTATTTAAAGTCCAATGCTATTTCTGTTTCCTTTCCTATAAAAGATAAAAACGACCAATATATTCAAAGTATATCAGCTTCTGAAGGGAAACGTTATGCGGTTTTGTTTTCCTATGCCGAAGGAGAATCGATACGAAATCCTTCCAAAGAAATTTGCTTCCAACTTGGTGAAACTATGGCTAAATTTCATCAGCTCACAGTAAACCATTCGATTAACAGAATAGATTATAATTCTAAAACACTTGTACATGAAGCCTATGAAGCTGCAACCAATTTCTTCCAAGAAGATTCGGAAGAAATGCAGTACTACAAACGCGCAAATACTAGAATTACTTCAGAATTTGAGAATGCCGATACTAGCAAACTAAGAAGCGGAACTATTCATTTAGACTTCTGGCATGAAAATATGAAGATTAAAAACGCATCAGAAATTACATTATTCGATTTTGATAATTGTGGTAATGGTTGGCAGTTTTTAGATATTTCCTATAGTTTGATGATTCTTTTTAGAAACGAACCCAATAAAGAATCTTTTAAAGAAAAGCAAAGCAGTTTTTATGAAGGTTATGCATCTATCACTCCGCTTTCAAAAGAAGAAAAAAGGTTGATTCCTTTTGGTAGTTTGGCTATTTGGCTGCATTATAATGGGATTCATATAAAACGTTTCAATGATTTTTCGAACCCATTTTTAAGCGAAGATTTTTTAAAATATTGGATCCATACGGTACAACAATGGATGACCTTCCATGCCATTGCAATTTAATAGCATTTTTGATTCTAACTAGTAATCAAACATATTTCTATAGTTATAGTCTACATTAAATCCATAAATACTATTTTTTGTATCCTTGAAAACGCGAAAAAACACCAAAGACTATTTTCCAAATTAACTACTTAAACATCTATAATAAAGCACTCTAATTGTATTGAAAAATACATCTGAATATATTTTGAAATAAATCCTTATTTTTATTTGGAATAAATATAAATAAGGATACTTTTGTAAAAAATTTAAGACGTGTTTCCATTAAAAGCATTACCCATTTATCTATTTCTATTTTTTAGTATTTCTGCTACCGCTCAGCAAGGAGATTTTTACGGTAAAGTAAAATTTGACACTAAAGAACCTGCCGTTGCTGCATATATCATGCTTAAAGGTGAATCTATTGAAAAAGAAACAAGCGCAAATGTAAACGGTGCTTTTAGTTTTAAAAACCTTCCGTTTGGTACTTATACCCTAGCATTTTATTCCTTAGATGCAAAACCTAAAACGATTACTGTATTGCTAGATTCTAAAAGCAAAGAAGTAAATATTGTCTTAGAAATCTCTGAATTTCAAGAATTAGACGAAGTTCTTGTCAGATCGAAAACAGTACAACAAAAAATAGAGGAAAAAGGGTTTGCAGTTAATGTCATTGAAACCAAAGCTGCAGCAATTCAATCCATTCAAGTGAACGAGTTATTAGATCAATCTGCAGGTGTTCGCGTTAGACAATCTGGTGGTTTAGGATCTCATGCGCATTATAACTTAAATGGAATGACAGGAAATTCTGTTAAAGTCTTTATTGATGGTGTTCCTATTCGAAATTTCGGGCCATCCTTCTCCTTAAACAGCATCCCTCCTTCTTTAATCAAACGAATAGAAGTTTATAAAGGGGTTGTGCCTCCGCATTTATCCGATGATGCTATGGGAGGTGCGATTAACATTGTACTTAATGGAATTACCAAAAACGAATTAAAAGCATCCATTTCTGCTGGATCTTTCGGAACCTATCGTGCAGATATTAATGGCGGATACCGAAACAATAAAAATGGTTTCACCGCAAGAGGTTCTGCTTTTGTAAATTATGCCGATAATAATTACAAGGTTTCTGGAGATCAAGTTGCTGTGGCACTTTCGGCAGGTACTCCTGATGTATATATCGAAGCAGAACGTTTTCATGACAGATATAGATCGCAAGGTGGTAAAGCAGAATTTGGTTATACCAATGTAGAATGGGCAGATAAATTGCTAGCGAGTGTATTGCTTTCCAATATGGATCAGCAAATACAAACAGGCGCTACTATGGAAATTGTTTATGGTAATAGGTTTACCGAACAAAGCACTAATATGTATAGCTTGGATTATGCCAAAAAAGATTTTATTAAAAATCTAGATTTTAGTGCTTTTGCTTCTTTCTCCAAATTACACCGAAAAACCATAGATACTATTGCTACGCAATACAGTTGGTTAGGGCACCCAACCAGTTATTACAACGATCCAGATGTTTGGGCCTCGGGAGCAGAAGCTGGAGATCCAACCCTACAAAAAGATATCGATCAAACGATTAATACAAGAACAAACTTAGCATACCACCTAAACGAAAATAATACCATTCAATTAAATCATTTGTTAAACACGTTTACTAGAGATTCGGATGATCCGATGCTTCCAGCAGTGGAAAACGCATTAAAAGAGGAACGCGAATATAGCAAGTCTATTTTAGCACTTTCTTTTGAAAACTTAGCATTTAACGAAAAACTAAGGACTTCCGTTTTTGCAAAATCCTATTATATAGATAGAACTTCTAAATTAAGAACTAGAACTTCTAACACATCGACTGCAACTATAGTGATTGAAGAAAACAATATAAGCTCGAACGACTTGGGGTATGGAGGTTCTATTTCTTATACCTTTTCTCCAAAGTTCACCGTATTTGGTTCTGCGGAAAAGGCGATTCGTTTACCAGAAGCTAACGAAGTCTTTGGTAATGTTGCAGCTAATGTAAATGCTTCTGTAAATCTGAAACCAGAACATAGTAACAATTATAATTTAGGATTTTCCTATGATAATATAGCGTACAAGAAACACACTTTTGGAGTAACATCTAATGTCTTTATTAGAGATACCGAAGATTTAATTATGCAATTTCCAACTGGAAGTAATGAAGAATTCTTCGAAAATTCTAATATTGGAAAAATCTACACAGAAGGTTTCGACTTTACCCTAAACTATAATTATGACGAAAAAATATACTTTAGTGGTAATACCTCTTTCTTTAATGCTAGAGATTATAATGTAACCTATGATGTAGACGGAAACCCTATTACACCAAGCTATGAGCGATTAGCCAATACGCCATATTTTACAATGAATTATAATTTAAAATTCGATACTTCGGATTTTATTCAAAAAGGATCTAAACTATCTAGTTATACCAATTTACTTTATGTACATGAATTTTTCAGACATGGTAGTACACTTGGTGGTGCAGGGAAAACAGATATTCCGAAGCAAATATCTTTCGATGCAGGATTTGCTTATACTTTTCCGAAAAAGAAAATCACATTAAGTTTTGATGTGAAAAATATATTGAACAATCAAATATTCGATAATTACGCGCTGCAAAAACCAGGAAGAGGTTTTTATAGCAAACTTTCATTTACAATTTTATAAAACCAATTTTAATCTAAACATTATGAATTTTAATTTCAAATCTTTATTTCATATAGTCTGTTTATCGGCTATAACTTTAGTTACATTTTCTTGTGGTAATGATGATGATATTTCTACTGGAACAACAGAAGAGGCATCTGCTTACAGACCATACCATTTAGTAATAGGTTCTAGTTCTACAGGAGATTCTGCTACATATACGCAAGGAGTAACTGTTGAAGAACTTAACGACCCAACAAAAACATTTACATTTAATGGTTTTGGTTATGAAGTACCTTCTACGCGTACGGCAAGAGTTTACACCTCAAATGATGGAAAAACAGTATACAACTTAAATTATGGTGGAGGTGATATTTCTAAATATAACTACGTGAGTGGGCAAAACTATAATTTAAATTTAACTACCGATATTCAAGCGGTAATGGGAACAGCATACCCACGCTGGACAAAAATTGATGACAATTATGCCATGTTGCATAATGTAAATACTGAAAATATCTATGAAGATCCTACCGATGAAACTTCTCCTTACGTGAGAACTATCGCAACGGTTACTTTAGCAAGAGTAGACTTAAGTACGATGTCTGTTTTAGAAAATACTTCTTTTGAATTTCCTTATAACAATGATGAAACTGCAGAAGGAATTCACACCTTTCGTATTGACGCTCCTGTAATTACCAATGGAAAATTATACTATGGTGTTGCTAAAAGATTTTTTGATGCATTAACAGGTGAAAACGGAACAATGGTATATGATAATGTGGAAACTTTAGTGGTAGACTATCCTTCTTTAGAGAATGAAACTACTATAATTTCTACTTTAGCACAAGGATCTACTAACGGGTACAGAACACCAGTTGCGCATAAAGATGAAAATGGAGACACCTACCAATTAGTAACTAACGGAGATGCTTCTATAATGAAAATTAGTAATGGCGTTTATGATACTTCTTACAACACATTCAATATTAAATCTCTTTTAGGTCATAATGCAGAAGCGAACACAGGTTGGTTTTATGTAGGTAATGGTATTGGTTATGTTCCTGTTTTAAATACAGATTTAGGAGATAATGCAAGTTCTAATTGGGATATTGTACGTGTAGATGTTTATAACAAAACCGCAGTGAAATTGGATATTCCTTTAGATTTATGGTTACGTCAGTACCAATGGGCAAGTGTTATTGATGGTAAATTATATATGGCATTAGCATCTTTAGGAGGTGCAGGTAATGTATATATTTTAGACCCAAGTTCTACTAGTGCAGATGGTTTTACAACTGGAGCGACACTACAAACGGGAACTTCGGATGCTTCTTATATTGGATTATTCTAAAACAGAATGCCAATTTAAATAAAATTAAAAAGCCAAAACAAAATATTGTTTTGGCTTTTTTCTACTTAGTTTTCAGGTATTTAGGAAAGCATTTTAGAATAAAATTCGTCTTTATGTGATCTATAATTACCAACAGCTTTTATATATTTCTCTCTAAAATCTTCATGCTTATTAATATAAAATAAATCGCATTCAAAATCATCACATTCTTTATAGTGCACCATAGTATTTTTATAACTAAGCAATTCATTTAAAACAGATTGGTTTTTAATAATCAACTCTAAAAACTGATCTCTAAACTCTCTATTTTTAATAACGTTGGAAGCAATTTTTGCCAACCTATCACTTTCATTAAGAATATAATTAATATGAGACATCCACAAGTTTAACTCTTCAGCACTTCTTTTCTGAACAATTTGCTCATCGGTATCATGGTTAAAAAATGTATTTAATTCCATAGCTTTTATTTTTTATTACTTTACTTTTTCTGTCTGTTTTACTTCTTTAATTTCTAAAGATTTTACACCTCCAGGAAATTCCCAATCGATGATATCTCCTGCTGCGTAGCCAATTATGGCTAAACCCATTGGTGTTAAAATAGAGACCTTTTTATTCGCAAAATTACTTTCTGCTACTGCTACCAGTTGAAAATCATTTTGCCAACCATCTTTGGTTGCGACAACCACATTAGAATTAAACCGAATAATATCTTCTGGTAATTCCTTTTCATCTAATATTATAGCGCTTTTAAGCTCTTCCTTCAATCTTAAAATAGAGGACTTTCTTGTCGATTCTTTATAACTTTCAGATAGATTAAGTAACTGTTTTAATGTAACATATTCCTTTTTTTCTAATACTATACTGCCATACTTCATGTTCTAAATTTTTAAATTATCAAGGAAAAATCCCTCTTTGTACATAGGCTTTTTCAATACGTTCTATTGCTATAAAATATGCTGCCGAACGTAAATCTATTTCTTTACTTTCTGCTTTATTTAAAACTTTATTAAATACCTCTTTTATTTTTTTATCTAGCTTGATTAAGATTTCATCTAACTCCCAAAGCTCTCCATTTCGGTTTTGTAACCATTCAAAATAACTACCAATAACACCACCAGAATTACATAGAATATCTGGAATTACAGTGATTCCTTTTTCTAACAAAATCTGCTCTGCCTCTACTGTTGTTGGTCCGTTTGCACCTTCCGCAATTAAAAAAGCTTTAATATCATTGGCATTGTCTTTCGTTATTTGATTTCCTAATGCAGCAGGAATACAGATATCACAGTGTAATGCAAAGAAATCTTCTTTTACAACAGCTGTAGCGCCAGGAAATCCTTGAATACTTCCCTGGTTGTTTTTAATGTATTCAAACAAGTGCTCTACAGATAATCCTTCGGTATTAGAAATAGATCCAAAAGCATCCTGAACACCCACCATTTTAGCACCTTCTAATTCTAAAAAGTGTGCTGCCCAATAGCCCACGTTTCCAAAACCTTGTACAATAAATGTTTTTCCTTTAAGGTCTACATTCTTGTTTTCTGCCCAATATTTAATGGTTAAAAACACACCAAATCCTGTAGCTCTATCTCTTCCTTCTAATCCTCCAGAACCTACAGGTTTTCCGGTTACTACATGTTGGTTTTTAGAACGCTCAGATGGTGCTTTTGTAGACATATAGGTATCTGCAATCCACGCCATGGTTTGCGAATTTGTATTTACATCTGGAGCAGGAATATCATGTTCTGGTCCAATGTTTTCTCCTAAAGCATAGGTAAAACGTCTTGTAATGCGTTCTAATTCTGCATTAGAATATTTTTTAGGATCCATTTGAATTCCTCCTTTTGCACCACCATAAGGCAAACCTGCCAGGGATGTTTTCCAGGTCATCCACATCGCTAATGCTTTTACAGAATCGATATCAATAGTAGGATGGTAACGCAATCCTCCTTTATAAGGTCCTAATGCATTGTTGTGTTGTACTCGATAACCTTTAAAAATTTCCACTTCACCATTATCCATACGAACTGGAAAATGAATAATTAATTCGTTATTGGTTACTTCTAGTATTTTTCTAATGTTCGGATTTAAATCAACCATATTTGCTGCAGTATCAAATTGTTGCATCACATTTGCCAGCATCCCTTGTTTTGGTTGTTTTTTCTTTTTTAATTCTTTTGTTAAAGTCATTTTTTTGTTTTGTTTAGATCATTTCCATTGCACGTTCGGTAGTTTGATACTCGAAGGCATTTTTTGTAGTTAATTCTTCATGGCCAAAATGGTTTATAGCAGCTACCTCATGTTCACTACAAGACCATATAAAATTTTTATTGGAGGTTAAACTACAGTCGTTGTTAAACTTGCAATTACTGCATAAGCTATTTTCCATAATACTTTTATTTTATTAGTTTTATTTATTACCAACCCTAAAGGCAACTGCTGTGCCATAATAAAAGTAGTTTCATGAAAAATACCGCAATTAACTACAAAACAAACAGTTACACTCAAAAACCAGAACGTTATGCGAATTATTGAAGTGTGTAGAAATACCCCAACTGCGTAAATAATACGCACTTTTTAAAAAGGATTATTTAATTTTTTCGCCTAGGGTTTTGCGATCTATTTGTAGAATTTTAGCAGCCTTTGTTTTAT
>Ga0209344_10005122_pt1 | contig 11495 bp, 5 predicted proteins | sample Cruoilmetagenom6_FD_187293 | JGI IMG/M metagenome (GOLD analysis project Ga0209344, IMG submission 187293) | Oil polluted marine microbial communities from Coal Oil Point, Santa Barbara, California, USA - Santa Barbara Oil Seep Sample 6 (SPAdes)... | ecosystem: Environmental > Aquatic > Marine >...
CCCCAAGACCCCAAGACCTCAAGACCCCAAGACCTCAAGACCCCAAGACCTCAAGACCTCACGACCCTACTGCACATATCCGAGCGCCCTGAGCTGATCGAGGGTCTCGGCCTCGGCGGGCAGACCGTCGGCTACGATCGGCGATGCGTCGCCGACCCGGGTAATGAGAAATCCGGTGTCGATCTCGGTCGTTGAGCCCTCGGTGAGGATCCAGCCGTTCTCGGTCGGAGTAATGGCGACGGGATACTTCAGAACGGAGAGATCAAGAGCTTCGAACGATGCGGCGTTATTGAGGTTCCCCGGGCCTTTCAGACGGATGTCGAGAGCGACGTTCGAACCATGTAATGGCGTCAGCAGCAGCGACGTCCGTCCGCCGGGCTCGAGTTTGAACCGGCCGTGTGCGTTGGTTCGCCGGAGAGGTCGGGGGTCGATCTCCGCGGTCTTTATCCTGTTTTGCGCGGCCCACGCGCCGGAAAGCCGACCCATGAGAACACCGCTGGAGGCGTTCCGTACGTGGAGACGGAGGCCGCGGTGTTGGGCGAGGATCGTTCGCCGGGTTCTTGCCCGCAGTTCGCCCAATCGGGGGTCTGACGGTGCGAGATTGTGTTCCTCGGCGTGATCAACGGCAAGGTCGTGGAGCGACTCTCTCGTTGCAGAGCTTTTCCACGCAGGGTCGGGGAAGACGTACTTGAGCTTGTCGTCGATCCGGAGTGCGAGGCCCCGGTTCGATGATGCAGCGTAGGCCCACGCAGTCTGCGGATGTTCCTCGACCTCGCCCTTGATCAGCGGCAGCAGCGAGCGTCCGTCGATGCCGGGTGCGCTCCCGAGACCCACGGCATCCAAGATCGTGGGCATGACGTCCACCAGGCGTACCTGGGCGTCGATCACCGCGCCGGCTCCCTCGGACCCGGGAAGATCGACGATCAGCGGGACCATGAGGTTGTAATCCTCGAGGTAGGAGTGACCGGCGCGACCGTTTTCTCCTAGGGCCTCGCCGTGGTCCGATGTGACGATGACTATGGTCCTTCGGCGCAGGTCGAGGTCGTTGAGGAGGTCGAGCAGCTCTCCGATTCGGCGATCAACGGTGGCTACAGCGCTGTCGTACATCAGACCGATGGTCTCGGTCTCGTTTGCGGTGAGATCGGAGCTGCCCTGCTCGGACCCTGGACGATGAACCACGAAGTAGTCCCCGGGAGCGATCAGGTCCTTCCATGGGTGCGTCCTGAGCTCAAGGTCAAAGGTGGCGGGCGTGATTCCTGATGATTGGGCGAGGGCGTCGAAGAAGGGCTGCCGCCGACGATGGGGGGCGTGCATCTCGTAGGTGTGGGCAAAGAAAAAGAACCGACGCTCCCTGTGAGCTTCGATCCAGGTCCGAGTTGCCTCAAAAACCCAGTCCACTTCTTTGGCAGAGTCGGGTTCACCCCAGTAGTCAAAGGTGTCGAAACCCTGGGCGAAGCCGAAGCGGGGCCGAAGCACACCGCCGCCGGTCGCCGCCCCGGTGGTGAATCCCTCGCGACGGAGGATCTCCGCGACCATCTCGAGGGAATTCGGCGCCGTTCCCCAGAAGTTGAATCCGTGGTGAAGTGCGTCCATGCCGGTGAAGAGCGAGGCGTGCGATGGAAGGGTCCACGGCGACGGCGCAACGACACTCGTGAAGCGCGCGGCCGAGTCCGCTGCCCACCGGTCGATGTTCGGCGAGGTCGGCCTGGTGTGGCCGTAGCACGACAGCCGATCTGCGCGCAGGGTGTCGAGCAGGATGAGGACGACGTTTGGGACGTCGCCAGGATCAGTGGGAGCGATGACCTCCGGGTTTCCCCAGACCGGAAATCCAGGTGTCGAGGACTCGGTCGTCCCTCCGGAGGTGGTGAGTCGAAGGGTCACTTCCCGGCCAGCGAGAGGACCGAGGTCAACGACCGCCTCGTGCCATCGTTCCGCGTGGCGGACACCGGATTGGAGGGTTTTCTCGAAAAGCACTCTGGGAGCGTTCCCAATCTCAAGCGCGATGACCTGAAAGTCCACCGGATCATTGACGGCGTGTTGTATGCCGTAGGCGACGTCCAAGGTCGCCTGGTCGGGAACTCGCAGTGTGAGGTCCCAAGATCTTCCGGGGGGGCAAGGGAGGGCGTTTCGTGTCGACCGACCGAGAGCTACTTTCCACGTCCGGCCGGCGGCTCGATCTATCCGGGACTCGTCGATTTCCCACCCGATAAGTCGGACCGCTCCGAGGCGCACGGGCCCGACGCCACCCGGTGAAGGATCGATCCTCAGCGATCGAATTGTGCCGCGCCAGGCCGGGTGGTCACCAACCTCGAAGCGGCATAAGAGTCGACCGGCGCCGAGGGGGCGACGATCACTCGGACGCGCCATTCGCTCCATGCTGTATCGCTGCCACCGACCGGCCCAGAAGAGCTGAACCTCCGCTGGTCCGGGATTGACGATCTCCACCTCGATCGCGACAACCGAGCGGGCGTCGATGGGCTCCGAAATGGCGAACCAAGGGTCGTTGCCGTATGGTTCCGCCTCGAGCATCGAGTCGTGCATCCCGGACACCCTTAGGTGGTGAGCTCGCCACCGGTCCTGCATTGCCGGATCGGTCGGTCCGAGATCGATCATCGCCCGCTCGTGGACGAGATCAGAGACGACGAGGACGGTCTCCGGATCGGTTTTGATCCAACGGGCGACGACATCACCCGACGGAACTGCCACCGGGTTGCAACCCAACGTGAACAACCAGAGGAGGTTGACCAATGGACGCAGTCGAGATCTGTTTACGCTGAGCACAAGGCCATTCTAGCTGGTCGGGGCTGCTCGAGGTCATTGCGCCACCGCCGAGGAAAACGTACCCTGATTCGCAACGGAGAACGAAATTGCCATATCCCAAACGGTCCGCGAACGATCTTGGTTCGGCCCGACCTGAGCTCGAGGATCGGGTGAAGGCGATGGAGGATCGGATCGGCGATCTTCACCGGGGACGGGTGACACCAACCGATCGAGAGATAGAACTGGAAAGTGAGCTTGCCCAACTGCGGGAGGCGGTGGACGACCTCGCCGCGCAGAATCTCGACCTGCACAACCAGCTCAACAAGGTTGTGTCGGTATGCGAGCGGATTCTTGGGGGTTCCGATCCGGTGGAGCTCGGTTTGCAGCCGAAGGGTGGTTTCCGGTTTGCGGCAACCCGGATTGGAAACACCGCCAAGCGGGTCGTTCAACGAACCGTCGTCGCCGCGCGGCAAATGGCGGGGAAACGGCCCTCCCATTCAGATGACGTTGTCGATCTCGTGGTGGAGGTGGACGAATCGTCGGTGGTTCGGACAGCGCCAGTGATCGCGCTGATTGTGCCGACGACTGAAGACCCCGAAAAGGTAGATCTTCCGGGTTCGTTTCTTCAGCAGACGGACCCTGACCTCAGGGTTGTGGTTTGGAACGAGCAGGCGAAGACAGCGGTGATCCGATCGGCCCGACAGGACGACGAACAGGTCACGGCGCCCGACCGACGGGCGCTAGCCTCGGCGATCGGGGCCGACTACGCAGTCGAGGTGCCGCATCCGTTGTCCGCCATACACCCGACCCTCATCGAGCGGTGCCGCTGGACTCTCGCAAGCGAAAGCCTGCCGTTGGTGGTCACTGACGCCGGCGGCGACAATGGTTTCGACGTGGTCGTGCGGAGGGTGAATGACTGGGTCGGTGTTCCCGATGACCTTCCTGATCGTGCAGTCACGTTGACGAAATCGGTGGGCGGAAGCCGGTGGGATCAGCCGGACCTGGTCCGCCGGTCGTCCCTGGTCCGTTCGGAAGGGCGCTGTTACTTGCCTGTATCGGGTACGAAGGGGAGGCTGACTCACAGAGTGGCGCTCCTCGATGGGGTGGTGGCTGGTCTTGCGGCCGAAGAAGGCCGACGGTTGCTGCTCGTGATCACGGAACCGGGCGACGAAGGGCTCTCGATGTGGCTTGCCCGTGTGCTCGCTAGCGACTACCAACTCACGGTGCTCATGACCGATGGCCCGGACAATTCGCCGCTTGCCCGCGGTTTGGTGGAGGTCACCCCCCGGGTTTATCCCGTCGGCTCGTTCCTCGAGCCGGTGGTCTGGCCGTCGGTGGCAGCGGATATCGCGAGGGCTCACGGCGCCAGTGCGGTGCTTCGAATTGGCGATCCTCTGGAGGTCGAGATGGACCCCGGAGCGACCCCAATCATCGACATCCCTCTCGATGCCGCGCAAGCGGACCGGACCGCCGATCTGGTGTTGGCCCTCGGCGCGCAGATCGCGGATGCCGCGCGTCGGCTGCAACTGCGGACGGTGGATCTGGTTCCGGGACCGATTCCGTCGGGAAGGATTCCGCAGACCGGATCGCTCTCAGGGATTCGCGAAGCATACGGTGTGGCGGAAGACATTCGGGTGGTGCTCACGGTCTGTGGACTCGAACCGGCGCACCGACCCGAGGATGTTGCGGCGGTCGCCCGGAGGATGAGGCATCGGACCGACGTGCTCTTCTTGCTCGTGGGTCGAGGATCGTTGGCGGGATCGGTCTCGGATCTAGCCGAGTATTTTGAGTTGCGGAACTTCGCGATGTCACCACCCGGCCACCTGTTGTCCGAACTCGTAGCGGTCAGCGATTGTGTGTTGAGTACCGCGGAGGCGGACCCGTGGCCGCGAACCATCGGCGCGGCGTTGGCCCTTGGCCGAAGCGTGGTCGCCACCGAGGTCGACGGGGTTCGCGAATTGGCGGCCGCCGCCGATTCCGATCGCTGCGTCCTGTGTCCCCCCGGTGATGTGGACGCCCTGACGAAAGCCGTCGAGGATGCGCTCGACAACAAGCGTCGGCCGCGGATAACCAAGAAAGCGTGGAAGCAGGCCCAACGGCGCAATGAGCAGGCCGCGAGGGTCGTTCTGGGGGCGATCGGTCGTCTCTCGGAGACAAGCTGAGATGCAACCCCCGGCGTTGTCGGTGGTCATCCCGAGCTTCAATCGGTCCACGGTTTTGCGGTGCGTTCTGGATGGGTTCGAACGGCAGCAGCCCGAGAATGTGCCGTTCGAGGTGGTGGTGATCGATGACGGGTCGAGGGACGAGACCCCGGAAATGCTCGCGGCATGGCGGGGGCGGAGGTTTCCGCTCAGGTTTGCTCGACAGGAGAACGGTGGTCCGGCCCGAGCACGCAACCGGGGCCTGGGCTTGGCATCTGGGGCCATCGTGCTTTTCGGAGGTGACGACATCGAACCCCACCCTGAGTTGGTGATGCAGCACCTATTCGAGCATCGCAGACGCGCCGATCCGCGGGCTGCCGTTCTCGGGCTCACGCAGTGGCCGGATGATGTCGAACTGACTTCGACCATGCGGCATGTCGACGGGCCGGGAGGGCAGCAATTCAGCTATGCGGCGTTCACCGATGGCCAAGAGTACGATTTCCGCCACTTCTACACGTCAAATGTCTCGCTACGGCGAGACCTGCTGATGTCGGAGTCGGGGGGATTCAGTACCGATTTCCCGGCGGCGGCCTTTGAAGATGCCGAGCTCGCCTACCGCCTCGCCCGAAGGGGGATGCGGATCTACTATCACCGGGCAGCGCTCGCCTGGCACCATCATTTCTACGATGCCAGAGGCTTCTTCGCCCGCCAGGTGCGGTGCGGGGAGATGGCAGAGGTTCTTGTGCGCACCCACCCCCAGCTGGCCAAGTGGGTCGATCTGAGGACGCTGATGTGGCAGCGTATCGAAGTCTTGGCGGCGCGCCCCGAATACCGGGTGAAGGTGGCGTCGATCCGCGACGAACTTGACAGTTGGGAACGACGCGCCATCGATCTCGCGGTCTTCCTCGATCGGCCGGCGACCGACCTCGCGGACCCACTGCTCTCTGCCCTCTTCCGGTACGGTTTCGCGAAGGGGTTCGTTCTCGCTCGATATGGTGCCGATGCCGGACGATCAATGGCAGCGGATCAGTGGCTACGGTTACTGCCCGCCGCTGTTGACGGTCTGTGTCGGGCGGCGGCTGAACGCGCGTTGCCGTTGCCCGTGGGAGACGTAAACGCCATGATCGAGATTGGGCGATTGGACCTGACAGCGTGAGCGTTTCCGCCGGCCGAACCAAGGCATGGCGCCGACGTGCTCTTCTCGTCTTTCTTCAGTTGGTGGTGATCGTGATCCTCGCTGAGCTTGTGGTCCGGGTCCTAGCTGAAAGGCACCAGGGATTGCGGATGGTGCTCGCCGCATCCAGGGAGAACACCTGCTTTGATGATGCCGAGGATCTTCGGGAACTCATGAACAGGACGATGCTCGGATTCAGCCCCGGGACGGTTCAGTACGGCTATGTGTTGAATTCGAGGTCATTTCGTACCAGTGAGTACAAACCACAACCGGACCCGGATACCTTTCGCATAGTCGCGCTCGGTGACAGTTTCACCTTCGCTTCGGGCGGGCTTGCCCACGCAGATCACTGGACGACGTTGACCGAGCGAAGCCTGAGACGATGGGCGGATGATCGAACTGAAGTCCTTCGACTGGGTGTACCAGACACAGGACCGGCCTTTCAGCTGCGACTGTGGCAGTTGGAGGCCAGCCGTCTCCATCCGGATGTGGTGGTGCTTGCGTTTTTCGTCGGCAATGATTTCGTCGATCACCAGCAGGATATCGAGGCGTTTGGGGGGGCGACTCGGGGCCTCAGCAGTCGTCTCGCCTCTATCAGCGCCCTGTACCGGGTAAGCAGGAACCTGGTTCGGATCAAGACTGGTACGACAGTGGTTGCACCCCGCGACTTGAAGATACGGAGGTCGGCGGGCGTCGGTCCCGGCGAACCGGTGCCACGCTACGCGAGGACCTTTGAAAGCGATCGGCCGACGTTTTCACCCGAGCGTTTCGTGGCCATCGAGGCGCGACGAATGGCCCTCTGCCTGCGGTCGAATATCGACACCTTCGATGCGCTGGCCGGAAGGGTGATCCCGACGGTCAAGCGGTTGGCCAGCGAGATCGAGCGATCAGGCGCCCGATTCCTTGTGATGGTGATCCCCGATCAGTACCAGGTTGACGAAGGGCTGGTCGGTCAGATTCTCGAGGCGACCGGGCACGAGTTCGATGACTACGATCTCGATCGTCCACAGCATGAGCTGGTGAGTTCGTTGCGGGCCGGCGGGATCGAGGTGCTCGACCTGCTGCCGGTCTTCAGGCGGGTTACGCGCCAGGCGGGCGACCTCTATCGACCACGGAACACTCACTGGAACCGCCGCGGCAACGAAGTCGCGGCCAAGGCCCTGACGGCCGCGATCATCTCATCCGGAGGTGCGGATGATGGCGCGTTGCACATCGACGATTTTGAGAGTTCGGATCTGAGCGCCTGGTCTCGCCGGGCGGAGGACTGATCCGGGTTCGTTGCGGTCGGAGTCAACGAGGCCTCGGCTGGCTCCGGCGGATCGTTCCCGGCAACGGTGTGGAGAATGCGAGTTCGATCACATCGCGACGCCGATCAAATCGCTATAATTGAACTCGATGATGAATACGCGTTCTTTCTCGTGGTGGATGCTGCTGGTCGCTCTGTTCTTTACGGCCGATTCAGGCTTCGGCGCCGGCCGCGTGGTTTCTGTCTCGACTCCGGATGAGCTTCGATCAGCCCTGGATGCAGCGATCGAGGGCGATGTGATCGAGCTTCAGTCCGGTCTGTACCGGATGAGCGATCTCAGCGGTTCGGACGACTATTTCTTCGTGAACAATCCCGGTGTCCACTTCACTGTCAGAGCCGCCCAACCTGGAACGGCGACCATCGATGGCCAGGGGGCCAGCCGGCTGCTCTGGCTGTATGGCGATTCCCCGGCGTTGGCGGGCTGGATCACCTTTGAAGGCCTGGTCTTCGCCAACGGAAACACCGTGACCCTCGATGCCGGGGGTCTAAAAATCCGCGGTGGACGGGCGACTTTCGTCGACTGCGTATTTCAAAACAACACCGCGACACCGGGGCTGGCGTCCGGAGCATCCGCGGGGGCGTTTCTGGTCACCAACGAGGCGGTGGTTCAGTTCCTCGGATGTCAGTGGATCGAGAACTCTAGCGACAATCACGGGGGCGCCATGCTCGTCGGGCAGGGCTCGGAGGTGTGGATCCACGACTCGGTCTTCACCAACAATGTCAACAACCTCGCCGGCCACCGGCCCAACGGGCTCGGGGGGGCGATCCACGCCTACAACAGCTCGCAGGGGGTGGTCACGAAGCTGAGGATCACCGACACCCTCTTCGACGGCAACGAGGCGGGATTCGTCGGTGGAGCGATCATGGCGAAGGGGAACTTCGCGACACCTTCGACCCCTTTCGACTCACCGACATCGGTGATTGTCAGCAACTGCACCTTCACCGACAACACCGCCACGAACCACCCGGGCGTGAGCCCCAACAGCCCGACCGAAGGTGGGGCGATCATGGCCGAGAACCACGTCGACCTCGATGTCTACAACTGCAGGTTTTCGGGCAACAGCGCCGGGCTCGGGGGAGCCATCAGCTCCTTTCGGGCCCACGTTACCGTGGAGTCGTCGGTGTTAAGCGACAACTCGGCCTACGGACGGGCCGCGACCAGCAGCACCGGCCGCGGGGGCGCGATCAAATCGCACGCCAGCGACAACTGTTCGGATCCGGTGAACTTCCAGACCGGTTCTCTCGAGGTACGGGACACCACGTTGGGGGGATGCTCGGCCCAGGGTGGTGGCTGCATCTTCGCCGCTGGCGACACCAACCGCCGCTACAGCTCGGTCTCCGGTTGCCAGATGGGGACCTTGGCGCAGAATCGCCTTCCGGTGACCCTCGATCGGGTGATCATGGACGGGTGCAGCGCGGATGATGTGATCGGCAACCATGGGGTCGGTGGTGGGTTGTATGGACTATTGATCGATCTTGAGTGGTTCGATTCCATGGTCGTGGATTCGTCGGCATCGGGCACCGATCCCTCGAATCCCGCTAGTTCGTCACAGGGTCACGGAGGCGCAGCCTCGCTTCGCCAGGAGAGTCGGATCGATCTGACAGATTCGACGTTTGGAGGAAACTGGGCGGACCACGAGGGTGGGGCGTTGCACCTGCTCGGGTGTGAAATCGCGGCATTTACCGCCAATACCTTCGTCGGCAACGAGGTGAGTCCCGGTGGCAACCGCCCCTCCACCCAGTCCGAGGGCGCCGCGCTCTACATCGGTGTCGCAACGGCACTGTCCCTGGATGCGCTGGGCTCAGTGACCGAGTCTGTCTTCACCGACAATATCGGCCTGCCCATCTTCGAGGGCGATGCCCTGGCGTCGAACCCCTGCGGCTGCACCAACCAGGTGACCTACGAGGGAAACCACTTCTACAACACCACCTACAGCGATGACGTGTTCAAGAACAGCGTGGTCGCCGGGACGCTCACTGCTGACGAGCTCAACGACCTGGTGGTCGACCGAGGGAGCGGGAACACCACGGACAAGTCGATTCTCGAGAACAACGTCGATGAGGCGCAGCCGATCACGGTGGCGAAGATTGTGATCGCCCCGGAGGCTGTACTTACCGACCGGGCGACCTCGTCGATCCCGCAATCGACCGAGAGCTTGCTCGGGTGGGTGTGGAATGGGGGGTGCGCGGAACTCGATGGAGCCGAACTCGATCCCGGGAACGAACAGTTCGGGTTGTCGTCGGTGGGAGTGGGTGGACACCAGCTCGAGGTTTGGGCCGGAGGCTCGTGCACCGGCGGGGCGGATGCCGGAATGGGTGGGTCGGTCATCGACGGGCCGGATCAGGGAGGCTCGTTCTTTGCGAGCCCGGGAGTCATCAGCGGCGGCGGGAGCTCGACCCTATTCTGGGACCTGGCCTCGGGTACGCTTCTGATCGGACTGATCTCTCAGGGGGCGGTTGCCGAAGTTGCGACACCCTCGGGTTCGATCGGCGTCACCCCTGGCAATACGAGGCACTATGACCTGACCCTGGCGACGAAACAGGGTGGTTTCGCCCGGAGAGCCTCGGTGTGGGTCGACGAAAACCCGGATGTGATCTTCACGGACGGCTTCGAAAGCGGTGACGTTTCGGCCTGGACCGGTTCGTCGCCGTAGCGAGCCGTTTTTCGGGGCGCAGCAGTCGTTGACCCGGAACGAATTCCGAGGATCACGAGAGTCGAGACTTTCGGTGGTTCCACTCCGATCGAATTGACTGTATCGTTGTGCCGGGAGGTTGACCGCAGGATGATCATGAACCGACTGTCGAGGTTGATTGTGTGCGTTTGGGCCGCCGGTGGGTTGTCAGCCTGTACGGTCCCGGAAATCAGCTACGAGACGCCGCCGATTCTCATCATCGACATCGATACGCTGCGCGCCGACCACCTGGGTTGCTACGGCTATCACCGCGAGACCAGCCCGAACATCGACGAGTTCGCCACCGAGGCGACCCGATTCGAGTGGGTGTTCGCCCAGGCTCCGAACACTCCGCCGTCCCAGGCATCCATTCTCACCGGTGTCTATCCCACCAGTCACGGGCGAATCGGCAACAAACAAGTGATCTCGAAAAGCGCCCCGGCGCTTGCCGTTGAGCTGTCCGAAGCCGGTTTCACCACCGGGGCCATCGTGGACGGGGGTCTGATGGTCTCGGGCTTCGGGTATGAGCGGGGCTTCGACCTTTATGACGACGAAGGGGGGCACCTCCGCGAGATCGGGCCGAAGGTCATGGACTATCTGGATGATCGGATCGATGATGCGCGGCGGGGCGACCGTCGCCCATGGCTGTTGCTGGCGCACACCTACGACGTCCATTCTCCCTACGAAATCAGCCCGCGGAGATTCAAGACCATGTTCTTATCGGAGTTGAACGAGCTTCCCAGTGAGGACTATCGAGGACGAATGTCCGAGGTGATGGCGGGTGTGTGGAAGGCGCGGAACGAGAACCCTCCCCCGCGTCTCGGCGAGGCTGAGATGGCGTACGCGGTGGCGTGCTACGACGGCGGGATCCGCCACGTCGACCACTGGTTCGGAGATGTGGTGAACCGCCTGAAGAACATGGGTATCTACGACCAGTGCATCATTGTCGTGATCTCGGACCACGGCGACGAGTTTCAGGAGCACGATGGTCTGTTTCACGAAATGATCTACTCAAGCGTCGCGCGAATTCCCCTCATCATCCGTTTCCCGGGGGGGCGCCATGCGGGCACGGTTATCGATGATGTGGTCGAATCCATCGACCTCATGCCGACACTGCTCGGAGCGCTGGATCTCCCGGTGCCGGCGCTGGTTCAGGGACGCGATCTCGGCCCGCTGATCCGGGGTGGGGAGGCGGGTGAGCGGGTTGCCGTTACAGAGTCGCCGTTCCGGGGGCGACGGATCGCGGCCGCGAATCACGCCGCCCGTCTGATTCTCACCGAAAAATCGGGCCGCACCGAGCTGTACCTCTACCGGAACGACCCGCTCGAACTCGATGACCGAGCGGCGGTCGATCCGGACGCCGTCTCCGATCTCGAAGACGCCATCGAACGATGGCGGGTGTTAGCCGAGACGCTCGAGTCCCCGGCCTCGCAGGGCCCCGA
>Ga0209344_10005123_pt1 | contig 11495 bp, 8 predicted proteins | sample Cruoilmetagenom6_FD_187293 | JGI IMG/M metagenome (GOLD analysis project Ga0209344, IMG submission 187293) | Oil polluted marine microbial communities from Coal Oil Point, Santa Barbara, California, USA - Santa Barbara Oil Seep Sample 6 (SPAdes)... | ecosystem: Environmental > Aquatic > Marine >...
AATTGGACCAGGCACGTCGAATGCCTCCCTAATAATTAATTTGTTACCAGGAGAGTTAAGAGGAGAATTATCTTCTCAAGAAGTTACAGGTAAAATTCGAAACCAATCTGGTAGAGTGTATGGGGCCGAAAGTTTGACTTTTGGATCTGGTGGTAATTTTGGAGGAAGTCCTGTTGCAGTGTCGTTATTAGGAAATAATATTACCGAATTAAAAGCTGTTAAAGATGAACTCAAAGCTGAACTGGTCGGGAATCCAATTTTAAAAGATATCTCAGATAATGATCCGGCGGGAATCAAAGAAATTCAAATTAAATTAAAAGACAAAGCCAATATATTAGGACTTAATCTACAAAGCGTTATGAGTCAAGTTCGCTCCGGATTCTTTGGTTTTCAGGCACAACGTTTTCAACGTGGACAGGATGAAATTCGTGTATGGGTTCGTTATCAAAAAGACAATCGCTCCTCCATAAAAAATCTTGATGATATGTGGATCAACACTGTTTCAGGTAACAAAATACCATTTTCAGAAATTGCAACTTATACAATTGCACGTGGTGATGTAGCCATAAATCATTTAGAAGGTAAACGTGAAATACAGGTTACTGCAGACCTAAAATCTGTAGAAGATACTGCAATAGATGCAATGGATGATATTAAGACTAGGGTCATGCCAGAAATCCTATCTAAATACCCAACAGTATCAGCATTATATGAAGGTCAGAATAGAGAGGCCGCCAAGACCATAAATTCAGTAATATTGGTCGGTCCTATTATACTTATTCTAATTTATATGGTAATCGCTTTTACTTTTAGAACCTACTCTCAACCCTTATTATTAATGCTTATGATACCCTTTAGTCTAATAGGAGTTGCTTTTGGTCACTATATCCATAATTTTCCAATTAATATTTTATCATGGTTAGGTATCATTGCCTTGATAGGGATTATGGTGAATGATGGACTGGTATTAATAGGAAAGTTTAATGGTTATCTCAAAGAAGGAATGAAATACAACGAAGCATTGGTTCAGGCAGGAAAATCTCGTTTCAGAGCGATCTTTTTAACCTCACTTACTACGATCGCCGGCTTGGCGCCTCTATTATTGGAAGGTAGCAGGCAAGCTCAGTTTTTAAAACCAATGGCTGTGGCTATTTCGTATGGTATTGGAATTGCAACCGTATTAACATTAGTAATGCTCCCATTATTATTATCTGTTTCAAACTCAATTAAGGTATTTATAAAATGGATGAGAACTGGTGATAAAATTACACATGAAGAAGTTGAAAGAGCGATTATAGAATCAAATTATGAACATGATGATTTACATTAAAAAACTACTTACTCTTTTTCTAATTATAACTTTTGTTCAGGTAAATGGGCAAGAATTACTTAGCAAAAAAGAGGCGGTACAACTCGCCATAGAAAATAATTATGGTATCAAAATTTCAAATAATAATTTGAAGATTGCCGAAAATAATAAAGACATTCTTAATTCTGGTTATTTACCAACTCTTTCGGGGAATGCGGGAGCAAACTATAGAAAAGCAGATTCTGAAACAGAGTTCGAAACCAATCCACCAAATAATGTTGATGGCGCTGAATCTAAAACCTACAATGCTTCAATAGGTGCGAATTATTTACTGTTTAACGGTTTTGCTAGACAAAATACCTTTAAACTCCTTAAAGAGCAATATAATTTAACAGAGTTACAAGCGCGCCAAGTCATTGAAAACACACTCATCACATTATTCATAGCCTACTATGAAGTAGCACGTTTAACAGAAAACGAAACAATTCAAAAAAATAATTTAGCCGTTTCTAAACAGCGCTTGCTTCGTGCAAACTACGCTTTTGAATATGGGCAAAATACACGCTTAGATGTACTAAATGCCGAAGTTGATGTCAACAATGATAGCATTAATTATTTAGATTCAAAACTGCTACTTGTAAATTCAAAACGTGATTTAAATGTGGTATTAGGTAGAGATGTGAATACTGCATTACAAATAAGCACCGATGTTGAATATATTTTAGGCTTAACACTCGACGACTTACAACAAAAGTCTAAAACTAAAAATGCTTCATTGCTATTAGCAGAAAAGAATATCGAATTGGGTAAATATGATATTAAAATCAACAAAGCTACCTATATGCCAAATGTAGCATTAACAAGTTCGTATGCCTGGAATAAAAGTGATAATGATCCAACCAGTCCGTTTAGCCCTATAAGCACGAAGCAAACCGGATTAAATGCAGGTTTGAATCTAACTTGGGATATTTTTGATGGTGGACGTACAAAAACTCGTGTCAAAAATGCAAAAATTCAACTTGAAAACAGCGAAATTCTACTTCAACAGGAAAAAGAACAATTGAATAGAGATTTGAATAACGCATGGGAAATTTATCAGAATCGTCTTTTTACTTTGCAGGCACAACGAAATAGTCTTGAAACAAATATAATAAACTTTGATCGCTCGAATGAGCAGTTTAAGTTAGGACAAATATCCTCAATTGACTTCCGACAAGCTCAAATAAATTTAAATAATGCCGAGCTCAATGTAAGCCAGGCAAAATACAGTGCCAAAAATGCTGAATTACGAGTGTTACAATTAAGTGGAGAATTATTAAATATTGAATTTTGATACCTTTTTTTTAACAAATTGATATAGTAATATTTTATATCTTTAAAAATTCTATTCATATAATATAACCCAACTTCTAAAAATAATAACTAATGAAAACTAAAAATCAACTTCTAGTACCTAAAGTTTTAATAGCTGTTATTGGATTTGTTTTTCTTATGTCTTGTGGCAACGGATCAAAATCTTCAGCAAAAGATTCAATAGCTAAAGATTCTATTTCTATAGCAGAATCAACTCCAGATTTTCAAATTTCTCTAGCTCAATGGTCATTGCATAATTCCTTTTTTGGAGAACTTAAGGGTTGGGAATGGTTTCGTGAAATGCTTGAAAAATCTCCAGATTCTTTATTAAGAGGTAAACTGGATCCGGCAAATTTTCCTTCAATCGCTGCTGGATATGGAATAAAATCGATAGAATTAGTGAATACCTTTTATTATAGCAAAGCTGATGATACGGAATATTGGGCAGCATTTAAGAAAAAGTGTGATGATGCCGGAGTCTCAGTAGGGCTAATTATGTGTGATGGCTTAGGAGATCTTGGCAACTCAGATGTAGAGGCCCGTGATTCGGCCGTAAAAAATCATCATAACTGGGTAGATATAGCAAAATTATTAGGTGCACATTCAATAAGAGTGAATGCTGCAGGAAAAGGTACAGCCGAAGAAGTAGCTGCAAATGCAGTAGCCGGCCTTGCCAAATTAGGAGAATATGGTGCGAGTAAAGGAATTAATATTATTGTTGAAAATCATGGAGGTTTTTCTTCTGACGGAAAGTGGCTTGCAGGAGTTATGGAAAAGGTAGGAATGGATAATGTAGGTACCCTCCCCGACTTTGGTAATTTTTGTATTGAAAGAGGTGAAGATGGTTGTGCCAATGAATATGACCGATATCAAGGCATGAAGGATTTAATGCCTTACGCCAAGGGAGTTAGCGCAAAGTCACATAATTTTGATGAAAATGGAAATGAAGTTGACTCCGATTTTCTCAGAATTATGAAAATTGTTAAAGAATCCGGATTTAAAGGCTATGTAGGAATTGAATATGAGGGAAAAAAGCTATCGGAAGACGAAGGAATAAAAGCTACAAAAGCACTATTAGAAAAGGTTTTTAAAGAAATTTGATACCAACTTAATTACCTGTTATTTTTTAGGAATTCCTTTACCTGTTGCTGCGTAATAAATTCCACCATAGAGATGATCTAAGAACCATTGATTTTCATAGACTTTTTCTATATGCCCTAATGCGGTATAGAATGAGCGCCCTCCATCAAATTCATGATACCAGGAAATCGGATGAAATTTTCCTATTCCGTTTCCAATACGGTCAATTTTATTCCCCTTGTCGTCTAGATCTCTATTTTTCCAGGTAACAACAGGATTAAAAGAATTTTCATCAACCGTAATTAAGTAATTAAGATCATTCACCTTTTCTTCACCAAATTCGTACCATTCATCAGTCCACAAAAGTGTATCGAGAAAATGTTCTAAGCCCGGAAAACTATGATTGACAATATTTAGTTTTGCCGTCTGTTGAACTGGATGAATATGAAACATTCTACCAACCAATTTTGTGTACCATACCCAGTCATATTCTGTATCAGAAGCGGCATGGATACCAACATATCCTTTTCCCGACTGAATATATTTTTCAAAAGCCGCTTGTTCATCCTCATCAAAAATATTTTCAGTAGTGCTTAAAAAAATTACTACATCAAAATCCTTCAAACCATCTTCTGTAATTTTATTTGCTTTCTGCTGACGTTTTACTTGAAAATTATGCGTAGCAGCTAGTTCATTAATAGCTGTTACACCATTACTAATAGATTCATGATGCCAACCAGCAGTTTCAGTTATTAATAGTGCCTTAAATTGTTTCTGGGCCAATGCTTTAGTTGGTAATATAAAACAGAATAAAAAAATAAGAATTCTATTCAAAAGTTTTGTTCTTGAATGCATTGTATAATTATTTATGAAGTTTGTAGCATTAATTATTCTAGATAAATATATACAATATTTTTAAGTTTTTATATAATTATAACTTATTAGATTACACATCTAAACTGTAACAAATGTTGCTATCCAAAAATCAAATAAGTCGTAATTTTATAATAAAAAATGAGAGTAATTATTTTAATATTTATAGTTTCAACTGTTATAAGCTGCTCGAACTCAAAAAAAGATGTTTATACTGCTAAAACAGATCTAGATTATGATTCTCTTAGCAGTACTGAACATCCTGGTAAAAAACTTCTGGAACAAAATTGTTATGTCTGTCATAATCCAACTACAAATGAAAAAGATCGAATTGCACCTCCAATGATTGCCATTAAAAAGCATTATATCACAAGTACAACAACTAAATCGGAATTTAAAAACACATTGCAGAAATGGATTAAAAATCCAAATGAAAAGGATGCAAAAATGTTTGGAGCTGTTAGACGTTTTGGGGTGATGCCTAAAACTCCTTATCCTGAAGAAACCATAGAGCAAATTGCAGATTATATATTCGATCATGATATTGAACAACCTGCATGGTTCGAAGACCATTATAATAAAGAACGTCGTGGTATGGGTAAAGGGAAAAGAATGGGAATGCAAAAACGACTTACTTTTGAAGAGCGGGGTTTAAAATATGCTCTCGCTACTAAAGCCGAACTTGGTAAAAAGTTGATAGGAACTATTCAAAAAAAAGGAACGCTTGAAGCGCTAGAATTTTGTAATATAAACGCTTATCAATTAACTGATAGTATGTCAATTGTATTTAAAGCAAATATCAGACGCGTTTCGGATAAACCACGAAATCCAAAGAATATAGCAAGTGCAAAAGAGTATCAATATATTCAGGAATTCAAAACTAAAATTGCCAATAATGAAGAGCCACAACCAATTGTTGTGAACACAGGTAATTTGGCCAATTTTTATTATCCTATTGTAACAAATGATCTTTGCTTACAATGTCATGGTCAACCAAAAAAGGAGATACAACCAAAATTATTAGAATCATTAAAAACTCTTTATCCTGATGACAAAGCCATTGGATATGGAATCGATGAAGTAAGAGGTATTTGGAGTATTACACTAAATTAATAAATTTAATGCCTTTGATTAAAAATATTTAATAATTCATTGTACGCTTTAGGTGTGTCCAAATCTCTCAAGATTTCACCACTTTCAATTAATTTCACTGAATTTTTATGTTTGCTTGTTATTGTTTTTGCACCTTCATCACCTTTGAGGTTAATAAGTTCATCAAAATATTTTTTATCAAATAAAACAGGAGCTCCAGACCAACCGTCTTTAGAATGAGAAACTATTATCTGTTCTTTTTTTTTTTGATACAGATCTAACATTTTTTTAAAATGATCTTTAGTAAGTAAAGGTTGGTCAATTAAGGAAATCAAAATACCATCAATTGATGAGTCTATTTCCAATAATTGCCGAACGCCAAATGCAATTGAAGCACCCATTCCTTGTTCCCATTCTTCATTTTTATAAATTTCTATTGGTAAGCTATTAATTACCCTAATAATTTCTTCAGCATTAGCTCCAAGTACCACTGATAAAGGGTAATCTGTGGATAACAAGGTCATTATTTGATATTCAATTAAAGTTTCATCTCCCCATTCTAGTAATTGCTTTGGGCTTCCCATACGTTTGGAAGCCCCGGCTGCTAATAATAAAAGTTGAATATTAGCCATGAATATGACCTATTTTATCGCGTAAAAAGATTGGTTGTTGTTGTCGAATTACCGTTAATATTTCTGCTAATATAGATACGGCTATTTCTGAAGCACTTTCTGCACCTATATTTATTCCCGCAGGTCCATGTATTCTTTCAAAAAACTCAAGAGCTGTGTCTGGAAAATATTCCAAAAATTGAGAAAATAAACGCTCACGCCTATGTATTGGTCCTAATATACCAAAATAAGTAGGGTGCACATCTTTTAGTGCCATAAGATATTGAACATCTTTATTAAAACTGTGAGTCATTAATATCACTGCGCTATCTTCGTCAAGATCATATGCGTCAGTATTATCAAAAGTAGGTGTTATTAAACGCTTTGCCCCAGTAAAATAATCTAACATTTTAGCTTCATCAGGAGGAGCAACAATGTGAACCTCCCACCCTATTTGTGTTGCCATTTTACACAGCTGTACTGCATCATGTTCAGCACCAAAAATATACAACTGAAAAATAGGAGAAAATACCTGAGTAAAACAATCTAAATTATCATTGCTTTCCATTGAAATTGATGATGACAACTTAAAAGAATTGTTCCCAATAGTTAGTATAGATCTCATTTCTAATTTCTCATTAGGTACTTTATGATAAAAAGAATCACATTTGAAATGTTCACGCTTGTTTAAAGCACTTTGAAATGATTGATAACATGAATCTGAAATATGCAAGAATTCTAATAAAATATACAACACTCCTTCACATCCCAATCGGTAACGGCCATCGTATTCCATTACTTTCGCTTTTTGTGTTTTAAAAACACTTTGTGCTTGACGAAATACTTCTTTTTCAACACATCCTCCACTAACAGCTCCAACCCATTTCCCATCTTCACTTAATAACATTCTCACACCGGGTCGTCTATAGGAAGATCCATCGAGGGCAACAACAGTTGCGAGTACTACTTTAACACCTTTCTTTTGCCAGATTATTCCGGTCTCAATAAGTTTTTTTATCTCATGTGTCATTATATAAAATTCTGATAAGGGCGATTTATAAAAGATTAAATGCCTACCCAATTTAAGAAATTATCAGGTAGGCAATTAAACAAATAAATTAATTTTTAACCAACAACTGGTTCATTAGTCATGAATGGCTGATGGTAATACCGTTTTCCCGTTGCCTTATACATGGCATTTGCCAAGGCTCCGGCTGCCGGAGGAAGTCCAGGCTCTCCTAAACCGGTAGGTGCTATTTCATTCTCAACAAAGAAAACCTCAATTTCCTGTGGTGCCTGTGAATGACGAATCAATTGATATTTATCAAAATTTAATTCATTAGGTACTCCATTATCAAAGGTTAATTGACTATACATTGCATGTCCAATTCCATCAACAACTCCTCCTTGAATCATATTGTTCGCAGCGTCAGGATTGACCACAATTCCGCAATCAACTGCACACCATACTTTTTGAACTTTCGGTTGGTCATTATCCATAATTATATCAAAAACCTCAGCCACATAAGAAAAATGGCAAAAATATGCTGCTACTCCTCTATAAACACCCGTTTTTGATTCTCCCCAATTCGCTTTTTCCTTTACAAGTTTTAGAACCCCTGCATAGCGCTCAGCATCATAATCATACTTTTCGCCTACAGGTTTATTTTTTGCGCGATCAAATAATTCTAAACGAAAATCAATTGGATCTTTACCCGCCAATTCAGCCACCTCATCTATGAATGCTTGTTCTGCACCTGCAGTAAAATGAGATCTAGGTGCTCGCCATGCTCCTGTTGAAATATTGGTTTTTGCCTTAATCTTTTCGGCAGAATAATTCTCTACTGCTCCTGCAGGGAAACGATTTGGAAAAACAGGGCCTCCGGGTAATCCTGCGCCTTTTACACTAAATGCTACAAGATTATTATTTTCATCCAGGCCGGCTTTATAAGTTGATCTGTAGGTTGGACGATAGGTTCCTTGACCCATATCGTCTTCCCTTGAATAAATTAGTTTTATCGGACCACCGAATTTTTTTGAAATGGCAGCTGCTTCCACACCAAAGTGAACATAGAGTCTTCTTCCAAATCCACCACCCATACGGGTCATATTAACGGTTACATTTTCAAGCGGCATATTTAGCAATTTAGCAACCGATCCTTCTAATGCCTCTGGTGTTTGAGTTGGTCCTATCAATTCCGCTGAATCCGCCGTAACATTGGCAAAGAAATTCATCGGCTCCATAGTACTATGTGCCATAAACGGAGAACTGTATGTTCTTTCAATTACTTTAGCCGCGTTCTTAAACGCAACATCTGTATCCCCATCTTTTCTAGATTCTTCTACTTCTCCATTTTCCAATGCTTTTTCCAATCTCGCCAAGTGCATTTTAGAACTTTCTAATTCATCAACAACTTCCCAGTCTGCATTTAGAGCTTTTTTTGCTTGCATTAATTCCCACGTAGTTTCACCAACAATTGCAATCAACTGATTAAAAGCATTAACATCGCTCCAAGTAGGTTCATTAATTGTCGTATCAATAATAAATGCATCTTTGATTCCTGGCATGCTTTTTATTCTATCTTCGTTAAAACTCTTAACTTTCATACCAAAGGCAGGTGGATGTACAACCATCGCTAGTTGCATTCCGTCTCTATGGAAATCAAAGCCAAACAAAGGTTCTCCAGTAACTATCTTCTTACCATCTACATTTTTTTTGGAAGTCCCAATGATATTAAATTCACCTATTTCTTTAAGTTTAACTTCTTCGGGTATCTCTATACCAACAGCCTTTGAAGCTATTTCACCATAAGTTATACTTCTTTTTCCATTTTTTTCTTTGATTACTCCATTATTAGCAGTTAAATCTGCAACATTTAAACTCCAGTCTTTCGCAGCTGCTTCCAATAACATTCGTCTACCTGTAGCACCAGCCATTCTTAGAGCATCCCAACTTAAACGAATTGATAAACTCCCTCCTGCAAACTGGTTTTGATAGAGTCCTGTATTTAAAGGTGCTTGCTCAACAACGACATTCTTCCAATCTACATCGAGCTCTTCGGCTACGATCATTGGCATGGAGGTCTTTACGTTTTGTCCTATTTCAGGATTAGGTGAATATATTGTCACCATACCTGTATCACCAATTTTAATATATCCGTTAATCTCAAACCATTCATTTGGTACTTCCACCATTTCTTCAGGTTTCACACCTGGTTTACAACCTGCTAACCAACTAAATCCTATCAGCATTCCTCCTCCGGCTGCAGCCGATACCTTCAAAAATGAACGACGATTATAATGTGTTTTTATTTGTGTCATAATTATAGGATTTAAAGTTTTGCTGCGGTTTTGATAGCCTGTTTGATTCTTACATAAGTGCCACAGCGGCAAATATTTAAGTGCATCGCATTATCAATATCCTCATCAGATGGATTAGAGTTGTTCTCTAAAAGTGCAGCCGCTGTCATGATTTGGCCTGCTTGGCAATAACCACACTGTGGGACATCGTGTTCAAGCCAAGCTTTTTGAACTGGATGGTCACCGTTTTCAGAAAGACCTTCTATGGTCGTAATATTGTAATTTCCTACTGAACTTACCGGGGTAAGACAGGATCTGGTGGCAATACCATCGATGTGGATGGTACATGATCCACATTGTGAAATACCGCAACCATATTTGGTTCCTAGTAAATTTAAATGATCCCTGAGAACCCAAAGTATCGGGGTTGATGGATCTACATCTACTTGATGTTCATTTCCGTTAATTTTTAAATTGAAAGTTGCCATTGCGCTAAAATTTTCCTAAAGTTAATTATTATTCACTAATAATTGTTAGATATATTTAAACATTTTATGTTAAAATATAGTTTATTGTTCGAAGTTGATAATGGATTGGGTTACTTAACTAATTGTAATTCAATTACAATCAATTCAATTACCTATTAAAGAATAAAAAAAGGTAGCAGAAATGTCACCCTTTAATTCAAATTTTACTGTTCTAAATTAGATCAATAAAAAATGAAAAACCATCAAATAATAATATTTGAAAGCAAAACATATCATTTGATGCCAAATTTAAGGAGAGAAATAGGGGACTAAAACTCAAAATTCAGAAAGATTTATATTTTTTATCTATCCTTTGATTTAACTAAACTTAATTCTTGATCACTTTTTTTGTAAGCCTTCCTAGGTTGGTGTTCATTTTGATAAAATAAAGACCCGATTGAAAATTACTTAAATCTACAATGTTAGCTTTTGCATTATTTATTTGTCTTCCCTGAATATCAAAAATTTTGACGGTATTTATTTCAATTTGATTATTGAGTTTAATTGTGATAATATTATCCGTTGGATTAGGATATACTAAAATATTAGATTTTAAAAAATTATCAACGTTTAAAGTACCACAAGTTTCACTAAAACCAGCTTGAGGGTCGATGCTTGTCCAGTTAGCAGTACTATATGCTTTATTATCTACATCTATACAAGTCAGGTTTGGGTTATTTATAGCATTGAAACCGAGCATATTTGTATTGTTTCCATTTTTTACATTTAAACTTGTCAATTGATTATTATACGCATGCAAATCTGTTAAAGCACTATTATTACTTAAATCTAAACTGGTTAAATTATTAAAATGGCAATACAATAAATCTAATGTGGTATTACTGTTAAGGTTTAAGCCACTTATACTATTATTAGTACATATTAACTGAGCTAAAGAGGTGTTTTTACTAACATCTAAATTAGTTAGATTATTATTTGAACATATCAATGTTGTTAATGCACTAAAATATTCAACGCCACTTAGGCTTATTATACTTTTGTTGGAAACATCTAAAGCAATTATATTTTCAATATTGGCAATTGGAACAAAATCATCGGGATTACCAGAATCATAACCTAAATCTATTAGTGCTTTTTCAAAATTATCATCTGGTATGTACGCCATTTCAACACAATTTTCTTTAAATTCTGTTTGTGGATCTATATTTGTCCAAATGGCAGCGCTAAATTGAATATCATCTACTTCAATACAAGTGAGGTTGGGGTTGTTTCTGGCATCAAAACTAGCGATATTGGCAGGATTTCCATTTTTTACGTTTAACGAAGTGAGTTGATTGCTTTGACAAGAAAAGATTGATAATGCAGGATTATTACTGGCATCCAGAGTTT
>Ga0209344_10005124_pt1 | contig 11493 bp, 9 predicted proteins | sample Cruoilmetagenom6_FD_187293 | JGI IMG/M metagenome (GOLD analysis project Ga0209344, IMG submission 187293) | Oil polluted marine microbial communities from Coal Oil Point, Santa Barbara, California, USA - Santa Barbara Oil Seep Sample 6 (SPAdes)... | ecosystem: Environmental > Aquatic > Marine >...
TGCCATTGGATCAATTTACAATGCAGGTTTCACTGGCACACCGATGATCATTACCGCTGGTCAGCAGGAACAGGGCCATGGTTTGACCGAGCCCCTGCTCTACGACCCACTGGTGCCCATTGCCCACCCCGTGGTCAAGTGGGCTACTGAAGTCACCCGTATTGAAGACCTTCCCAGAATCATCCGGCGGGCTGCCAAAATTGCTACGACACCGCCAACTGGCCCGGTCTTTTTATCATTGCCCGGAGATGTTTTGAACGCTACAGCGGGCATGAACCTTGGTGCATCAACCCGCGTCAACACCCGAATGCGGCCAGCTGATGATGTGCTTGGCCACTTGGCGGATCGCATCCTTGAGGCAAAAAAACCAGTGATTATTTGCGGCGATGAACTGGTTAAGTCGGATGCTCTGGCGGAAGTTTCTCAAGTTGCCGAAACTCTCGGCGCCGATGTCTTCCAGCAGACCGTACCCCACGGCTCACATTATCCCTCCAGCCATGTTTGTTTTATGGGCACCTTGTCGCGTAGTCAAAAAAAGGTGCGCGAAGTACTCTCACAATATGACTTGATGGTCGTACTCGGCTCCGATGCATTGCGCATGTCGGTCTCAAGCGAGATTGAACCACTGCCCGAAGGTATGCCGATTGTCCACATCGGTTTGGTTGATTGGGAAATGGGTAAAAACTTCCCTGTTGAGCAGGCGATATATGGCGACCTGCGCGAAACACTAAAGGCACTACTTCCAGCTTTGCGTGAAAAAGGTGGCGGCGCACTGGCCGAACACGCAAAACTGGCAATCAGCAATATGGCGGACCGCAACTGGACAGCCGATCGGGCCAGACTGGTCGAAACAATCGAGAGTGCAGATGCAATGTCGCCTATGTCAGCAGACATGTTCTGCCTGCGGTTTGTTGATGGTCTGTCCAACGACGCGGTTGTGGTGCAGGAAGGGATAACCTCAACACTGCTGTTGCCCAGACTGCTGAATTATAAAGATCGCTACAGCTATCACGGCTCTGCTTCAGGGGGCATTGGCTGGGCTTTGCCGGCAGCTGTTGGTGTGTCGTTGGAGCAACCGGACCGGCCGATCTGTGTTGCCGTTGGCGATGGTAGCTCGATGTATTCAATCCAGGCACTGTGGACCGCAGCAAAAATGAAATTGCCGATGACCTACGTTATCGCCAATAACGGTTCCTATCGCATTATAAAACAACGTCTTAAATCTTTTCACGGAAATGATCACTTTCTCGGCATGGACTTTAGTGAGCCTGCTATCGATTTCGTCAACCTGGCCAAATCCATGGGCATGAGCGCCCAACGGGTCACCCGACCCGACGATCTGAAAACAGCTATCGCCGAGGGAATGGCCAGCGGCAGATCGAACCTTATTGATGCCATCGTTGATGGCACTGTTTAACGGATCCTTGATTGAAAATTACTGCTACGACACCGCCTGCACATTAGACAGAAACAAACGACAAAGACCAAAACAAGAGGAACTAAACGACACAACCGAAAGGAAAAAAACAATGACAGAGCCCCATATAGCATCGGGGCCTGAAGCACCTGTGCAAGACCCAACATTATGGCATGGTGAAGAACTTGCCGCACAAGGCGGTTGGGATCACCATTTATCAGATGAAAATGTGCGCGAACTGGAAAAAGCGATTGATGCTATACAATCACGCCAGCTGGCCATACCCGACATCACCCGTGATGACTTTCCCTTGGCTGGCCTTGGTCAACTGCTGGAGCGCATCCGCGCAGATGTTGTTGACGCGTGCGGTGTAGCGATGTTGCGCGGTCTACCGGTTGAACGCTGGAGCCTGGAACAGGCTGCCATCGCTTATTGGGTATCAACACTCATATCGGTCAAGCAGTTTCGCAAAATCCACAAGGCCACATGTTAGGGCATGTTAAAGATCTTGGCGAAGACGCCGCCGATGTTAATACGCGCGGTTATCGCTCCCATGCAGGCCTTCCTTTCCACACTGATTTAGGCGCCGAATTGGTGATTTTGTTGTGCCTAAAAAGGTCCAAAACCGGCGGCTTGAGCAGCATTGTAAGCGCTTCTGCAATCCATAACGAAATACTGAAGAATCACCCTGAACTGATGGCGGATCTGGCTGCCCCGTGGTATTTTGACAGACGCGGTGAGCTGCTTGCCAGCATGAAACCATATTACGCCATGCCTATATTCAGCTACCTCAATGACCGCTTATATACTTGTTATGTCAAACCATATGTGGAAACGGCACAGCGATTTGAAGGCGTCCCGCCCCTGACAAAACGCCAATGCAAGGCTCTGGAAATTGTGCGTGATTTGGCCAACAGTGAAAAACTAAAGCTCGATATTTCATTCAATCCGGGCGACATTCAATTTGTCAACAACCTGACAACCCTGCATGCGCGCACGGAATATGAGGACTTTAACGATCCCGCAGAAAAACAGCATTTATTGCGTCTCTGGCTCACAAGCCCCGATGGTCTACCATTGCCTGGCCCCTTTTACGAACGCTATGGCACCTCACAGTCGAGCCAGCGTCCAATGGGCGTAAATTCACCGGACGGCAAGGTTAGCGCACCGCTTGAGGCCTCTTAAAATACAGGGCTATGTTTTTAGGCGGGTCAAGGCTGAGGTGTACTCACGTTCAATTCTGTCAATGGTTTCAGCAACAGGGGCGACGGCTTGAACGGTACCGATCCCTTGACCCGGGCCCCAAATCTCTTTCCACGCTTTTGGCTTTGACCCCCCACCTTTGAAACTCATCCCGTTACCTTCAGAAACAGGTAAATTATCAGGATCCAATCCTGATCGTGTGACAGAGGTTTTGAGATAGTTTCCCGGAATGCCGGTGAACACAGCCGAATTCACAATGTCCTCAGCTCCACTATCGCTAATTATTTCCTTATAAGCAGGATCTGCTTCGGATTCTGTCGTGGCTATAAAGGGCGAGCCGATATAGCCAAGATCAGCCCCCAATACTTGTGCTGCCAGCAGTGCTTTGCCGGTCGAGATTGCGCCCGCCAAAAGCAATGGCCCATCGAACCAGCTACGGATTTCCGTGATCAGGGCAAAGGGGGATTGTTTCCCGGCGTGACCGCCTGCACCAGCAGCAACCGCGATCAACCCGTCTGCCCCTTTTGAAATAGCTTTGTGTGCGTAGGTGTTGTTGATCACATCATGCAACACAGTGGCATCAACGCTATGAGCCGCCTTGTTAACTTCAGGGCGGGCGCCAAGCGACGTAATCCAGATCGGCACGCGCCATTTGGCACAGATCTCAACATCCCTTTCCAACCGCGCATTGGTGCGATGAGCAATTAGATTTATCGCAAAAGGGGCTGCCGGGTTATCAGGGTTGATCTGGTTATGGTGGTCCAACTCTTCGGTAATGCGTTGCAACCAGATATCCAGTTCAATCGGTTCGCCTTTTTCTTCACGCGCATTGAGTGTGGGGAAACTGCCAATGATACCCGCCTTACACTGCGCTATTACCAGATCGGGGCCTGATATAATGAACATTGGCGAGCCGATTACTGGAATACGCAACCCTTTGAGGACTGCCGGGAGCCGTTCGTTTTCTGTCACTACAATACCTCAAACAGTCCAGCGGCCCCCATTCCACCGCCGACACACATTGTGCAAACCACGTATTTCACACCTTGACGCTTGCCCTCAAGCAGCGCGTGGCCAACCATGCGTGCGCCTGACATGCCATAAGGATGGCCGATAGAAATCGCTCCACCGTTGACGTTGAGGCGCTCATTGGGAATGCCCAGTTTGTCGCGGCAATAAAGTACCTGAACAGCGAACGCTTCATTCAACTCCCAAAGGCCGATATCATCGACCTTGAGGCTGTTTCGCTCCAAGAGGCGTGGAACTGCAAAAACGGGTCCTATACCCATTTCTTCGGGACCACAGCCTGCCGCTGCCATACCAACATAACGACCAAGTGGTTCAAGACCTCGACGTTCTGCTTCTGCTGCTTCCATGATAACTGTTGCTGAGGCACCATCTGAAAGCTGGCTGGCATTGCCGGCTGTGATATAGCTACCCTGGGCGATGCGCATCCCGTCCTTCTGGACCGGCGAAAGCTTGGACAGGCCCTCAAGCGTTGTACTTGCGCGCGCGCACTCATCAGATGAGACTGTGACCTCACGTTCACTGGTTTCGCCAGTTTCGCGATCCGTTACTTTCATCACTGTTGTCAGCGGGACGATTTCGTCATCAAAGCGACCTTCAGTTTTTGCTGCTGCTGTGCGCAATTGAGATTGTAGGGCGTATTCGTCCTGTGCCTCGCGAGAAACATTGTAACGATCGGCTACAATCTCTGCAGTTTCCAGCATTGCCATATAAAGTTCAGGCAAGTGATTGACGAGGTGTTTATCTCTGCCATGTGGACCATAACGGTCACCGACCTGTTCCATACTAATTGATTCAACACCACCACCAACAACGATTTGCATGCCATCGCTAATCACCTGTTTAGCAGCCGTTGCTATTGCCATCATTCCACTGGCACATTTGCGATCAATCGACATGCCCGCAACACCGGTCGGCAAACCGGCGCGCATCGCTGCCTGACGCCCAATATTTGAACCGGTCGAACCGTTTTGGATTGCTGCGCCGACAATAACGTCCTCGACTTCGTCGAGAGCAACGCCCGAACGTTTAACCGCCTCAGCGATAGCATGCCCGGCAAGTACCTGGCCTCCGGTAATGTTAAAAGAACCCCGGTAGGCTTTACCGATTGGCGTGCGGGCAGTTGATACGATTACAGCGTGTCTCATAGATAACTTTCTCTGTCTTCCTGCGGCGAGTGATACGCCCCTGGTCTAGGTGAATGCGTCAAACGTTAAGGGTTTAATGTCTGAAAGAAGGATGCTTCAGACGGCAATCCAGCGAGTAGAAGAATATAGCTCCACTAGCTGCGCCTAATTAATAAAGCAAATTCATGGCGCTGCGACAAGGGTACTTTAGCAAAATTGTATTGTTTTTTTATGGTGCAATTAAAGAAATCACATCAGTTTTGTGTTGATTTGACTGCTATCAATTACTACATTACTCACAGCGTTGATTGAAGCGTTGCCAGTGGGGATGAGTATCTCAAATTTATGCTTATCACAGCTGCACAAGTGGCTTGTAAAACGTGTAAACCTTCCTTGGTGCGCGCTGGCTAGCAGTTGCCACTCTACCCTTAGATTTGGCGAACAGCATGACAACGAACAACATACGTTCTACCCCTTATCCTGATGCCGCAACATTGAATGATTGCTGCCGACAGCACCGCACTGTCTGGCAGGACCGCACAATGGTTTGGCGCGAATGGGGCGAAGGCTCGCCGGTCATACTGTTGCACGGTGGGTTCGGATCCTGGACACACTGGATCAGGAATATTCCCGCACTTTCTACCCATCACCGGGTATTGGTACCGGACATGCTATCCTTTGGAGAATCAGATGATTTGCCTGAAGGACAACCAGTGGAGATGATGACCAAAGCACTAGTGTATGGTGTGGAAAGTCTGATTCAATCAATGGACAAAATCAACATCGTCGGGTTTTCATTCGGAACCTTGCCAGCAAGTACGCTTGCAAAGGCCATAAGAGAAAAGCACGCTGGTTTGCAGGGGCAGCTGGTTCTTGTAGCTCCTGCAGGACTTGGCCTCACAGTTGGCAGACTTTCTCAATTGCAAAGTATTCGCACAAGCGAATCCGATACGGAAAAGCGGGAAATCATCCGCCAAAATCTAAATACAATGATGATTGTAGATCCAGGCAGAATTACTGAAGAAACCATTGATCTTCAGATTGCAAATGTGGCCCGCAAGCGCTTAACGGCGAAACCACCATCGCGATCAGATCTTCTTATCAAGACTTGTAACAACCTGCAGATAGACCGCATCAATATTATTTATGGCACAAAAGATATCTATAAGATGAGGACCGAACCGGCCTACAGTAAAGCGCTGGTCAAAGTGCATCCAGGTCTTGTGATTAACGAAGTCGAAGGGGCTGGCCACTGGGTCCAATATGAGAATCCTAAAGCGTTTAACGCTATCCTGCAACGTTGTCTTGGCGAGGCTTAGAAAAACCTCCGGTCACATGGTTCAACATTGACGGGAAGGCCCCTTGTGGGTTTGGGGAGAAATCTGGTCAAGCCAGATGACAGGCAACCAGATGGCCCTTCTCCACTTCGCGCCACAGTGGTTTTTCACTCTTGCAGCGCTCAACAGCAACCGGACAGCGCGGATGGAAGGGACAACCGCCAGGTGGCGACATTGGCGAAGGTATTTCGCCTTTTATGTCTGCAGCTTTAATGCCCAGTCTTCGTTCTGCTGCTGGATCAGCTGTTGAAATTAGGGCTTTGGTATAAGGATGGTGTGCGTTACGAATTATATCGTTGCGCGACCCAACTTCCATGAACTCGCCCAGATAGAGCACCCCGATCTGTGTACATATGAAAGACACCACTGCAAAGTCATGGGAGATCAGCAAATATGTCAGAGCGTTTTTAACCTGAATATCTTTTAACAGGTTCAGGATTTGCGCCTGAACAGAAACATCCAGGGCTGAGACCGGCTCGTCGAGAACCAAACACTGAGGATTAATAACAAGAGATCGTGCGATTGCGACGCGCTGGCGCTGGCCACCACTCATCTCGCTGGGAAAGAGGCGGGCGGAATCGGCCGAAAGTCCTACTTCACCCAAAACTTCAGCCACTTTTTCCTTACGCTCGGCAGCGGATTTGCATAATCGCTGTACTCGCAGTGGTTCATCAATGATGCTGCTTATACGCATCGATGGGTCTAGCGAGCTGTAAGGATCCTGAAAGACCGGTTGCAACAAACGGCGCAGACGCAATAATTCACTTTGCTCGAAAGTATCAACGTGAACATCGCTAACCCGGATTTTGCCTTCATTTGCCTGAAGAGCACCCATTACCATTTTGGCGATTGTGGACTTACCAGCCCCTGATTCACCAACCAGACCAAAGGTCTCACCGACCGGGATATCAAAACTCACACTGTTAACCGCACGCAAAGGACGGCTTGCGCTAAACAATCCACCTTTCATCTGAAAGATTTTGGTCAAATTTTTGACGGATATATAGGGAGATTTTTTCAATTTATGGCCTCTCCGACTTTCCAACACGCAGCCTGATGACCCTGTTTGCTATCCATGACCCAATCAGGGTAGTCGGTGCGACATTTGTCATCAGCTAGCGCGCACCTCTCGGCAAAACGACACCCCTCTGGAGGATTGATCAAAGAGGGGGGGTGGCCCGGCACTGTGCGTAATCTATCCACTTTCTCGTCCAGTCGCGGAATCGCTGCCAGCAGACTTTGCGTGTAGACATGCATGGGTCGCGCGAAAACATCTTTGACACCCCCCTGCTCTACAATCCTTCCTGCGTACATAATAGCCACGTCGTCAGCGAACCTTTCCACCAGATTGAGGTCATGGGTCACCAGTATCATCGACATCCCTGAAGACTGTTGAAGTTCGCGAAGGACGCGAAGGATTTGCAACTGCACGGTCACATCCAGTGCAGTGGTCGGCTCATCAGCTATCAACAAATCCGGGCCACATGCCACATTGATGGCAATGGCAACTCTTTGTCGCATACCACCGCTGAACTCGTGCGGGTAGCTGTTCAAGCGCTCTGCTGCCGCCGGGATCTGCGCTTTTTCAAGCACCTCGATAACGGTCTTTCTCAAAGCCTCCCCGCGAAGGTTTTGATGATAACGAAAGACTTCGCCAACCTGATTGCCGATAGTGAATAACGGATTGAGTGAAGTCATTGGATCCTGCAAAATCATACCGATCTCGCGACCGCGGATTTTTTCCATCTCGCTGGGTGACTTTTTCAGAAGGTCTTCACCTTTGAACAGAACCCGCCCATCGGCAACCTTGCCATTCTGAGGCAAGAGATTCTCGATTGAGAGACAAGTCATACTCTTGCCTGACCCCGATTCACCAACAAGTGCCAGTGTTTGGTTACGTTTGAGCGAAAAACTCACATTATCAACCGCTGTCACAACGCCTGCGCGGCTGGCAAGATAGGTAGTCAGGTTTTCTATTTTAAGCAGCTCTTCACTCATCGTACTACCACCTCGTCGACAATGTGGGGCTTAACTTGTCACGAACGAAATCGCCGGTCGTGTTTCCGGCCAAAACAGTTAACATCAGAACGATCCCCGGAAAAATCGCAATCCACCAAGCGGTTGAAAGGTACTCACGACCATCCGCGATTAATGTACCCCAGGAAGGGTCAGGTGGCTGCACACCCAGCCCGAGAAAGCTCAGTGTCGCCTCAAGTATGATGACAATGCCGACATCTAGCGTCACCAGGACGATAAACGTGCCCATTGCGTTGGGTGCAATATGCTGAGCCATTATTCTCAGGTGCGATGCACCTGACAATCTGGAGAGGAGCACGTAATCCCGCGTACGCAAAGACAGCGCCTCACTGCGCATCACTCGAGAAAACCTGGCCCAATTCGCCAAGGATAGAACGAGAATAAGATTGGTTAGACTGGGGCCAAGGCTACCCACCAGGAACAAGGCAAGAATGACGGCAGGTAATGAGAATTGCACGTCAGCGAACCGCATGAGAACCGAATCCCAAAAACCGCCAAAATAGCCGGCAATGATACCCAATATTCCACCCGTAGTTCCGGCAATAAAAACCGCACAGAAGGCAACGAACAACGAAATTCGAGCGCCGTATATCGTGCGGGACAGAATATCACGCCCCAGAGAATCTGTGCCAAATGGATGTGCCCAGGAAGGTGGCTTTAGGCTGTCACTCAGAGACATGTCAGTAGGGCCATAAGCAACGATGAACGGAGCCAAAAGGGCTGTCAGTATAATTACCCCAAGCAGAGAAACCGCCATCACGATCTGAACTTTTTTTGCCAGTCCCCGGCTTCGGCTTGGGAGTTTATTTTCAGGCATACTGTATCCTTGGATCAATCATCGAATACAAGAGATCGACAATCAAATTAATCGCGGTGAATGCAATAGCTATAAGCGTAACGGCGGCTTGAACCACTGTGTAATCCAGGTTGGATATTGAGTTGAGAATCAGGCTCCCCAACCCAGGCCAAGCAAACACCGCTTCAATGGAAACCGCACCGCCAAGCAATACACCCAGTTGCAATGCCATGAAGGTGATCACCGGCAAGCAGGCGTTTTTGAGCGCGTGTTTGGCAATCACAACACGGTGGGGAATTCCTTTTATCTTGGCCATTTTGATATATTCTGATTCCAGCACTTCACTCATGCTTGAGCGGGTCAGGCGCATGATACCCGCAGCCGAATACCACCCTAGTGCAAGGGCAGGCATAATGAGTGTCTCTGGTCCTTCGAAACCACCCGTGGGCAACCATCCAAGCTGGACCGAAAACAAGAGGACGAACATCAACCCGAACAAGAAGGGTGGCGCTGACTGGCCGACCACTGCGAACATCTTGCCAACAACATCAATCCAGGTATCTCGGTGGACTGCTGAAATCACACCCAGGGGAATGCCGATGATTGTAGCAAGACCCAGGGCAGCAAGGGTCAGCAACGCGGTTTCCGGAACACGGTCGAGGACAACTGTCATGGCAGGTTGATTGAATAAAAAGGACGTGCCGAAATTCCCGGTCATCATATCGCCTAAAAACCGCATAAACTGGACCAGGATAGGTTTATCCAACCCCAATATTTCGCGTAGCACTTGCCTGTCTGCCTCAGTGGCTTCAGGTGCCAGCATAATATGGGTTGGATCACCGACAAACCGGACGATGATAAAAATCAGGACAATAACGATAAAAATCGTTATCAGGGACTGCACCACTCGTCGCAATGCATAATTGGACATGTTATACTTTCCCTGACAAGACCAATTCTTCGGCCTGGCTTTGGAGTTGCTGTTTCTGTATCTTTCCGGTGCTGGTCCGCGGCCAGGAATTTATGGTGCGGACATATCGCGGCACCTTATAAGACGCAATTTCTTTGCGACAATGCTGTATCACATCTTCAGGCAGCAGCGTTTTGCCATCGACTATCTCGATGAAGGCGAAGGCAACTTCACCAAGGCGCTGATCCGGCACGCCAACCACAGCAGCTTCCGAAATTCCGGGTATTGCCTTCAGGTATCCCTCGATCTCCTGAGTGGAAACATTAAACCCGCTGGGCTTGATCATATCCTTTAATCGCCCGCAATAGGCCATCTGGCCATCACTTGTGAACTTACCCAGATCACCGGTACGCAAACGATTTTGCTCATCAAAAGTAGCTGCGTTCTCATCTGGCCGGTTATAATACCCCGGCATTACCATAAAGCCGGAAACGCGAATTTCGCCGATCTCGTCAACCGCTGCCGGCTCTCCGGTCTGAGTATTGATAATTGTAATTTCCGCTCCGGGCACTGGTGAGCCACTTGTTTCTCTGCGCACCTCTACCGGGTCATTGAAATAGGTTCGACAAACAGCATTTGAAGTTTCTGACATTCCATAGACACCAGTTAGCTGCGTTATTCCTATTTTTTCCGCAAGGTAATCAAACGACTCTGCCGACAGAGGTGCTCCAGTACCCGTTCGCAGGGATGAAAGGTCATGATTTTTAATCCCTGGATAATGTTTCAGATCCTGAACAATGGTGTCCAGAAAGAATGTCACAGAGATGCGATGCTCTTCTACTTTATTGCAGAAATTTTCAGCCGAAAACCTGTCTAATATAATGATCGCCCCGCCAACTAGCGTGATTGCCAGATTGTAGGATGTACCCGTTGCACTGAACAGCGGCACCGACGCCAGAAAACGATCTTCTTTGGTCAAGTTCATCCGCTGAAAGCTGGCAGTATTATTTTGTAGCAACGGCCCGTGGCAGACCATTGCGCCTTTGGGCAGAGCTGTGGTTCCTGAGGTATACAGGATTTGAGCGACGTCCCCCGCTTCAACGCGCGAGCGCGCCTCCGCCAGATCGGTATCTTGGCCGAGGCGCTCAGCACCTGATGCTTCAATGTCGCTAAATGCGTCCATACCATAATGTGACTGGTCGCTAACCACAATAATCCTTTTCAGTTTTGGAAATTTATCTCCACCGATTTTACCCTGACTGGAGGCTGAAATGTCCGACTGAAGCGCCCCGGAGAGTGTTTCAAGATAATTAAAATTACTAAAGCGATTTTGAAAAATCAGGACTGAAGTGTCTGACTGCTTCAGAATAAACTCGAGATCCTTGCCGCGCAGCCGGGTATTGAGGGGCACGAGTATTGCACCAACATAAGGCACAGCCCATCGCGCAACCATCCACTCCAAGCTATCGGGCATCCACAACGCGACATGATCGCCCTTCTTAACGCCAATCTCTAGAAGCCCCCGCGCAAAAGCCTGCGTCCGCTCCAGTAATTGAGAATATGTTAGGCTATTGCCTTCATGGATTACCGCCTGTTGCTCTCCATAGCGGTCTGCCGCAAAGTGTAAAACATCGGCGAAG
>Ga0209344_10005125_pt1 | contig 11492 bp, 6 predicted proteins | sample Cruoilmetagenom6_FD_187293 | JGI IMG/M metagenome (GOLD analysis project Ga0209344, IMG submission 187293) | Oil polluted marine microbial communities from Coal Oil Point, Santa Barbara, California, USA - Santa Barbara Oil Seep Sample 6 (SPAdes)... | ecosystem: Environmental > Aquatic > Marine >...
AGGGTGGAGTCGTCAACGGATCCGGATCACAGCTGCGGGGTTGAGCTCCAGCTCAGTGCACCCGACTCGGGCTGAATTCGCCTTCTTCATCGAATCCGTGGATCAGGACAAAGAAGTAGGCCGGGTAGCTCTCGGTCTCGGTCTCGGTGATGAGCTCGAAGACGAACTCATGTTCTCGATCGCCGTGCCCACCCTGAACAAACGTGATCTGCTCCGGAGAGAGCAAGAGCTCGCCAACAAGCAACTTGCCCCTGAGCACCTGAACCACCAGGGTATCCGGCTCCTCCGAGGCGAAGTGCCAATGGAGGTCTTCGTCGTCGTAGATCACCGCCTCAGGGGTTCCGGCACGCAGGATGCAGTTCGGATGACCCATGAGCCAGGGCCAGAAAACTTCGAAGGGCAGGGTGGGTTGGTCGTCGATAGAACTCATCATCCTGACTGTAGCATTCTTCTGCCTCTTGGTGCTCGATACTCAATGCTCGACCGCCGATGCCGCAATTCCGGTCGAGTATCCATGATCGAGTGGTGAGCAACAATAAAACGAGGCGCCCGAAGGCGCCCCGTTGTGAAGATCTGCAGATCGTCGATCTACTTGATACCCGCGAAGTCCTCGAGCATGGCGGTGGTGACCGACTTGGGCCGCTCGATGGGATAGCCCAACGCGCGATCCCAGGTGATGTTGGTCAGCACGCCAAGCGCGCGACCGACGCCGAAGAGAACGGTGTAGAAATCCCACTCGGTGAGACCGTAGTACCACTGGATCACACCGGACTGCGCGTCGACGTTCGGCCACGGGTTCTTGGCTTTCCCGTGCTCGGTCAACACACCCGGCGCCACCTTGTAGATCATCGAGATGACCTTGAACAAGGGGTAGTCCGGCAGGTTCTTGAGACAGAACTCACGCTGCGACTCGTAGCGCGGGTCGGTCTTGCGGAGCACCGCGTGACCGTACCCGGGGATGACCTGACCCGAGTTGAGGGTCTTCCAGAGTGCTTCTTTGATGACCTCTTCGGTGGGTTCCTGACCCTCGAGGCCTTCCATGAACTTCATGGTCCAGCTCAGCACCTCCTGGTTGGCCAGGCCGTGAAGCGGACCCGCGAGACCGTCCATTCCAGCCGACAGCGAGTAGTAGGCATCAGACAACGCCGACGCAACCAGGTGGGTGGTGTGGGCGGAGACATTACCCGACTCATGGTCGGAGTGGAGAATGAAGTACATCCGCGCAACGTCGTCGTAGGGCTTGGCGAATCCCATCTGATGGGCAAAGTTGCCGCCCATGTCGAGGTTGGGATCGTCGGCGATCTGCTCATCGTTCTTGTATTTGAGGCGATAGATGAAGGCCGCGAGAGTTGGGAGTTTGGCCATCACGTTGCAGGAGTCCTCGAACATGGGCTCCCAATACTCCATCTTGTTCATGCCCTCGTTGTAACGCTTGACGAACTCCGACTCGCGCTGCATCGCGAGGATGCCGGCGGAGAACATGGTCATGGGATGGGTGTCGGCGGGCATGGCGCGCATGATGTCCATGACGTACTGCGGAAGCTGGCGGCGCTTTTTGAAGTCGGCTACGACATCTTGGGCCTGCTCGGCGGTGGGGACGTCACCGGTCATGAGGTAGTAGAAGAAACCTTCAACCGCGGGATAGTCCTGGCCTTCAACAGCCGGCAGCGCCGCAAAGGTCTCTGGAATGGTGCGACCACGGAACCGGATGCCCTCGAAGGGATCCAGATAGGACACGTCGGTGACGAGGCTCTTGACACCGCGGGCGCCACCGATGGCTTGAGCTATGGTGACTTCACTGATCTTGACGTCGCCGTGTTCCTTGAGCAGACGAACCGTCCGCGGCCGGTGCTCATCGATCTTCTTTTTGAGGGTTTCTTTGAGAGTCGCCATTTCCATTCTCCTTTTGTGGTCTCGGCGGCCGCAACGGTCATTCTCAGATCTTGCGCCGTCGTTCCATTTCGACTGATTTCACTACTTGATTCTGAATTTCAAAGGTCGCGCTCACGCAACAGAGTATAGGGCTTGTGAAACAAAGTGACAAGCTCTTTCACAGTTGCGCGCCTTTCGAAACGGTCCGGTCGACCGACAGCCCGTTGAAAGCCAAAACGGTTGACAGAAACCGGGAACCGGCGAAAATGAGGCTCTATGCAAAAGATCGCGATTCGCGAGCTGCGAACTCGATTCCTGCTCGCTGAAGCCGACGCCATGATCCTTCTCGGGGCCGGCGTGCTGGCGGCCTTGATCCGATTCGGTTCGGTCGGATTCGATGCCGAACTCAATCTACTTCTGCAGCACCCTGGATTTATCCTCTACGCGGTCCTCATTCAATTCGGTCTCGCCACAACCTTCGATCTTTACCGTCCTTCGAGCTGGCGAACTCCCGATTATGTTCTCGCGCGGACCACGGCCCTGGCAATCACCATGGCAATTGCGCTCGTCCTTGGCGTCTATCTCGTCGAGCCGTGGCGTTTCGGTCGTGGTCTCCTGGGCATCACCCTCGCCATTTCGCTGCCGTCCCAGGTACTCCTTCGTTCAATCTGGCTCAAACTTGCGGCCCGGCCGCAGGCTCGCAAAGCCATCGTCATCGGCGACGGCCCCATCGTCGGCGCCCTTCGAAGAGAACTCGAGAACCGGCCGAACCCACCGTTTCGGATCGCTCACCACCTGCCGGCCCCGACAAATGGTGCAGCCGACCCTCTCGCTGGAGTCGATGTCAGTGGGATCAATCTCATCATCGTCGCTCAGCTTGCCGATGGTGATCCCACCATTGATCGTCTCGCCGCTCTCAATTTTCACGGCACCACTGTGGTCGATGCCGCGGGCGCCTATTCCGCCCTGACCGGCCGTATTCCGGTTCGTCAGGTGGACTCCAGGTGGTTTATCGCGACCGGCGACTTCTCGTCCATCGCCACGTCTCCGTTCCACTATCTGCAGCGGGCATTCGATCTGGTGACAGCGACGGTGATGCTCGTTCTGACCACGCCGCTTCTCATCATTGCAGCCCTGGCGGTGCTGGTCAGCGACGGCCTGCCCATCATCTACCGCCAGGAGCGGCTTGGGCAGTACGGCAGACCGTTCGAGTTATTCAAGCTCCGGACCATGAGAAAGAACTCGAGCGGCAAAGGCCCGACCTTTGCCGAAGAAAACGACACCAGGGTGTTCACCGCAGGTCGGCTGCTCCGCCGGTGGCGCATCGACGAGCTCCCCCAACTCTTGAATGTCCTTCGCGGCGAGATGAGTCTGGTCGGTCCGAGACCGGAGCGCCCTGAGGTGGCGGCCCGATTCGAAAAGAAGATCCCCTTCTATGCATTCAGATACTGTGTCCGGCCGGGACTCACGGGCTGGGCTCAAATTCACCTCCCCTACTGCGCCCGGATCGAGGACCACGCGATCAAGCTCGAGTTTGATCTCTACGCCGTCAGGCACCACGGCTCCTCGATGTACGCCATCGTTTTGTTGCGGACATTGGGGGCGTTGGTTTTCCGACCTGGGCGGTAGGCACTCGACCCTCGCTTGACAAGCGCGCATTCTGCTCGGATACTCGCGGCGGCTCTTTGTGAATCTATTCGCATCCATGGGGGTGTCCCGTCTCGGACGGGGCTGAGATCAAACCCCTCGAACCTGATCCGGGTCATGCCGGCGGAGGGAACTGGAGTTGTTGTCTGTCGTGCCGAGTTCTCCCTCCCCGGGTTCTGACCCTTTGATGAGCGGAGTACCGGCATGTTTTTGTCTCGACTGACTCTCACAACGTTCATTCTCGCGATGTTCTCGGGCGCCGTCTCCGCCGCGGAGGTTCACGGCCGCCTCATCGACAAACTCAGCAAGGAGCCCATCGCCGGCGCGATGCTCTTGGCGACTGCGGGTGAGTTGGAGATCAAGGCCTCGACCGATGATGAGGGCTTTTTCCTTCTCGACCTCCCCGAACCGCCGCCATTTTCCATGCGTCTCCGAGTGACCTCGGCAGGCCATGAGACCCTCGACCTCAACCTCACCGACATCGGGCGCACGAGCGAGCTCAGTCTCCAGGCCGAACCGACCGTATTCCGGGGCGAAGTTGAGGTCACCGGACTCCACGCCACCCTCGGTGAGACACCTGTGACGGTGACCAACATCGGCCGCGAAGAGATCGAACGCCGTTACTGGGCGCAGGATGTGCCGATCTTCTTGGAACAGACCCCAGGTTTCTACGCCTACAACGACAGCGGCAACGGCATCGGCTACTCCTACTTCTTTCTCCGCGGCTTCGACATGCGCCGAACCGCCATCAGCCTCAACGGCGTTCCACTCAACGACGCCCACTCCCACGGAGTTTTCTTTATCGATCTCGCCGATTTTCTTTCCACGACCGATGAAATCCAGGTCCAACGCGGCGTTGGGACCAACCTCTACGGCGGCAGCGCCATCGGCGGTTCGGTCAACGTCTCCAGCCGCCAACCCCTGAACGAACAGAGACTCCACCTGGCAATGCTCGGCGGCTCGTTCGGAACCAGCCGTCTCAGCTTCGAATTCGACAGCGGACTCATCAACGATCAATGGGCGGCCACCGCACGCTACTCTCGAGTCCAGTCCGACGGCTACCGCGATCAGAGCTGGTCCGAAATGTGGAACTACTATCTCTCCGTCGTTCGCTATGGAAAGAAGACCAGCCTTCGCATCAACCTCTTTGGAGGTCCGGAGGAAACCCACCTCGCGTATGAGGGCGTGTCCAAGGCCTATCTCAACGGCGAGATCACCGGCGACAAGCGCCATGATCGACGCTACAACCCCCTCTCCTACCCCAACGAAATCGATAGCTTCTTCCAGCCCCACTACCAGGTGATTCACAGCTGGCAGATCAACCCCGATCTCGCGTGGCAGAACACCTTCTATCTCTTCGAGGGGGACGGCTATTTCCAGCAGTTCAAACAGGACCGATGGATGCCCGAGTACGGTCTCGAGCCGATCGAGTTGCCCGACGGCTCGGTCATCGACACCACCGACTTGGTCCGAAGGCGCGAGGTGGATGAGTGGGATGCGGGTTGGATCCCAAATCTCGAGTGGCGCCACGGCAACGGTCGCGGCGGCCTCCAGGCCGGGGCTGCGTTCAGACTCCACAACGGACGCCACTGGGGTTTTGTCCAGTGGGCCCAGTTCTATCCCCCCGACCTCGATCCCGACCACCGTTACTACGACTACCGCCTCGACAAACAGACCATTCAGCCGTTTGTCCAAGAGAGTTGGCGTTTCAACGATAAATGGAACCTCATGGCCGGGCTGACATGGACCTACCACCGCTACGAGATGCACGACGACAAAGTGAAAGACGTCGAGGTGGACCAGACGTTTTCCTACCTCCTGCCGAGAATCGGGGTCACGTTCCGGCCAACCGAAGCCTTGAGCTTTTTCGCCAATGTTTCGCGCGGCGGGCGCGAACCGGCGTTTCGCGACATTTACGACCCGCAGAGCTTCTGGTCGCCGGCGCCCCTGGACCTCGACCCCGAAGAACTCACCGACTACGAACTCGGAGGCAGCTACTCCTGGACCACGGGGCGGGCTTCACTCAATCTCTACTATCTGGACTTCGCCAACGCCATCGTCTGGGCAGGGGGCCTCGACAACAACGGCGATCCGGTGACAGCCAACGGCGCGGTCACCGAGCACCGCGGGGTCGAACTCGATCTCGAGTGGCAACCCATCCCTGCCTTTGGCGGTCGGTTCGATCTCGCCTGGTCAGACAACCGAATCGTCGATTTTACCGAGTACGACTACGACGGCAACGCCATCGACCACTCGGGAAACGCCCTGCCGGTGAGTCCCGAGTGGCTGGTCTCGCTTGAAGTCCACGGGACCGCCGGCCCGGTCAAGGGATCACTCACCTTGCGCTATGTCGGTGATTTCTACCTCGACAATACCGAGGACATGCGGATGTTTCCCGAAATTCGAAACGACCCCGATTACATCCACCGGGTCAACGACGCCTATACCGCCATCGACATCGGGCTCGAGATCGATCTTGGACGAACAGTGGCGAACGCGATCATGGCCCAACAGGTCAAGGCCAGCTTCCGGATCAACAACCTGACCGACTCCCTCTTCACGACCTTCGGCTACTTCGACGGGTATCAGCCGGTCTGGATCCCAGCGGCAACGAGAAACGCCTATGCGGGTTTGGTGTTTGATTGGTAGCCATTTTCCATCTCGCTGCCGCTACCCGGCAGCGACTTGGAAAATTGCATTGCCGCACTGCGACGTGCCGAGCCGCGAGGATTGGGTTAGATTGATCGGCGATCTAACGGGCTCTCAACGGTCCACAAACAAGATCAATGCGGTCAATTCTCATTTTCCTGCTGCTGCTCGGCGTGCGAGCTTCCACCCGGTTTCTCTATCGGCTCCGGGAAGACTGGATGCCGACCAAACCCCACGAGATGGCGGACGACACCCGAATCGTCGCGGTCCTGAATCACACCAGCCTCTACGAACCCCTCATCGCCGGTTATGCGTCAACCAAACTCCTGTGGCGGTTTGCGCGACACGGAGTCCTCCCTGTGGCCGAGAAAACCATGAAACGGCCCATCGGGTTGTTTTTCCGTTTTCTCGTTCGCCATACCGTGACGGTCACCAGGCAGCGAGACTCGACCTGGGAAGAAGTCCTCAGCAAGATCGACAGCCGGGCCTTGGTGATCATCCTCCCCGAGGGCCGAATGAAGCGCAGGACCGGGCTCGACTCAAAAGGGCGAAAAATGACCATCCGAGCCGGGATCGTAGATATCCTCGAGGCACTGCCGGATGGCCGGATTCTCACGGTCTACTCGGGTGGCCTGCATCATATCCAGGCGCCCGGAGAACTCCTGGCCCGACCCTTCAGGACCATTCTCTGCCGCTTCGAGATGATCGACATCGCCGAGTTCAAGCGCGATCTGACGGCCAAGTACCCCGATATCGGGTTTCGGCCAGCCGTGATCCGCGACCTGACCGAACGTCGTGACGCCTATTGCCCGACCGAGTTGCAACCACCGCCGATTCCTACCGATCCCTGATCCGGCATCCAGGTGGACTCCGTTGCACTTGCTCAAACCGCGTCGATGATGCGATCATGAGACCTCAGCTACGATCGCCGGAGTAATCGGCAGCAACGCAGCGAAAACGGCGCAGTGGAGGAACTTCGAGACGCCGGGGCGAAGATGGGAGGCGCGTTGGTCACGGAAGCCGAATCCCAGGAGATTGAGGAAGCACGTCAGCTGTTTGCTCGGTATCTGTCGGACGAAGTTGCTCCGATGATCTTCGCCGATGCTGCGGAAATCCTCTTCCGGGCTCCACCCGAGGTCCTCGCTCGCGAAATCCACTCTTGGGTCGGCACCCAGCTGCAGGGCCCGAAAGCATCACCCGTCAGCGACTATCTCCTCCACTCGGCCCGTAAGGTCCAGAACCTTGGCGAGCTCGAACTCATCCCCAAGGAAGAACTCAATCGGTATTTGTCGCGTCTTCAGCCAATGCTGGTCAGCATCTGTCCAGAGCAGGCTCGATCCGAATTGTCGGAGAACCTGGGTCGACTCGGAGTCAGTACCGGCGGCGAGGCGATGGCGGCTCGAATCTCGGTCAGCAGATCACCCCAATCCGGTTCGGGAGGCGGTGGCGGGTGGGACACAGGAGGAGGAGGCGGAGGCGATTCAGCAGCACAAGGCGGTGGTGAACCTCCAGGAACAGCCACCGGTTATTCGGATCAGGCCGCCCGAGGAGGAGCGCACCAGCAGGCTGCACAGCAGATCGAGGCGCCGCCGGAAGTCCCCCAGCAGCCGGCCCGGCAGGATGCCAATGCAACGACAGGTGGGTCCGCACCCATCGGCGGCGTCGACCAAACGACAGCCCACATCGATCGTCTCAGCCATCTTCTCGACCGCTGGGAACATGTCGCCTCGAAGTCCACCGCACAGTCGTCGACTGGACTCAATACATCCCTGGCAGGCGCAGAGAGTGCGCTCCTGTCGCGCATCATTGACGAAGTCGCCAGCTCGGCAGGATCCTCATCAGACCTCGAGAATCAACTCCGCTATCTCAAGGACGTCGGGGTCAGTTCGCTGGGTGGCGGTGTTTTCAAGGCCCTCAGCGGCTCGCTCCCGGATTGGGCTCCGTCGGAGGAACCGTCGAAATTTGCGGAGGATGCTCCGCCTCTATCCGGCGCCGCTCAGACCATGCGGAAAGTCATGGATCTGTCGAAGGATCCGGGCGAGCTCAATGAGCGGTTCAGGGAACTCATCTCAACCGCGGTTGAGCAATTCAACAGCGACGCTCTCGGACGGGCCGTGACCGTCATCGACCTGGCCAACCGAATGATCTCGCAGAAAGAGGTCGATGCATCCCTCGCGGCAAATATCATCGATGAGGCATCCAAAGACCTCGATGAGTCCCAACTGCGAAAGTACTCCGAGAATGATGACAAGCGGCTGCTTTTGCGCCGAGTGCTCAACTTCTTCCCGACTCTCCAGATCGACTATCTGATGCAGGACCTCGCCGTCGAGACCCGTCGGGATCGGCGCCGCGTCATTCTCCGCCTGCTGATGATCCACGGCGAAGAGACCAGGGACCATGCGATCAAGATTCTCAACGATTCCCTTTCCGGCAATGTTCCGCAGCCCTGGTATGTCCAGCGAAACCTGATCTACCTCATTCGGTCCATCCCTCCGAGCGAGGAGTACGACGTCGACACGGAAATCGACCTCTTGGTCAGATCCTCGGTTCCCGGTGGTGAGCTCCCTCTGCTCCGCGAGGCCCTCACCGCCCTCGGACAGATCGACCACCCGCGATCGGTCAAGACCCTCGTCGCGCGCGTCAGCGATCTCGAGGATGTGCTGCTGCAGAAAGGCAAGGCCGCACACAAGGCATCCGAGATCCAATCGCTTCTCGATACGGCGATCAAAGCGCTGATCCGCTTCGACAACAAAGAAGCGCGGCAATGCGTCATCACCCACGGACTCAAACGACGTCCCGAGTTCGGCGACACCCTGGCCCGTCTCTCCATGCTCAGCGGACAGGATCTCTCCGATGACCCGGCGACCGTCAACCGCGTGATCGAGGCGATCAAGGCGGAACTTCCGGTCAAAGTCTTCGGGGTCTCGGTCAAGACTCCCCGGAAAGCGCACAATATAGGAAATCTACTCGACAGCCTCTCCGGCACCGACAATGCCAAGGTGCGACTGGTCTACGACAGCATCGTCCGCAAGTTTCCCGGCGAGCAGTTCGCCAACGCCGCAGCCAAGGCTCTGACCAAACTCGACAACAGGACGACCATCGATCAACCGACCGACGATGGCGAGACGGTCACTTCGCTGTCGGGCGACCTGGCGTTGTTCGGGCTGCCGAATTTGATGCAGAATCTCGCGGATTCGCGGCTCGAAGGAATTCTCACCGTCCTCGACAATGCGGGCAATTCCACCGCTTCGATCACCCTCAGCGATGGGATGATGATAGAAGCAGCCACGGGAAGCCTCACGGCGGACACGGCGGTCTATCAGCTTCTCGAACGTCCGATTCTCGGACGGTTCATCTTTGTCAATCAACCGGTCGATCTCACTCAGAATGAGGGTAAAGAGGACGGCATGGCGGTGATGTCGCTTCTGATGGAGGGCATGCGCCGTTACGATGAATTCAACCGCGCAGCTGCAATCATCCCTGATGAAGGTCAATTTGCTGCCACGGGAAAGCAACCGACGGGCCTGCCCGATGAAGATGACGCAAATTTCGTCAATGGCATCTGGGTGCAGGCCACCCAGGGCAAAACGCCCATCGAGATCGAGAAGGAAGCCTGCGTCGACGGCTATCGTGTGTACCGGCTCTTCGAACACTGGGTGAACGAGGGCGCTCTCGAGCCGAAGAGCTGACGATCGAATTCTCAATTCTTAGTTTTCAGTTTTTAGTTATTAGTTCCATCGCGCAGCCTCGACGAACGGTTGCGATCTAACTAAAAACTAAAATTTCAAAACTAAAAATTCTTTTCCGCGAGCCTGATGAATTCCTGTTGTGCGGCTCGGGTGGATTCACGCTTCTTGGGGCTCCGCCGAATGTAGCAGCCATCCGATTGGAGATCCCACGCTGTGTGGTTATCACCCTCGATCACCGCGAAGATGGCGTCGATCTCCTCCATGAGCTTCGGGTCGGTCACCGGCGCCATGGTCTCGACCCGCCGATCGAGGTTGCGTTTCATCCAATCGGCTGAACCGATGTAGATTTCGGGCTGCCCGTCGTTTTCGAAACGATAGATTCGTCCGTGCTCCAGGAAACGGCCGAGAACCGAGAAGACCTCAATGGTTTCCGATAGGCCGGGAACGCCGGGCTGCAGGATGCACAGTCCACGTACGTTGAGGCTGATGGGCACACCTGCCCGGCTCGCCGCGTAGAGTTCGCGGACCAGCGATGGGTCCTGCAGCTGGTTCATTTTTGCTTTGATGCCGCAATCCCGCCCGGCTTCGGCGTGTTCGACCTCTCGCCTGATCAGCGCACAGAACCGATCCCGCATGAAGCGCGGCGCGACGAGCAACTTCTGGTAGTCATCGAAGGGAGTGGCTCCGGTGAGTTCGTTGAAGACCGCCGCGACATCTTCGCTGAGTCCCGGATCACAGCTCAGGATTCCCAGATCCTCATAGATCCGCGCTGTCCCCGTATGGTAATTCCCCGTTCCAGCATGAACATAGCGACGAATGCCGTCGGGTTCCTCCCGCAGAACCATGGCCAGTTTGACGTGCGTCTTGAGCTGCTCGACTCCGTAGGATACATGCACGCCTTCTTTCTCGAGGAGCCGCCCCCACTCAATATTGGGGGCCTCGTCGAACCGGGCGGTGATTTCAACCAGCACCGCCACCTGTTTGCCGCGCCGCGCGGCCTCGAGCAACGCTGCGATGATGGGCGAATCCGCCGAAGTGCGATAGATGGTCAACTTGATGGCCAGAACCCGAGGATCGACCGCGGCGGACTCGAGGAATCGGAGCACCGAGGTGTCGAAGTCGTGGTACGGGTGGTGGACCAGGATGTCACCCCGGCGGATCTCGTTGAAGATATCCGAAGGCTCTCCCCCTGGGAGGTTTCTGAGGCGAGGATGGGTCACCGGATGGTGGAGCGGGTATCGCAGATGCTCCCGTCCGGGAACCTCCAAGCGAAGCAGATCGGCGACCCCGAGAAGGCTCTCGGTGAAATACACCTCTTCCGGGTGGCACCCGAGCTGTCCGCGCAACCACTCGCGCATCTTTTTCGGCATTTCGGCGGAGACCTGGAGCCTGACCTCACCGGCGAACTTGCGGGCCTTGAGCTCCGAGGCGACCTGCTCGACGATACTCCCCGGTGTCGTCGTGGCCACGTGATCGTCGAGCTTCGATCGGCCGCCCTCATCGGCCTCTGCGCCCCTCGTCAACCGGAAGAAGTGGACCGGACCGATCTTGGCGTTGGGGAACAGTTGGCCGAGATTCGCCGCAATGACCTGCTCGAGAGGGACGCACCCTTCACCATTCGCCAGGGGCACCCAC
>Ga0209344_10005127_pt1 | contig 11489 bp, 13 predicted proteins | sample Cruoilmetagenom6_FD_187293 | JGI IMG/M metagenome (GOLD analysis project Ga0209344, IMG submission 187293) | Oil polluted marine microbial communities from Coal Oil Point, Santa Barbara, California, USA - Santa Barbara Oil Seep Sample 6 (SPAdes)... | ecosystem: Environmental > Aquatic > Marine...
ACTGTATAAAACCACTAATCCACCAGCCAATAGCAGCAGTATTAAGCCGGTTAGAATGGGATCAGGAAATAAAAAGAGTCGCTTTTTCATGGGGACGGTACCAAATAAGCGTCAATAATATTTTTGGCGATGGGGGCTGCGGCTTTAGAGCCGCTAGAACCATGTTCAGCCACCACCACCACGGCAATCTGTGGCTGGTCGGCCGGTGCAAAGGCAATAAATAAAGCATGATTTCGTAATTCTTTGGGTAAATCTTCTGCTTTTTTATAAATATCTTCTTCTGCTTTTCCATACACTTGTGAGGTGCCACTTTTGCCGGCAATCAGATAATCATCGGAGCGGATGCTGCGGCCGGTGCCGTTGGGTGCATTAACCACTGCAATCATACCCTTATGAACCATTTGCCAGTCGGCTGGATTGATATTCATGGGCAAGTGACTTGTGCTTATTTCTTGCTGTACCAAATGCAACGGATTAACCTGGCCTTTGGCTGTAAAAATAGCCAGCGCTTGTGCCATTTGAATGGGTGTGATGACAAAATAACCCTGGCCGATACCGGCTATCACCGTTTCACCCGGAAACCAGACCATATCACGAAAAGCCCGTTTCCAGACCCGTGAAGGTAATATACCTTTTTTCTCACCGCTGATATCAATACCGGTAAGCTGTCCAAATCCAAAGGGCTCTAAAAAATCATGAATCCGGTCAATGCCCAGTCGATGGGCTAAGTCATAGTAAAACACATTGACAGATTCAGCCAGTGAGTCAATGATATCAACTTCACCATGTCCGCCGCGTTTCCAGTCATGGTATTTTCGATCTTGATTGGGTAGTTGGAAAAAGCCACGCGAAAAATAGCGATAATCTTTATCAATCAGTTGATAATACAAACCGGCCAGGGCGATATACGGTTTAATGGTTGATCCCGGTTCATAGCCACCTTTGATACTGCGGTTAAATAAAGGGTTATCCGGTGAGGTAATCAGTCGTTGATAGTCCGAATGAGAAATACCATTAATAAATAGGTTGCTGTTAAAACCCGGCTTTGAGACCATCGCCAGGATTTCACCGGTATTGGGATCAACCGCAATGGCAGAACCACTGTTGTCCCCAAAAGCTTTATAGGCAGCCTGTTGGAGGGCTAAATCAATGGTCAGTGTTAACTGTTCACCATTTGTGGGTGGCCGTTCAACCTGTTTTGAGAGGATTTTTCCTTTCGCATTAATGATTGTGCGCAAGCTACCGGGCTGGCCATGAAGTTGTTGCTCGTAATATCTTTCAAGGCCGGTTTTACCCACATAATCGTCACTGGCATACAGTGACTTATCGGCTGTTAAGTAAGTCTGTTCAGAGATTTTTCCGACATAGCCAATGACATGAGACAGTATAATTGGGTAGCGGTATTGCCTAATCAGGTATGCTTGGGTGTTAAAGCCGGGAAATTGATGTTGGCGAACGGCAAAAGTTGCCACTTCGCGGTCACTGAGCTTATCCTTGATAATCAGTGGTTTGAATATGGGGTTGTATTGCAGCTGTTGTTTGATGTCAGCGAGTTCTTCATCGGTGAAATGAATAATGGTGTTTAACTGGATTAGTTGCTGGTCGATATCTGCGGCTTTTTCCGGTGTTAATAACAGCCGATAGGCAGTGACATTATCGGCTAACAATACACCGTTGCGGTCATAAATTAATCCACGCGAGGCGTTTATACGATTACTTTTAATTCGGTTCTGTTCGGCTTGTGTGGCATAGTAACTGTGGTTGACGACCTGTAAATAGAAATAACGTCCAATCAGCACAAGAAACACCACAGCCACCACAGCCACGGCAATCCACATCCTTTGTTGGAACATTCGTCGCTCAATATGCGGTTGTTTAAGATGTGTCACCATGGGTTTAATGATGTCTTAGATAGCCATTGAGTCTGTTCAACAGATAATGCAGCCAGGGCCAAATAAAAACCACTGACAGCAGCGGCAGGAAATCTTGCCATTTGGGCAGATAACTGTAACTCAGCCAGTCAATAAATAAACGAATAATCAAATCATTAAACAAAAGCACCAGAACCATCAGTAACAATTGCCAGAATGACGTCATGCGCAGTTGTTTAGCAGATTTAAGTACCAGGAAAGACAGCGCCACCAGAGCCATGCCATGTTTGCCCAGTAGACCACCCATGAGAATATCCAGCATTAAGCCATAAAAAAAGGCCAACGACATCACAGAACGATTCTGGTCATGTAACGACCAATAGGCGATGACCATAGCGGTCCATTGAGGCATCAATAGTTGTAAAGTATTTGGCCAGGGAATCAGGGTCAACAATAAAGAAACCAGCAGACTTAAATGAACTAATGCGCGTTGTTTTCGATTAGGCCTCATCGGTTTTGCTCATCAGGCCACACCAAAAACACTTCGGTGAGTTGATTCAAGGCGACGCCGGGTGAGGCTGTAGCCACCTGAAAATCACGTTCGGCACTGACAGATACATCGGTTATTGTCGCAATCGACAAGCCGCGCGGAAATCGATGGCCAAACCCAGAGGTGATTAAAACGTCATTGATTTGGATGTCGGCACTCACCGGGACTTCTTTGAGCTGTAAATCTTTACCGTGTCCATAGGCCAATGTCCGTAAGCCGGTGCGCAAAATTTCAGCCGGAATTACATGGGCAGGATCCGTGATAACAATCACATGGGCAAAATGATCTGCCAACACATCCACCTGACCGACCACGCCGGTTAAACTAATGACCGGTTGGCCTAAGAAGACACCATCAGTCTGTCCCTGATTAATCACAATATGCTGTCTTTTTTGGGTTTGTGAGATGTCAGTGACAAAAGCCACAGATGTCTTTATTGGTAACTCCTGGGCGGTATTAAGCATGGCACGTAAACGTTCATTTTCTGCGGCCAATGTGGTGTTTCTCTGGGCTTTAAGTTGTAATTCCAGTAAACCTTTTTTGAGGGTATTGTTTTCATCAATTAATTTGGCCTGGCGAGCAATGGCGATTTCAACGGTTTGATACAATTTTTGAGGCCAATCGACGACTTTAATCAGCGGCATGGCCAGCCATGACAGGCCTTGTCTTAAAGGCTGTGTTAATTGACTGTTTTTGTCCGCCATCATTAAAGACAGACAGATAAACTGCAATAAGATAAACCGAAACAGTGGTGACTGTGTTAGTTTTTGTTGTTGGCTAAGCGCATCCATGGAGTCAAGCACTGCACCTGATCGTTATCTGAAAGGCGCAAAAAAGTCAGAGCCTTTCTCATCAATGATATCTAACGCTTTACCGCCACCCCTGGCGACACAGGTCAGCGGATCTTCGGCCACAAACACCGGTAATCCGGTTTCTTCCATCAGCAGTTTATCCAGGTTTTTCAATAAAGCACCACCACCGGTTAACACAATACCTTGTTCAGCCACATCCGCGCACAGCTCTGGCGGGGTTTGTTCTAAAGCGGTCTTAACCGCAGCGACAATCCCGGCCAGCGGTTCATGCAAAGCTTCTAAAGCTTCGTTGCTGGTCATGGTGAATTTACGCGGTACGCCTTCAGCCAGGTTGCGCCCGGAAATCTCCATCGAAATTTCTTCACTATCCGGATAGGCACAGCCAATTTCCTGTTTAATACGTTCAGCGGTTGATTCACCAATTAAGGTGCCGTAACTGCGACGGACATAAGCAATGATGGATTCATCCAGTTTGTCACCACCTATTTTTACTGAGGCCGAGTAAACAATGCCGTTTAACGACAACACCGCCACTTCAGAAGTCCCGCCGCCAATGTCTAAGACCATGGAGCCGCGGGCTTCATGAATAGGAATACCGGCCCCAATGGCTGCAGCCATCGGTTCTTCGATGAGAAACACCTCTGAAGCACCGGCGCCTGAAGCGGATTCTTCAATCGCACGACGTTCAACCTGAGTGGAACCACAGGGTACACAAATCAGCACCCGTGAGGAAGGTTTTAACCAGCGATTGGCATGGACTTTACGGATAAAGTGTTGCAGCATGGCTGCGGTCATATCAAAATCAGCAATCACGCCGTCTTTTAAAGGTCGAATGGTTTCAATATTGCCCGGTGTTCGACCCAGCATCATTTTAGCATCAGCACCGACAGAGGCGATGTTGACAGGTCCGCCACGACCTTGATCCATCCTCACTGCAACCACTGAAGGTTCGTTCAGTACGATACCGTGGTCACGCATATAAACCAGTGTGTTTGCGGTTCCTAAATCAATGGCAAGATCGTTAGAAAACAGGCTGCGGATTTTTTTAAACATATTATTTTCGTTTTACTTATGGATTGCGGAAGTGGCATAATAGCCGGCTGAATGCGACCTCGTCGCTCAAGCACCGAATTATATATGAAACAGACCTTTTAAATGTCAATAAATCGTAAAGAATTAACAGAAATGGCTGAATTGGCTAAGCTGGATTTGAATGCAGAACAAACCCGTCAAGTGGGTCAGTCGCTGAATCAAATAACAGCCATGGTAGAACGTATCAAAAAAGCCGATACAGCGCAAGTGAAACCGATGTTTCACCCCTGTCAGTTTTGGATGCCGTTACGTGATGATGTAGTGGCTGAACCCTCGCGCAAAACAGAATTACTGGCTCTGGCCAGGCATGCTGATGATAACTTTTATCTGGTGCCGAAGGTGATTGAATGATTAACCTAAGTATTCGCGAGTTAAATCAATTATTGGAAAAAAAACAAATCAGTCTGCCTGAGTTGTCCAGTATTTATTTAGATCGGTGCCAACAGTTTAATCCATTGCTTAATGCCTTGTTGCATATTAACGATGACATTCAGCCTGAACAGTTATTAACGGCTGATAATGCCACAGGTTTGTTGTCAGGTATTCCCCTTATTCATAAAGATTTATTTTCGACTCATGGCGTGAGAACCACGGCCGGTTCTCGTATGTTAGCAGAATATATTCCACCTTTTGATGCCACTGTGGTTGCCCGATTAAACCAGGCCGGTATGATGTCCTTAGGAAAAGCCAACATGGATGAATTTGCCATGGGCTCATCCAATGAATACTCGTATTTTGGGCCGGTCAATAATCCCTGGGATTTGAACCGAGTGCCCGGTGGATCGTCCGGTGGCTCAGCGGCTGCGGTGGCAGCACGATTAACACCGGTGGCCACAGCCTCTGATACCGGAGGTTCGATTCGGCAGCCGGCCGCATTTTGTGGGATTACCGGCATTAAACCCAGTTATGGTCGGGCGTCCCGTTTTGGCATGATTGCATTTGCATCAAGTCTCGATCAGGCCGGTGTGATGGCAGTTTCAGCAGATGATTGTGGTCTGGTTCTGGAGGCCATGATGGGCCATGATGACAAGGATTCAACCAGTATCAAAGCCGACCCCTGGTCATGGCAGGCACCTCAAGATGCCGCCATGCAAGGTTTAAAAGTGGGGGTGATTCCCGCCTGGATTGAGCAGTTAACCGACGATGATATTAAACAAAGCACCTTGAGTGCCTTAGAAACCTTGGTTGAACAAGGTGCTGAGTTGATTGAAGTTGATTTGCCGCATGCGGAATTGGCGGTGGCGGCCTATTACATTCTGGCACCGGCCGAAGCATCAGCCAATTTAGCCCGTTTTGATGGTATTCGTTTTGGCCATCAATGTGCTGATAAAAGTGATGACATTAATGACATGTATCGCAAAACACGCAGCGAAGGCTTTGGTGCTGAAGTACAGCGTCGCATTATGCTCGGAACCTGGGCCTTGTCTTCGGGTTATTATGATGATTATTATTGTCAGGCGCAGCGTATTCGGCGTTTGATCAGCGAAGATTTTAAACAGGCCTTCTCACAGGTGGATGTGATGGCGGTGCCGGTATCACCAGAAGTACCCTTTAAGCACGGGGAAAAAAGCGATGGCGTGAATATGTATCAGGCGGATCAATTCACCATTCCTTCCTCGCTGGCAGGATTACCCTGTTTAAGCATGCCGATTCAGCCGGCGCATAATTTACCGGTGGGTTTACAGTTGATTGGCCCTTATTTTAATGAGCAGATTATCTTAACAACAGCAGCCAAATTTCAAATGGTCACTGATTATCACCGCCAGATGCCGGAGGCTTTTGTATGAGTCAATGGGATGTGGTGATTGGTTTGGAGATTCATGTCAGACTGGCTTTGGATAGTAAGCTTTTTTCCGGCGCTTCAGCTCAATATGGGGCAGCACCAAATAGTCAGGTGAGTTTTTTGGATGCCGCTTTACCCGGCACTTTGCCGGTGGTGAATGAACGTGCCATTGATTATGCGGTGCGCTTTGGTTTGTCCATTGATGCAGATATTCCAGAGGTCACCCGGTTTGCCCGTAAAAATTATTTTTATCCGGATTTACCCAAGGGTTATCAGATTAGTCAAATGGATGACCCGATTGTCGGACGTGGACAGATTGAGATTGAAACTGACAAGGGTGCCAAAATAGTTAATATCACGCGGGCACATTTAGAAGAAGACGCCGGAAAATCCATTCACGATCAATACGATGACTGGACTGCCATCGACTTAAATCGGGCCGGTACAGCTTTAATTGAAGTGGTGTCAGAACCTGAATTATATAGCGCTAAAGAGGCGGTGGCCTATATGCGTGCGATTTATAATCGGGTGACTTTTTTAGGCATTTGCGACGGTAATCTACAAGAAGGTTCGTTTCGCTGTGATGCCAATGTGTCGCTCAAGCCCACAGGCAGTGAGACCTTAGGCACCCGTGCGGAAATTAAAAACTTAAATTCATTTCGATTTATTGAAAAAGCCATTAATTTTGAGATCAAACGCCAAAAACAACGCTTAGAGCGTGGTGAAGAGGTGGTCCAGGAAACCCGGTTGTATGATGCCGATAAAGACCAAACCCGTACCATGCGCAGTAAAGAGGATGCCAACGATTACCGCTATTTTCCGGATCCTGATTTGCCGGCATTGAATATTACGGCCGACAGACTGGCCAAACAACGGGCAGTCATGCCGGAATTGCCGGAAGCCAAATTAACACGTTATACCCGAGAATGGCATTTGCCTGAAGATGATGCCAGGCAGTTGGCTTATGATGTCGCGATGTCTCAATTCTACGAACAGAGTCAAGCGCTTACGAAAGCCGAACCAGTGGATAATGCGAAATTTTTAATCACTGATTTTAATGCCCTGCTGAACGAACAGGACAGTGATATAAAATCCACTAACATATCCCCGGGGCAGTATGCCGGTCTGTTGGATGCCATGTCCTCCGGTGAAATTTCACGAAAAATTGCCAAACAAGTGCTGGCAGAAATGTGGACATCAGGTGAGTCGGCCGAAACCATCATAGAGCAACAGGGCTTGGCGCAAATCTCTGACAGTGGCGCCCTGCAGTCAATCATTACCCAACTTATTAAAGACAATCCGAATCAGGTTGAGCAATTCAAAGCTGGTAACGATAAAATGTTTAATTATTTTATTGGCCAGGTGATGAAACAAACCAAAGGACAAGCCAACCCGGCCCAAACCAAACAAATTTTAGAGGAATTATTAAGCAATGAGTAGAGCATTAATCTGTGGCTCCATGGCCTTTGACAACATCATGGTTTTTGAAGACGAATTTGCCAACCATATTTTGCCCGATCAAATACATAAACTGAATATATCGTTTATGGTCCCCACCTTAAGTCGCGTATTTGGCGGCGTGGCCGGAAACATTGCCTATAATTTAAAAATGATCGGCGGTGAACCGGTACCCATGGGCACGGTAGGCAGTGATTTTGAAGCCTATGAACAACGCCTAAAAGAACTGGATATCAGTTTAGAAGCGATTAAAGTCAAGGACGATCAGTTTACCCCACAAGCGTATATCACCACCGATTTAAAAAACAACCAAATCACCGCCTTTCATCCCGGGGCGATGAATTTTTCCCATGAAAACAATGTCAGTGAATACCAGGATATTTCTATTGGTCTGGTGGGTCCGGATGGCCGTGACGGCATGATTCAACACGCCCAGGAATTCTATGATGCCGGTATTCCCTTTATTTTTGATCCCGGCCAGGCCATGCCTTTGTTCGATGGTGATGATTTGCGCCAATTCATTAAACAAGCCACCTGGATGGCCGCCAATGATTACGAATACGAAATGGTCCACAACCGCACCGGCATGGATGCCAAAGAAATCGCCACCCACCTCGATGCCTTGTTCGTGACTCGCGGTGAAAACGGCTCTGAAGTCTTTACCGATGGCACCAGCTACCACATCCCCGTGGTCCAGGCCGAAAAAGTCGTCGACCCAACAGGCTGCGGCGACGCCTACCGCGCCGGCCTGCTGTATGGCCTCATGAATAATTTAGATTACCAAACCATCGGCCGCATCGCCTCATTACTGGGCAGTATTAAAATTGCCATCGCGGGTACGCAGAATCATTATGTTTCGAAAGAGGATTTTCATAAACGGTTTGTCGATGAATTTGGCTACTCCTTCGACTAAAGAGGTCAGGTGTAATACGTGGTATTGCACCGCCCTACCGGCGCAGGTCGTTAACCAGTGTCTATAGAGTGCTGTTGAGCACCACTCCGCAGAGGCCAAATTTAACGTTTAGCGATATATTTCAGAGATCTTCGTGTTGTTTTGGCCAGGCTATTGAAATTTTTGCGATTTTTAAGCGGTGACTATTTTCTCAACTTTTAATCTATCTCGGTTTTGCTCGGCCTGCCACAGCTCATACTGAGCCTGTTGGTTTACCCAGCTTTCAGCAGATGTATTAAAAGCAATTGATAGTCGTATAGCCATTTCGGGGCTCACACCGGCATGACCGTTAATAACCGCACTCAAGGTCTTACGACTAACGCCAAGTGCTTTGGCAGCAGCCGTCACAGAAAGCCCTAATGGCTCAAGGCAAAGTTCTTTAATGACTTCACCGGGATGTGGGGGGTTATGCATATACATTTATACCTCAATGATAGTCTTCATAGTTAACATTCTCGGCATGACCTTCATTAAATAGAAAGGTGACCCGCCAGTTACCACTGACTGTAACCGACCATTCCATGGATCGATGACCGGATAACTGATGTAGTCTCAAGCCGGGCAAGTCCATATCCTTGATGTTATGAGCCACATTTAAGCGACCGAGAATAAGTCGAAGTTTCTTAGCATGGATAGCTTGAATACCAGCCGTACTGCCGGATTTGAAAAATTTTGCTAAGCCTTTATGCCTGAAACTCCGTATCATGGCTTAAATGTAACCTGTAACGCAACGGGTGTCAAGCTGTTTTAATTTATCTTATAAAATTGCCAACCCGATTAATCTATATCTCAGCACTAAATCTAACAACGCGACGTCGATTTGCATGGATGCAAGGAATGCATAGATTGTCGGGAACAATATATGCTTCGGACTTGGCAGCTACCACGTCCTGCTATCGCTGCAGACTCACATCCTGTAAGCCACCCGGAGACCCATGATAAAATTGATTATATTTTATAATTGCAGTTTTCAACTGAGGACAGTCGGTTCGTAAAAAGCTTTTTCAATCCACGTGTCCATCTGAGACGTCACCGTGTTTTAACGTGAAATTTACTCCGGTTATTCTGTTTCATTATCAATTGACTTAACATTTTTGTTAACCGATGATTTTCCGGCAAACTCCACGATGGTTTCAATCCGAACCAATCGACGGTCAAAATCCTTTAGATCGCCGGCAATACTTCTGATGTCCTTATTCATTTCGTCCACCTTGTCAGTGAGACGAATCATTTTAAACACAGCGTCCTTGATACTCATTGAGCATGTCTCCTTGAAGAAAGACCTTTTAAGGTTTGAGCAAGTAGTGACTGGGTGGTTTCAGTGTCAGCAAGCGTTTTTTCTAACTTCTCATTCAATAAATTAACCAGTTCAACCAATTCGGCATCTTCACTTTCTGCGCCGGGGTTATAGGAATCAATCGCTTTCCTGACAACATGAGCCATTGAGGATTTATTTTTTTTGGCGATTAAATCTAATTTTCTGATGTTTTCGTTAGAAAGCATAATTTGTTTTCTAACCAATGATTGCGTTTCTGTGTTTTGCATGGCGGCCTCTTAATAGTATGTGTATATTGTACATCATACACATATTCTACACAATTCAGTCATTTGTCCTTTGATGCTTGCGACGTCTTCGGACTGCCTTAATAGGCCCTACTTTTGGTGATCCGGAGACCCATGATAAAAAATTGATTTATTTTAAAAGTCTTTCCGTTAACTAAAGAACAGAATGTTTACGAAAATCCAAAACCAGAGTCAGAAACATTAATGTTTTCTATCCTCAAGTAAAAAAACTCAATACTTAAGCAATATTTCACTCATAAAGTACCGAAAAGTCAGAGAATATTAAGCAGCCTGATTTAGTTTGATTTTTACAGAATTGAGCTTGGTCATCAGTTGATTGTATTTATTGGGGTCTTTATTTTTTTCAAATGACAATACAACAATCTCTTTCCTGATATTGTTAATGTCCGCTTTCAGCTTACTTTTTAATCTTGCCGCATCTTTTTGTCTGCGGGCTTTGATACGATTAATTAATTCATGAGTCATCTTATTTCTCCATAATTTAAAAATAAACTCATCAGCAGGGTAATCTAAATTAATATCTTTAAATGCCAACTGATGACTACGGTATTAATTATGAAATATTTAAAATGATCTTGATATCCATATACTTGACATTAGGTGTAATTAATTTCTCACCCATGTAGGAATTTATCGACAAGGTATGTAGTCAAAGTCGATATAAAGGTCTGTTCTTGGGTAGTGGTATAGTCAAATTAGCTGCCGCCATTGATATTCAGTCATTTTTAAGCCGCCTGTGCGGCGGCTAACGTCATCAGGCTATAAACCTTGCCTACCTTGAGTTTCTAAGCCGCCTGTGCGGCGGCTAACGTAACAACATCATCATCGCCAGTACCCTCAACTTTCTAAGCCGCCTGTGCGGCGGCTAACGATGCAATTATAAGAAAATATCATCAATCAGTTTTCTAAGCCGCCTGTGCGGCGGCTAACATCGCAAGATGGCATTGCAGATGAATTCGGCTTTTCTAAGCCGCCTGTGCGGCGGCTAACCTTGCGCGCTTTCCTGATTTCTGCTGGTGTTGTTTCTAAGCCGCCTGTGCGGCGGCTAACCTTGGTTTGTTGGTTTATTTGTTGTCAAAGCCTTTCTAAGCCGCCTGTGCGGCGGCTAACGTGGCCTTATTAAGCCCCTTGAGGATGACATATTTCTAAGCCGCCTGTGCGGCGGCTAACCGTTGCCCTGATTCTCAAACTTGGTGTTCTCATTTCTAAGCCGCCTGTGCGGCGGCTAACAGATAGCCCAGCCACCGACTAAGCGGAACTTATTTCTAAGCCGCCTGTGCGGCGGCTAACGAAGCTGTACCGCGAGCCGATACGCAAACACATTTCTAAGCCGCCTGTGCGGCGGCTAACGAATTAACCGTCATTGATTCAGCTTCACTATCTTTCT
>Ga0209344_10005129_pt1 | contig 11487 bp, 11 predicted proteins | sample Cruoilmetagenom6_FD_187293 | JGI IMG/M metagenome (GOLD analysis project Ga0209344, IMG submission 187293) | Oil polluted marine microbial communities from Coal Oil Point, Santa Barbara, California, USA - Santa Barbara Oil Seep Sample 6 (SPAdes)... | ecosystem: Environmental > Aquatic > Marine...
TGCCAAAACCTGAAGCATCAATTCATACGGATTCATCCCGATTGCCAGCAACATTGAGTCGTCACGATAATACGGAAAAGCGTAATCCTGCGGCAAAAGTTGCATTCCCACAGCGGTTTGTATTACTTCGTGCCCACGCGAAGTTGCGTGTACATATTTTGAAACAATCTTGAAGTTTTCCTCATATATCTCGGTCATCGCCTTTGCGGTAACGAGGTTTTTGAAGGCCTTCTTTAATATATCTTTATTCATTTTTTATTTTTTTGAATCACGAATCACGACGATTGGAATCACGACGGTTTGAATCACGACTTTTTATTGAATTAACTGTCGTGTTTTGCGCAGGGAGCCAAACGAACGGTCGTGTTTCAAAACGTCTTTTACAATCAATTATCAGGATCAAGCGTATCCATAAAGTTTGATATTTTACTTTGCAGTGCTTGAACTTTATCTTCCAATTTCAAGAATAACTCCTGCGAGATAAAGTTCTGGCGCGAACAAACAATCAGTTGGGTTTCCCATTCAAAAGCAGAACCAAGACTGTCATCCAAAAATTTTAAGAAATGACGATCTGTTCTTTTACTCGAACCTTCAGAAATATTTGAGGCAATTGATACCGAACAGCGATTCATTTGCGTTCGTAAGCCATATCTTTCATAATCTGGCAAAGTAGCCGTAAACAAATAATTATCATCTATTAGCTCTATAGCCAATAACCAAATTTGTAATTTCTTAAAATTATGTCTTCTCATTTTTTTAAAGTCTTTAGTCATCGTGGCTCAAAACGTCATATTTCAAAAGTCGTGCTTCGTGCAGTGAGCAAAGCGAACGGTCGTGTTTCAAAACGTCCTATTAAAATCAAACTGTTCCATATAATCGGCAATTCTTCTCAAAAACGAACCCGCCAAATAGCCATCTACAATTCTATGGTCAAAGGAAAGTGACAAATACATCATTTGCCGTATTTCAATTGTATCACCTTCTTCTCGCTCCATCACTTCAGTTCGTTTTTTAATGATTCCGGTTGCGAGAATTGCGGCTTCGGGTTGGTTGATTATTGGCGTTCCCATCAAACTTCCAAAAGTACCCACATTGCTTATTGTAAAAGTACTGCCCTTTGTTTCGTCCGCTTTTAATTTGTTGTCGCGCGCTTTTCCGACGAGCTCGTTTGTGGTTTCGGCCAATTCTTTTAAGTTCTTTTTATCGGCATTTTTCACCACGGGAACAATCAAGTTTCCCGACGGAAGCGCGGTTGCCATCCCGATATTTATTTCATCTTTTACAATAATATTTTTTCCATCAAGCGTAGAATTTATCATTGGAAAATCTGTAATCGCTTTCGCAACACATTCAATAAATAGCGGAGTAAATGTGAGTTTTTCGTTGTATTTTTTCTGAAAAGCAACTTTATTATCATTGCGCCAATTTACCATTTCGGTCAAATCTGCCTCTACATAAGCCGTTACATGTGGCGAAGTGTGCTTGCTGAAAACCATATGGTCCGCTATCATTTGGCGCATACGGTCCATTTCCACGATTTTGCCTTTTCCTTTATCGAATTTCAAATCGGGAACCTGAAATCCCGAAACTTCTGGAACGGCTTGCGCAAACTGGAACGGACGCCCATTTTCAAGATAATTCGTAACATCGCTTTTACGCAGCCGACCCTCTTTTCCAGTTCCCGGAATTCGGGCGAGTTCTTCGTAACTGATATGATTTTTGCGAGCAATACTATCAACCAAAGGTGAAATGAAAACATTTTCGTTTACTTTGAATGAAGTTGGTTTTGAAACTTGCCTTTGTGCTTTGGGCTTTTCGGAAATTTCCGTTTTAGAAACTGTTTTTTCTGAAGTTTTGCTAGTAGATTTTGAAGCTCCTTTCTCTTCAGAAAACTCCAAAATTGCGATTACTTCCCCCACGGGAACAACATCTTTTGCCTTAAATTTATGCTCAAGCATTTTTCCCGAAGCTGGTGCGGGGACTTCATTATCTACTTTATCAGTCGCAACTTCCAGCAATATATCGCCTTCTTCAAAAGAATCGCCTTCGTTTACCAACCAATTGATAATCGTTCCTTCGGTTATGCTTTCACCCATCTTGGGCATTTTGAATTCTGTTTTATTCATCCTGTCTTATTCCTTTGCGAACTTTGCGCCTTTGCGGTGTATAAATTACCGCAGAGGCGCAGAGAACGCAGAGTTTTATTTATTTTTCCTATATTCTTCCAACGTTTTATAAAAATCTTCTTGTTTGGGACGATTTGCTGGAATTTCCCGCAACGGTTCAACCTCTCTCAAACTATCGTGGCAATCCGTTGGTAATTGCTGGTACAATCGGGTTCCGGCGGCTTTCCATGCAATCATTTCATCAGAAATATCTTTTATTGCTTTTGCGGGATTGCCCACAATTAATTTTCGTTTTGGAAATTTCTCTTCGGCTTTTACAAAACTCATTGCGCCAACAATACATTCATCGCCAATTTCGGCATCGTCCATAATCACGCTGTTCATTCCTATCAAACAATTTTTGCCCAAATTAGCACCGTGAATTATTGCTCCGTGGCCAACGTGGACGCTATCTTTCAACACGATACTTTTTCCCGGAAACATATGCACCGTACAGTTTTCCTGCACATTTACGCCATCTTCCAAAATAATCTCGCCCCAATCGCCACGAATTGCCGCACCTGGACCGATGTAGCAGTTTTTTCCAATTATAACATTTCCAGTAACGGCCGCCAAAGGGTGGACGAAACTGCTTTCGTGGATTACTGGGATATGGCCTTTAAACGAAAAAATCATAAATTTTAAATGTAAAATGACAAAGTAAAAAGTGTATTAAAAACTTTCAACTTTTACATTTTGCGGTTTATTATTCAAATTCTTTTAAGGTTTCTTTTGTAAAATCACTCAAAACCAATCTCCCTGAAATCACTGCTCTTTCGGCCAAAAGTTCATCCCAATCCTCCGTGCCGCTCCAAAATACTTTTTTCATTTCTTTCATAGCTTCGGGATTGTAATTGCAAAGATTTTCTGCGAATTTTTGGACGGCTTCATCCAATGCTTCCAAAGTATCAAAAACCTGATTGTACAGCCCTTTTTGACGCGCCCATTCGGCTTCGTAGAATGAATTTGCATCAATAGCTATTTGGCTCATTGCGCTTAAGCCTAATTTTCTCTCAACTGCGGGACCAACCACAAACGGACCAATCCCAACATTTAATTCGCTTAATTTAATAGCGGCGAACTTTGTCGCCATACAAAAATCGGTTGCCGCGGCAACGCCCACGCCGCCACCAACAGTTTTCCCCTGGATTCGTCCGATAATGAATTTTGGACATTTCCGCATCGCGTTTATCACGTTTGCAAACCCGCTGAAAAATATTTTTCCAGTTTCGGCATCGTTGATATTTATAAGTTCGGTGAAACTCGCACCCGCACAGAACGTTCTATCGCCGCCGCTTTTCAGAATAATTACTTTCACCTCATCGTTATTTCCTGCTTCGGTGATTGTTTTTGCGAGTTTTGCCAACAAATCTCCCGGAAGGCTATTGTGTGCCGGATGGAAGAATTCTATTGTTGCAATTCCGTTTTCAGTTTTTATATTTACGTATGGTTTTTCCAAAATTTTTTAAATTTAAATTAGTCCGAATTGCTCGAAATGGTGGTTCAAATGCTTCCGCTCTAATAAATACCACTCATATCGGTTCATTTCACCAAAAACCAAATTGTTCAATTTGGCGTCAGGATTTTCTTTGAAATAGGTTTTATATGCTTCTCTTTCCTCGATAAATTTCTCCTTAGCCGTTGCTAAATCGGGATGTTTCAATGTATCCAAAGTATCTTTTTCCAATTGTGGAAAATTTGTATTTCGAGGAAATTTGTCATAATTATAAAGACTTGCGTGAACTTTTTCCAAAATCTTTTCGGGTGTGGCAACCTCAAAATCCTGAATTTTTCCCGAAGCTATTTTATAGGTGTACTCCAAATGCTCCAACATATGTTGTGGTGTCATAATGCCCCATTTTGGCTTGGTATCTTCGTTTAGTTTGTTCAAGCATTCCTCGATTTTTTCATCGGTTATTTCAACAAAAGTTTCCTGTTTCTTTTGAACCATGGTGAGAATTGTTGCAACGGCAACCAATTCATCTTCGGTATCAAAAACCTCGACAAACCATTTTACAATTCCACTTGGATGTTCTGCTCCGGCCACATCGCGATCTACCTTTTGTTTGCAGGTTAATCGTACGTAAATGGTGTCATTGTGATATAACGGACGTAAGAATCTGCAATCTTCCAAACCGTAATTTGCGGCTACTGGACCTTTGTTCGGATAAACGAAAAGCCCGGCCGCTGCGGAAATTATAAAGTAGCCGTGGGCGGTACGCTTTTCAAAAATACTGCCGTCGAGCGAAGTAATATCGGTATGCGCGTAAAAATGATCCCACGTTAAATTGGCAAAATTGATTATATCGGTATCGGTAAGCGTGCGATTATGCGTTTTTAACGACATTCCAGGCTCGATGTCTTCCCAATGGTATTTAAATGGATGCTGTTCTGCCTCTTTATATTTTGCATTCGCTTGATAAATTCCTGTGATTTCCGTTAAAGTTGTCGGTGAACCTTGAATGGCTGTTCGCTGCATATAATGTTTAATACCACGCACACCGCCCATTTCCTCGCCTCCGCCGGCGCGGCCCGGACCTCCATGGACCAAACTTGGTAAAGGTGAACCGTGACCTGTACTTTCTTTGGCGCTTTCACGGTTTAGAACTAAAATCCTTCCGTGGTGGGAAGCTGCATTTATTACATATTCTTTGGCAATTTTATCATCGTTTGTCGCGATTGAAGAAACCAAGGAACCTTTCCCCATTTGTACCAACGTGATAGCTTCGTCTAAATTTTTATAAGGCATGATTGTACTCACTGGACCGAAAGCTTCAGTTTCGTGAACGGATAAATTTTTAAACGGATTGTCTTCGCGAAGTAAAATTGGAGCCAAGAAAGCACCTTTTTTGGCATCAGCGCCAATCACTTCTATTTTATCCAAATCGCCGTAAACAATACTTGCGGTTTTGGATAATTCTTGAACGCGTCCCCGCACCTCCTGTACTTGATCCAAACTTACCAAAGAGCCCATTCGCACTTCCTTCAAACGAGGATCGCCAATGGTTACTTTTGAAAGGGCATTTCCAAGTGCAATTTGCACATCTTCAACTAAATTTTCAGGAACAATCACCCGACGGATCGCGGTACATTTTTGTCCGCACTTCACTGTCATTTCATTTCGCACTTCTTTAATAAAAAGGTCGAATTCAGGTGTTCCCGGAGCGGCATCTTCCCCCAAAACGGAAGCATTTAAACTATCTGCTTCCATCGTAAATGGCACCGCCTCCTCTATAATTCTTTTGTGCGCTTTCAGCATTCTTCCTGTAGTTGCAGACCCGGTGAATGTAACCACATCTTGGGATTCCACGCTATCGAGAATGGTTCTGGCCGAACCTGTAATAAGTTGCAAAGCCCCTTCGGGCAATATTTTTGAAGCAATAATTTCACGAACTACGGCTTCAGTTAAAAAAGAAGTGTTTGTGGCTGGTTTAACAACGGCAGGGACACCTGCCATCCAATTGACAGCACATTTTTCAAGCATTCCCCAAACGGGGAAGTTGAACGCGTTTATATGAATTGCAACGCCACGTTTTGGAACCATAATGTGATGTGCCATAAAACGGCCACCGCGCGACAAATCGATGGGTTCGCCTTCAACGTGATAAGATTGGTTTGGAAATAATTTTCTGAGGGAAGCATTGGCAAAAAGATTTCCGAAACCACCTTCAATATCAATCCAGCTATCCACTTTTGTTGCGCCAGTGCGGTAACTTATTTCATAAAAATCGGCTTTCTTTTTAACCAAATGGAGGGCCAGGGATTTTAACATATTTCCGCGTTCCTGAAAGGTCATCTTTCTAAGTACTTCGCCTCCTGTGGTTCTTCCGTATTGCAGGATTTCAGCAAAATCTAGTCCTTCTGTATCTGAAAGGGCAATGATTTCACCAGTAATGGCGTCGTGCATTGGCACGCCTTCGCCGTTTCCTTCAAGCCATTGTCCCGTGACGTAATTATGTAATTTTTTCATTTTTAAATTTTTTAGCAATCCGCAATGAAGCGGAAAACAATTTTTTAAACTCGTTCAATGATAGCCGCATATCCTTGGCCAACGCCCACACACATGGTGATTAAAGCGTATTTTTTATTTTGAAGTTGAAGTTCCAATGCCGCGGAATAAGCGATTCGCGTCCCGGTTACCCCGAGCGGATGGCCGATTGCGATTGAACCCCCATTTGGGTTGATGCGTGGGTCGTCATCTTTCAATCCCCATTCGCGGATGCACGCCAATGCTTGTGATGCGAAGGCTTCGTTTAATTCAATCACGTCCATATCTTCCATTTTCAAACCTGCTTTTTCCAAAGCTTTATTTGAAGCCGCAACGGGACCGATACCCATAATTCTTGGTTCAACTCCTACTACTGCTGAACTTACTATTCGAGCAATTGGTTTCAAGTTATATTTTTTTACGGCATCTTCGGAAGCAATTATGGTTGCTGCCGCGCCGTCATTCAATCCCGAGGAATTTCCCGCCGTAACACTTCCATCTTTTTTGAAAGCTGGGCGGAGTTTTGCCAATACTTCTTTAGTAGTACCGGGTCGGATGAATTCATCCTCCTTAAAAATAATGGGATCCTTCTTTCGCTGCGGAATTTCCACGGAAACGATTTCTTTTGCCAAACGACCATTTTCTTGTGCTTTTGCAGCCTTCATTTGTGAATGATACGCGAATGCATCTTGGTCTTCACGGGAAATGTTATGTTTTTCAACCAAATTTTCGGCGGTGTTTCCCATTCCGTCAGTGCCATACATTTCTGCCATTTTGGGATTTACAAAACGCCAACCAAAACTGGAATCATACATTTTTGCATCTGTCCCAAAAGCAGAGGATGGTTTTGCAACAACGTATGGCCCGCGCGTCATATTTTCAACACCGCCTGCAATGAACAAATCGCCATCGCCTGCTTTAATCGCACGGTTAGCGTGGATTATTGCCGAAAGTCCGCTGCTGCAAAGTCGGTTTACGGTTTCCCCTGGCACCGTAACTGGCAATCCCGCTAAAAGCGATGCCATTCGCGCAACATTCCGATTGTCTTCCCCAGCTTGATTTGCGCAGCCTAAGATTACATCATCGTACGCTTCTTTAGGGATGTTTGGGTTTCTTTTTACTATTTCAGCAATTACCAATACCGCCAAATCATCAGTTCTTATAGTGCTTAGCATGCCTTGGTAGCTGCCAATTGGTGTTCGTATTCCGTCAATTATATATGCGTCTTTCATTCTAAGTTTTATTCTAATTTAAAATTTCCGAAAAGGTATCGCCTTGCTTTATATCACCAGTTTTATAGCCTTTCATAAACCATTTCATACGTTGTTCTGAGCTTCCGTGGGTAAAACTATCGGGCACCACATCGCCTCGTGTTCTTTTTTGAATAGCGTCATCACCCACCGCGTTGGCTGCGCTCAAAGCCTCTTCAATATCACCTTCTTCCAAATATTCTTGGTTGTAATGTGCCCAAAGCCCCGCGTAAAAATCGGCCTGCAGTTCCAAAGCCACCGATAATCTGTTGGCTTCACTTCTGTTTTGGCGTTGCAATTGGGTTACTTTTTGCGATGTTCCCAACAACGTCTGCACGTGATGCCCTATCTCGTGGGCGGTAACGTAGGCTATGGCGAAGTCGCCGCCCTTTGCCCCGAAACGGGTTTTCAATTCGTCAAAAAATGCCAAGTCCATATATACTTTTTGATCGGCAGGGCAGTAGAAAGGGCCAGAAGCAGAGCTTGCATTTCCACAGGCAGTACTTACAGCATCTGTAAATAAAACCATTGTGGGTTCTTTATAATCGCCAATATTATTTTGGGTAAAAATCTGGTTCCAAACATCTTCGGTGTCCGCCAAAACGGTAGCCATAAAATTGCCCATTTCTTTTTCTTGGGCGGTAAGTTCCCGTTGTTCGGTTTGCTGGACAGTCTGGCTGTTTCCTAATTGTTCAACGATAGGGGCAAGTTGTTGCCCGGTTTCGCCACCGAAAAAATTTAGAGCGATAACGATTATTGTTACTACAATTCCGCCACCTGCGGCCAGTTTGCCTTTGCTCATTCCCCGGCGATCGTCCAAGTTTCCGCTTTGTCTTCTACCTTGCCATTTCATAATTTCTATGTTTTAGTTAATTAATTTTGAATTTGAAATTATTCCCAGTCTTTACCGGTTCTATACACAACACCTTTGAAAAGAGCTACCAGCTCATCGCCACGCTTTACTTCAACAATATTGAACCCCAATTTGTTTCCTACTTTTTCAATCACAGATTCTGCTGTTAAATAATCGCCCTCGTTCAACGCTTCAATGTGATTGATTGAAGTTTCAATAGAAACCGCATATTTTCCGTGGGTATTCGCTGCAAATCCGAATGCGGTATCCGCCAAACTATAACTTATCCCGCCGTGGGCCTTGTTCATACTGTTAAGCATCTCTTTGCGGACGGTCATTGCTACTTTGCACCTTCCTTTTTCAACTTCCAATATTTCGATGCCGAGCCATTGGCTAAAAGCATCCTGACTAAGCATTTTTATTGGTATTTTTTCAGCTTCGAGCATTTAAAAGAAGGTTTTGTTTTCTCGGTTCATTTTCCGCAACAAAGGCGAACAACGATACCTGTCCTCGTGATATTCATCGTAAAGTTCGTCCATTTTTTTTACACACCAATCCATTCCCTTTTCATCGGCCCAAGCCAATAAGCCTTTGGGATAGTTTACGCCTTTTGTCATTGCGTTGTCGATATCCTCTGCCGAAGCGATGTTCCAAAACAGAGCGTCTGCGGCTTCGTTTATTAGCATTACGAGGATTCGATTAAAAATTTGCTCTGCCTTTTCGGAATCAAAATCGCCTTCCCCTGCGCTCAGGCTGACACCGTCTGAATAATTATAATACCCCTTTCCGCTCTTTCTTCCCAAATAACCAGCTTCGGCAAAACGTTTTTGGGTGAAGGAAGGTTTGTAGCGCAGATCGTAATAGAATGCCTGAAAAACCGTTTCGGTTACGGTGTAATTTACGTCGTTTCCAATAAAATCCATCAGTTCAAACGGGCCCATTCTAAAACCCCCAATTTCTTTCATTGCAGAATCTATTTCTGCGAATGATGCAAATCCTTCTTCATAAATGCGAAGTGCTTCCCCGTAAAATGGACGGGCTACGCGGTTCACAATAAAGCCGGGGGTATCTTTTGCAACTGCAACGGTTTTTCCCCAATCGGTAATTGTTTTTACTGAAATTTTTAAGGTTTCTTCGGAAGTTTGGACGGCTGGGATAACCTCAACCAATTTCATTAAAGGCGCTGGATTGAAAAAGTGAATCCCGATGCAGCGCTCTGGTTTCTGAAGGGATGAAGCGATTGATGCTATCGATAAAGAAGATGTATTTGAGGCAATGATGCAGTCATCGCCCACAAATTTTTCGAGGGTCGAAAACACATTCTTTTTAATGTCGAGATTTTCAACTATCGCTTCTATCGTCAAATCAGAATCTTTCAGTTCTTTTAGAGAATTGACATATTTTATATTGTTTTGGATGCGCTGTTTTTCTTCGGAATTGATTTTTCCCTTTTCAACCAAACGGTCCATTATTTTTTCGAGATCGGCTTTGGCTTTTTCCAAAGCTTCCGTTTTGGTATCGTACAATTTTACTGAGCAACCTGCCGTGGCGGCTACTTGTGCTATGCCGCTTCCCATCGTTCCTCCGCCAATTATTCCAACTTTTTTGATCATTTTATTTATTTCATATATAAAACCCCTCGTCCCGATAACTATCGGGAGCGCTCGGGGTGACAATTTATTTCCCTTTAAAATTCGGTTTCCGTTTGTTCACAAAAGCATCCACACCCTCGGCATAATCTTCGCTTTGGGCCGATTCTATTTGAAGTTTGCTTTCCAAATTCAGTTGTTCTTCCAACGAATTCTGCATCGAATTGTTCAGCAAACATTTTGTAAGTCCCAATGCTTTGGTCGGCATATTTGCCAAAATGGAAGCAATGTTGTTCACCTCTTCCTTAAAATTTTCCGGCGTAACTACTTTGTAAACCATTCCCAGTTTTTCAGCTTCCACGGCAGAAACCTTATCGCCCAACATCATCAACGCCGAAGCCTTTTGGAACCCAATCAACCGCGGCAAAAAGAAAGTCCCGGCGCTATCGGGCACCAACCCGATTTTACTGAAAGCCTGAATAAAACTGGCATTTTCGGAAGCGACAACTACATCACAAGCCAAAGCAATATTAGCGCCTGCACCTGCGGCGACTCCATTGATTGCGCCGATGATTGGTTTTTCAATATTTCGAATCCGTGAAATAATAGGATTGTAGTGTTCCTCAAGAATTTTTTTGAAACCGGGGTTTAATTCCGGTGAAGTGACTTCCTTTAAATCCTGACCGGCACAGAAAGCCTTTCCGCTTCCGGTGAGTACGATTGCGCGAACTTCTGGATTTTTTTCGCAGGCATCCAATTCGTCTTGTAGCAGAAGTGCCATTTCGCGGTTGAAACTGTTAAAAACCTCTGGGCGGTTCAGCGTTAGTGTTGCTATTTTGTTTTCTATTTGGGTGGTTATGCTTTTCATTTTTATTTTAGACATTTAAAGTAATCAAACGGTTCCTGGCAATCATCACATTTAAACAAAGCTTTGCAGGCCGTGGAACCAAACTGGCTTACCAAATGTGTATTCGTGCTTCCACATTGCGGGCATTTTACCAGTTTTTTTTCGCCAAGTAAAACGTCTTTATCATGGGATTCTGAAAGCGGTCGGGCAATGCCGTATTCCTCCATTTTTTGGAGTCCTTCTTCTGAAATCCAATCCGTTGACCAGGCTGGGGAAAGAACCAATTCAACTTCTACATTTTTTCCTATTTCTGAAAAGGCTTTTTTTAAATCATCTGCAATCACATCCATTGCCGGGCAACCGGAATATGTGGGTGTAAGTTTAATTTGAACAATTCCATCCTTTTCAACCGCTTCACGAATTACACCCAAATCCAAAACCGAAAGTACAGGAATCTCAGGATCGCTTACTTGTTCCAAAATTGGAATCAATTCATAATCAATATTTGCAGGTTTGGTGATCATAATTTTGCTTTCAATAGATGGGATTCCCGCCTGCGCGGGAATTTGTTACCATTGCATATTCGGATAGGTGCGCTGCATATATTGCAACTCTGCCAAAATATAGCCCATATGCTCCGTGTGAACGCCCTCCTTTCCACCTTTGGTGAAATATTTATTTTCGGGAACTGTTAGGGTTGCTTCCTTTAAAACTTCGGAAACTTCCTCGTAATATTTTTCTTTAAAAGTTGAAACATCAATGCCAATTCCTTCTTTTACAGCCTGCTTTTCAGCT
>Ga0209344_10005130_pt1 | contig 11479 bp, 6 predicted proteins | sample Cruoilmetagenom6_FD_187293 | JGI IMG/M metagenome (GOLD analysis project Ga0209344, IMG submission 187293) | Oil polluted marine microbial communities from Coal Oil Point, Santa Barbara, California, USA - Santa Barbara Oil Seep Sample 6 (SPAdes)... | ecosystem: Environmental > Aquatic > Marine >...
GGTTATACTGCCAAAGAAGTAGAGCTTACTTCGCGAAGTACCTACAATATGGAGGTGGTGGTTGAAGAAAGTGCATCAGCCTTGGACGAGGTGGTGGTTTACAGCGGAAAGACTTCAAAAAAAGACAACCCTGCCATTGATATTCTTCGAAAGATCTGGGAAAACCGAAGGGAAAATGGGGTTAAAAAATTCAACCAATATCAGTACGATAAATACGAAAAACTGGAATTCGATTTAAACACGATTGACAGTGCCCTCATTAAAAGCAGGGTTTTTAAAGGGATGGAATTTATTTTTGACCAAACCGATACGTCAAACGTTACCGGAAATACGTATTTGCCGATATTCATTAACGAAGCTGCCTCCAAAGTATATGGCGATAATTTGCTAAATGAAGAAAAAGAAGTACTTCAGGGGAACAAGAATTCAGGATTTGAGAACAACCAAACACTCATCGCATTTGTAAAAGATCTTTATAGCGAATACGATGTTTATGACAACTACCTTAAATTTTTTGATAAAGCTTTTACCAGTCCCTTGTCCAGAACGGGAATAGATGTTTATAATTACGTACTTCGAGATAGTGCTTACCGCGACAACAAATGGTGTTATAATATTGTTTATTACCCCAGGCGCAAGAATGAATTAACCTTTAAAGGCGACTTTTGGGTTAATGATACCACTTGGGCGATCAAGGAAATTAATTTGCAGGCATCCAAAAGCGCGAACTTAAACTGGGTGCGCGATGTGTACATAGAACAGGAGTTTGAAGTACTGAATGACTCTACCTTTCTTATTACCCGTGATTATTTTATGAGTGATTTCAGTTTTCGGAAAAAGGAAGAAGCGAAAGGTATTTATGGCAAGCGTACCACATTATATGACAATTATGTTTTCAATATTCCCAAAGACAATAAATTTTACGCCCAGCAAGTAGATCCCTACAATTATGAAGTTTACAACCGTCCGGACGAGTTTTGGGATAAGAACCGAATGGAGAAATTGAGCAAGGACGAAAAGGGCGTTTATGATATGCTGGACACACTTAAAACAGTTCGGCGTTTTAAGGCATTGTATAACATAGGTGCAACTTTGGCCAGCGGTTATTACGAAGTCAATAATTTTGATGTGGGTCCAGTATTTTCCATTTTTGGATTCAATGAAGCTGAAGGAATGCGCATTCGTCTGGGCGGTAGAACCTATTTTGGTCAAAATGATCCATGGCGTTTGGAAGGGTTCGGAGCTTATGGTTTTAAGGATGAGCGTTTCAAATATGGCATTTCCGGTAAATGGTTGTTGGACAGAAAATCACGTCTTACAGTTTTTGGAGGCAACCGGCGCGACGTGGAACAAACAGGTGCTAGTTTAACCAATAGCAACGATGTTTTGGGGCGTAGTCTTGCATCTTCTTCATTATTGTCTGTCGGGGCAAATGATAGACTTTCGCGGATAAACCTAAGTACTGTGGGGTTTGATATTGAACCTTGGAAAAATTTTATTTTGCGCTTAACAGGATCCTACCGAACATTGAAATCGGCAACCGATACTTTCAGTATTGATTATAAAGTAATGGAGGACGGTGTTTTTACGGGCGAAGTAAAAAGCGAACTAATGCAGGCCGAAATCCAATTTGGCTTTTTTTACACTCCTGGTAGAAAGACATCTGGGTATGGTGTGGAAAGGACCGTTATCAATGATGGGGATTTTCCATCATTTTATGCAGGCTATAGTTATGGTTTAAAAGATGTGATGGGGGGCGATTTTGAGTATAAAAAGTTACAGGCTCTATACACCCAGCCATGGAATATTGGTGGTTTAGGCCGATTATTATCCACGGTTGAGGTAGGCACCACCATTGGCGCCGTTCCGTTAAGTTTATTGAATCCCATCCCCGGAAACCAAACTTATTTTAGCCTTTACAATAGTTTTACGCAATTGGATTATTATGAATTTGTAAGTGACACCTATGCATCGCTTCATTTACAGCATAACTTTGGAGGTAGAATTTTTTCGCGAATACCATTACTTCGAAAGCTCGATCTGCGCGAGGTTGTTGGCTTTAGAGCAGTTTTTGGAACGATCTCACAAGAGAATATAGACTTGAATGCATCCAATATTGTTTACCAAGCACCCGAAGATATTTATTGGGAATGGAGCGTGGGGGTCGGAAATATTTTCCGCGTTTTTAGGTTGGATTTCAATTTTCGGGGGAATTATCTCGACAATCCCGATGCCCGGGCATTCGGTATTACGGGTGTTTTTGGCTTCACTTTTTAAAATCGATTCTGCGTCTATCTATTTTTATCTAAAAACGTACAATTCCTTTTTTACAACGATTCCATTTAAGTCCTTTTGGGAAAAAATTCCAAAAAAAATCATCCCTTACTTAGTACGGTAAGGGATGAGTGTTTAACCTTGGTATTCTCCCCAGAATAATATTTAGGTTAAAGCAAAACTAAATTAAAAGATGTGGCTAATCCTTTTTTACGGAAAACCGTAATTGAGCTAACTTTTTTAAAATTTTTTTTATAAAATTTTATGGGGAAAAGAAAGCTTTGCATTAAATAAGTCCCAAATCTTTTGCGATAGAAATGAGGTGTATAGTGTTTTTAGCGTTAAGGTTAGTACGGAGTTTTACAATGCGTTTTTCAATAGCACTAAGGCTGTTGGGTGATTTGTTTTGGCTTTTTAAATCCCGGCTTATTTCTTCCTGTGATAATCCCTTGGCCAGAAGTTGCATAATTTCAATATCATAATCATCAATTTCCGTAGTTGATGATTCACGAAGTGCCGTAGCGATTTGTGGTGAAAGATATGTTTGACCATTGAAAACCGCTACAACTGCTTCGTCCAGTTCTTTTAAACCATTACGCCCTTTACATACATACGCATTTGCGTTGCTGCCCTGAATAACGGCACGGACCTTTTGGGGGCGGTCTTCTATGGAATAGGCAATAATATTTAACTTTGGATATTCCTGTTTTAAGGCTTTTATCAAAGTTTCTCCAGATTGATATTTTTGGGGGCGATGGTCTTCCTTAAAGGAAAGATCCGTAATCAGCAAATCAAATGGTTGCCCATCTTGATTGGCTTTTTTAATTTTTAAATACGCATCGTCACAATATTGTACTTGTTGAAAATTATCTATATAGAGTGCTTCCAGAACGGAAATAATGCCATTGCTGATACTGCCAAGATCTTCGGAAACCAAAACTTTTTTAAACATGGCCTAGATTGTAATTTTTGCCTTAAATCCCTTATCGGGCATTGAATCAAAAATAATAGTTCCATTTAAGGTTTGAATACGGTTTTCCGCATTCTGCAGTCCATTTTTATTATTTAATTCGCTGCCCTTGCCGTTATCGCTATATTCAATACTTATTCTTTTGTTTGTTTGCTGAAATGAAAGAACCACTGCAGTGGCTTCACTGTGCTTTTTCATATTGGTCATCAATTCTTGCAGCACTCTGTAGATTGTTGTTTTTTTAATTTCTGTAATTTGTGTCCAATCAATTTTTGAAAGGTTTCGGGTAACTACAGATACTTTTTCGGTTTGATAGTTTAGCAGCAAATCAATGAGTTGTGCGCTAAAATCTTTTTGTAAATCTATCACGCTGTTTTCTTTTGAAATATCGCGGGTCTTGTGATAAATATTTTCAAGATCATCCAACAATGCTTCATTGGTATTGGTGTTTCTCTGAATTTTTGCCATAAGTTGATATACATCGTTTGCTACCTCGTCGTGTACTTTTTTTGAGATGCGGCTTTCAGTATTGTGGACTTGTATTAATTTTTCCTTTTTATGTTTTATTCTTAAAGCGAAATAGATGAAAATGGAAGTAAGCGAAATGATGATTATAAGAATGAGGAATAGAAGTTTTTGATTTTTTTCTTGTTCATTTTCCAGAAGTGCGTCGGCGGTTTTCTTTTTTTCAAGGGCAACATTATATTTTATAAATGCATTCTTGTTTTCTGCAATTTGCTTTGCATTTGCAATACTATCGGTAATGTTTTTAAACTGAACTATTTTCGGGTCTTCGTCCATATTAACAAAGAGCGACAGCGCATCTTGAAGAAATGTTATGCTGTTTAGTTCATTCGCAATATTATAGGCTTTGTTGGCATATTCCATTGCTTTTAGTGTATCATTACGGTCAAAATAATAGAGAGCCAAATGTTTATTGCTCGAGTAAATACCTTCTAAGTTATTTAGCTTTTCCCTGATTTTCAGTGAGCTTTTTAATTTAACCAAAGCGTCTGGATTTCCCAGTTTAGATTGTACGTAACCCAAGTTGTCGAGGATCATGGCAGCCGGAAGTGTGTTTATATGGTTGCCAATTTTTTTATAGGCAAAACTGTACAGCTCATTTGCTTTTTGATAGTGTTCCCAATCCTTGTAAATGTTAGCCTGATTGTTGATGATCGTTATACTATCCGATAGGTTTTCGGAAAATTTTAAGGACAATTTGTAAGCATCAAGGGCCTTATCATAATTTTTTGAGTCGCGATATATATTTCCCAATTGGTTATAAAGCCCTTTTCTTCCTTCAATTACAGTGTCTTTTTTTGAGTATTGATCAATTAATGTGATAGCTTCTACCACGGCACTTTCACTATCGTATATATTTCCGATTTTCATTTCGCCCAATGCAATAAGTCTTAAATCCTGAATGGCTGTTAATGTATCATGTTTGTCTATATCATATTCTTTTTTAAGGGTATAAAAAGAAATGCCTTCCAAAATACTTAAATCTCCCCCTGGAAACACAATGGAATTGTAATATTTATGAATAGTATCGCGCTGCATTTGAGCTTGAACAGCAGCACTTCCCAATAAAAGAATAAGGCAGAAATGTAAGAATGAGAAAAGTAGGTTTTTCATTTCTCTAAGGTACTAACAAATTGGTGAATGGTAGTCTATGCCAATGGTTACCTTAGATGGCTAGGCCTTTTAATTCCTTGTATAAAAAAAAGACCGCTCTAAAGCGGTCTTTTCTAGGTAAGTGAATAATTGGATTATGGGGAATTATTGTTTGATAATCTGTTTGGTTACGGAGCCAATGTCTGTGTTGATTTTAATGAAATAAACCGCACTTTGCAGATTGCCTAAATCTACTTGATATTGAGTATGTGTAGAAAGATCAATACTTTGAAGTCTTCTTCCGCCAATATCAAATATTTCCAGAGTATTCAATCTAGCATCTGGAGATACTATATTAATAATACTGCGGGTAGGGTTTGGGTAAATAGACACTTTTGAGAGGCCCGTATTTTCATCCCCTAATACTTCATTACTTCTAAAATGTAAAGTAAAGCGGGCATTATATGTTCCTTTTTCAGCTTTAAAAGTATAACTCTCCTGTGAAAGATTGGTGGAAATGTTTAATTCATTATCTATGAGAAATACGGTTGCGTTTTCAAGCCCTGCACCTTCAAAGTCTTTAATGGAAATTGTGTATTCAAGACTTTCGTCCATCAACGTTGAAAAACCCATAAGTACTTTTGCGCCATCTTCAAAGGGAGCTCTGCTCTGTATTCCCAATTCTTCTGAACCATCATCCAAATGGGTATAAAGTGAAACAACATTAGCCAGTCTTCTGCTGTCATAACCTGGGTCTATTCCATCTGTAGCAAATGGCGAAAAAGCGACCAGGGTATTATTTCCCATTTCATACTGAGGGTTGAATACTTTTACCCATATTCGGTTTATGCCGTCCCCTGTTGGTCTAGGAGCGGTATTGTTGTTATCGGTAACACGCATAGAATTGCTAAAGGATGCCACTCCCGCAGCGGTAGCTTTAATGCCAAAACCTTGCCCGGTAGAAATATATCCGTTGGGTGGGGTTTGAGTAGGGTCAGAAGGCGCATAAGTACCACCAGATAGGTTGTACATAGAAATATCCTCCATACTAAAATTCAGTGACCATGCACCGGGAAGTAATGGGCTAGGCGGTGTATTGGGATTCCAAAAATAAACCTCGTTGACCATACTATTGGCATTTATAAAGTCGACAGCACGAATAGCAGATGGGTAGGGATTTGCAAATACATTCGGACTACTATTTCTGTTTCCATTGTATTTCACCGTAAAGTCAATATTTCCGGTATTTAACGTTCCTTGCTCAAAAGTGATGTCGTACGTTTTGTTACCATCAGTTCCATTTAATTGTGGGCGGGAGATATAGCCTTCGCCCGGATTTAAGTTTCCGGTAAAGTTTACCCAATTGTCATAATTGTCATCTGCAAAATTTTCGGCTCCGGGAAACTGGGCCGCAACGGCGGGATGGGGGAGAAAGTTTTCTGTCAAATGGTTTAAAAACATATATGAATTTCCAAAAGCACCATTGCGCGTTTCGGCCGTCATAGGGCTTCCCGTGACTATAAATACCCTGGGTACCATGAAGGGAGTAGTGTAATTTACGTTGATGGTGCCGTTGTTTGTAACTATGGCATTTTCTTCAGATTGAACAACGCTGCCTTGATGTTCAACAATAAGGTTTCCATTTACCGTGATATCTTTTGTTACATTAATGTAGTCTTCTGCGGCAACGGTTAGAGTTCTGTTGGCGTCAACTTCACAGGAACAAGCATCAATACTACCCTTTGCAGCGGTATCATAATTACTGCTAATTTTCGCATTTGATCCTGGTCCTGGTGCTCCGTTGTTCCAATTGCTTCCAGAGTAAGTTGTTGTAGGCGCAGCAATAGTAACGATGGCGGTACAGGACGCTTTGTTTGCATAGTCATCCTCAACAGTGAGTGTTACATTAAAAGTTTGTCCTACATCTTTACAGGTAAAAGTGGTTTGTCCAGCCGTAATCGTTCTTTTGGTTATTCCGAAATTATCTGTAGAGCCATTATCAAGATCGGTTGCGGTTATTGTTATGCTGCCTGTGTTTTTGTTAAGAATTGCGGTGTAGTTTTGGCATATGGCGACAGGAGGTGTATTGTCGTAGTTAGGATCCTTTACTAGAAAAAAGCCTCGAGTATAATCGCTTACTAATAGATTTCCACTCTCAAAATAGGGGTATATATTCCAAGCGCCGTGAAAATTTGCACTATTTGCTTCGGGATAGGTATCAAATGAATTTATTTCAGTCATATTACCATTAGCGATATCAGAAATTTTTAAAATTCTCACACCAGCTTCGTAGTTTGCAAGATAAAATCGATTTTTACGGACATATCCGTTATGATCTATTGCCGAAGTTGGGCCATAATAGGTAGATTTCAATGTAGGTGCGTCAAGATCTGTAAAATCAAAAATTAAAGTCCTGGTATTAAAACCAACATCCATTTCATCATGCTCGTCGCCGAGTATGAAATATCGCTTATCATCCGTAAACCAACCTTGATGTGTATAACTAAAGTTACCGTATGAAAGTGAAGATATTTTTACAGGATTGTTCTTGTTAGTTATATCCAATATAACCACTTTGGATTCATTGCTTCCAATTAGAATTTCTCTGCCTTGATAATCCGGATCGGGACCATTATAGGTAATAACTTGTGCATCGTGAGTATAACCATCTCCCGAATAACCTCCGGCATTAGTGGGATTTGTGGGATTTTGGATGTTAATGAAATGAGGTCCTCCACTATAAATGCTAGCACCCACTACATATGCATATCCATTATCTTCATTGATAACAATATTGTGTGATTTTCCAAAATTTCCATAATGTGCATCCTCAGTAAATGTTCGGTTCGCGTTAGCGCTTAACCCTCTCAAGCGGGTTAGGTCAAAAACCTGCATGCCATGGCCATTTGCTTCGCTTACTATAAACGCATGGTTATTGTACGTTTTGATATCTCTCCATGAACTACTTGAATTATTGTGAGATCTTAATTTCCCCAAGTTTTTAGGGCTGGTTGGGTTTGAAATATCTATAAAAACAGTCCCATTGTTCACTCCCATCAAGGCATATTCTTTTCCTGTTTGCGGATCAGTCCACCCCCAAGAATCATTTCCACTCGTGGCGCCCATGGACGAAAGCGAAATGAAAGATTGAAGTGTAAGCCCATTGCAGGGATAACCGCCGGCATTGCCGCCTGAACATGGGGTTTGAGCTGACAAGAACGTAAAGTTCATTAAAACAGCAAGGAGTAATAAATTCTTCATAATTTATATTTTTTTATGGGGTTAGTTTCTTTCTTATTCTAAAAAGGAAAATTCTACGGTACAGGGCTTATCCACTCCTACGTAACCCATACCAGGGCCAGTTTCGGGGTCATCAAATTCATCACCAACTACCATATCAAATTCAAGTGTAAACGAATAAGAAACTCCAGCTGTCAAGCTAAGATATAATGTAAGTTGGGTATCGTGCGGAAATTGTTCATAAAATGTTCCACCATTGGTGGCAGCATTGTGCATGGAATAGGAATGTGAATAGGTCAAATAGTTTGTGCCATTAAAATTGAATCGAAACAACCCTTCTTGGGTAGCCATCATAATTTTATTGGGAGATACGGGGAGTTTAATTTTTCCCGCGCCAAATTGTTGGTTTACTTTAACCTTGTACAATCCTGTATAAATTGGGGTAAACGAATTATCTCCAGGCGCAAAGTTATTTATATACACCCAATTGGAGCCAGCTCCATTATAGACCTTGCTTCCTAAAGTTATTCGTTGCTGTAATGGGGTTTGTTCATAAATTTCATAATCTTCCCGCATATATTGCGGAATCCAACGCGTACCTTCCCAAACATATATTCCGGGAGATACGTCATTTGCGGTATTAGTATTAAAAATAGCCGTTCCGGCTACCAAATTTCCTCCATTGGGATTGACTACCGGGGCTGCGGTACTTGTGCTAGTTAACGCGGCCTTTGGAAAAACCAATCCCAGGGAATTATTGTTTTGTACATCTAGCATTCCCTGTGGTGTTACCGTGCCTACACCCACTTGGGCGCTAACCCAGCACCAAGCAAGTAAAAAGGCTAAATATATTCCTATTTTATATATACGTTCCATAAATTTCATTTTTGGGTTATTCTTTTAAGTAAGTGAATTCAACAATACAGGGGATGTCCTGACCTACATATCCTCTGCCATTGCCTGAATCTCCATTATTTAAAAAACCGATGGTTAGGTTTGTATCTGGGTCTGGATACTGATCAAATTCCAAAGAAAATGTATAGATGGTTCCGGCAACTAGATTTACGTAAATTGTTTTATAAACTTGGGCAGAAATGTTTCTAAATTGGGTACCTGACGTGCCGCCTATATATTGGTTGAAAGTAGAATAGGATTTTGCACGGATGATATAGGGTGATGTTACAGAACCTGAAAATGAAAATCGAAAATCACCTTCAAACAATCCTACATTTACATCATCATTATCTACCATATTGCCACCTCCGTAATTCAGCTTCAATTCAATTTTATACAATCCCGTAAATTTTGCAAAAAATGTTCTTGGTGTTGTAACGGGAAAACCTGTTACAACCTCCCAACCTCCATTTGAACTGCTCCTTAAAACTCCCGTTTGCTTAAATCCTTCTACCTGTCTTTTATAATAATGGCGAACCCATATACTGCCATCCCATGAATAAATACCAGGCTCCACGTCAAAAGAGCCATTGTTTGTGATATTGGTGTTATAGACTGTAGTGCCTATTTCCAGAGGGTCAGTAGTTGGATTTACAACGGGAGCTTCCAAATTAGTTGCAGTAAGCGCTACACTTGGGTAAGCAACACCGTATTGAGTGCTTTCTATATCCAGTGCACCTTTTGGTGAGGTAGTTCCAATACCAACCTGCGCAAATGCTGAATTGAATGTCAGTAAAAGCAAGATGGTAATTTTATGAAATAATATGTAGTTTTTGTCCATATTTTATTCTTTTAGTTTCCTATATAAGTGAATTCTACTGAACAGGGCACGTGGTCTGGGATACCTATATAGCCCATACCATTGCCTGAATTGCCACTATTTTCAAAACCTGGGGCGGCATCCATATCAAAAGTTAAATTAAAAGGATATGCTGTATTCGCATTAAGATTAAGATATTCTATAATGAAAGTTTGCTGCCAAATAGCATAATAACGCGTTCCCATAAGGGTACAATTAGTTTTCGCGGGAATAGTTATAGCAGGAGTGCCGCTAATAGTAAATACAAAATTCCCAGATTGAGCGGCTACATCCATTTGTGAAGATAGATCACTCACATAACCTCCTCCAAAATTCACACTAACTTCCATTTTATATGGACCGCTGTATTTTGGGGTAAAGGTTTGGTTCAGACCTGGGATATTTTGAACCCCACCGCTTGAGGAAGGGCGAAAACCAGCGGGAGGATTAAGAGGTTGCTTATAAACCTTTGTATCTTTTTTTGTGAATTTATTTTGCCATTCTGTACCTGTCCAAACGTAAATACCCGGGAAAACAGCATTAGTTCCAGAGGTAGTAGCCGTATTATAAACAACAGTACCGGGAACAATATTTCCGCCTTGTGGATTTAGAATAGGTGTTTGGGCACTTTTGGAAGTTAGGGCAACTCGAGGAAGAACAATTCCTTGATTGTTGCCATGTACATCGAGGATGCCATGTGGTGTGGTAGTATTGATTCCTACTTGTGCGTAGGAAATACTACTAGCCAAGAAAAACGCGGCCGCAATAGCGTACCACCGTGCAGGTAGTTTTATTTCCATGATTTGGGTTGTTTGAAAATATTGGTACAATGATATAACATAATTCCGATAAAGTGCAAATAATTCGGATAAAATGTTGTAAATATTTATTTTTAAATCACTATTTATCAGCGCATTCCTACATATTTTGGCATTTCATTAAGATTTTTCTTACTATTAGGAAATCCTAAATTTTCCTATTCGTAAGACATTTCCCACAACCTCCTTGCTCTGGAATGTTCAAACTGTTGTTATCTTTGAAAAAATGATCAATTTTCCCTTCCTCAATAATAGTCTTATACAGCAAATTCCACTTTCCGCTTATGGGATTGAGAGGTGTTCTCTATTTGTTCTGCGGGAAGATATGTTGCATCCCTTTGTCTCTGGGAATAAATTCAGAAAATTGAAATACAATCTTCAAGTGGCCAATGCCCAAGGCCAAAAGACATTATTAACTTTTGGTGGTGCTTTTTCTAATCATATAGCAGCAGTAGCAGCCGCCGGAAAGGAATTGGATTTTAAAAGCATTGGAATCATTCGCGGAGAGGAGCTTCAAAATAAAGTTGCGGAAAACCCAACATTGGCCTTTGCAGCAGATTGTGGTATGAAGCTGCATTTTATTTCCAGGGAAATTTATAGACGGAAAGAGGAAGTCGAATTTATTGATAGTTTGAAAGAAAAATTCGGTGAATTTTACTTGCTTCCCGAGGGCGGTACCAATTCTTTGGCGGTAACAGGATGTGAAGAAATCTTGACCGAATCGCAAGAAGATTTCGATTATATATGTGTTCCGGTAGGTACTGGAGGCACTATGGCCGGGTTGCTAAAAGCTTCTAAAAGCCATCA
>Ga0209344_10005131_pt1 | contig 11478 bp, 3 predicted proteins | sample Cruoilmetagenom6_FD_187293 | JGI IMG/M metagenome (GOLD analysis project Ga0209344, IMG submission 187293) | Oil polluted marine microbial communities from Coal Oil Point, Santa Barbara, California, USA - Santa Barbara Oil Seep Sample 6 (SPAdes)... | ecosystem: Environmental > Aquatic > Marine >...
TCTCACCTTCTAAACAAGTCGTTCAAGCTAAACCTTTATCGGTCCCGAATGCAGCCGTTTCCCTGGGAATTCCCTCCTCTGTAATGCTAGGGGAGGATTTTGAGTTTACGGTCAGTTTTGAGAATAACGGAACTGATCCTGGATATGGACCCTTTATTGATTTGGTCTTCCCTGTTACTGGCCAGGATGGCAATGATGGGATCACTTATGATTTGATATTGAGATCAACCTACTTAGGGTCATCCCTGGAAGATGATGTCCAAACGTTCCCAGATGACGGTGGCGGATCGGGTTGTATAAGCCACCCCTGGCTGCGTGACACGGCAGGGAATTATGTTGATGTTTGTGGTGTTGCTGGCGACCAATTTGTTTCGATCAGACTGCCATTTGGTTCATATGTTCCTGGCCAACCCCGTCTTGATATTACAGTAAATGCCCACTTAAGCAATTTGGCTGATTTAACACCTGATCTATTGATTTACGCTCGGGGTGGGTATATGTTTGGGGCAACCCCCGAGGATGATTGGTGCTGCGGTGATGCGCCATTTGCGGTTCCGAATGGAACTGACAGCACTACCTGGCCAAGTTCACCTGTCACCCCGCAAATTATGACATTTGCAAAAGAATACACTGGCCCAGGAAATACTGAGGATGAAACTGCTACAGGTCCGAACTTCCCCCGTAAATATACGCTCACGGTGACAATTGCGGATGGCCAGACCCTGACAGGAATTGATGTTCAAGATTTGCTTCCGGATAACGCTCAGTTCATAGGTATTGATACTGGAAATACTACAGCCGGCTATAGTGTTAACTCGCTACCCAGTACAGCTGATACAGGTGGCACGCTGTCATTACGTTATGCCAGCTTTACGGGGACCATCGTAGTTACCTACGATTTTTATATACCTGAATTATTTGATTTGCCAAATCCCCCAGATGATGATGCGCTCTTTGATGATCCTGTGATCGATCCAACGTCCGGCGATGATGTTTCTTCCGATAATATCAGCTGGGTGGATGCGTTCTGGAATCCCCTGGATCCTCGGGATAATCCAACACCGATCACAACAGATTCAACCTGTCCGACTTGTCCTCCATTGCACACCTTGATCGACAAATCGATAGCCATTCAAAAGAGCGTTAATGTAGTCCCGGGTACCGGGGGCGGCCCGAGTAATAATCAGGCTGCTCCAGGTGCGATTCTGGAGTATTCCATCGAGATCCAGGTTTCGGATTATTTTTCCTTTGATGACCTGATCATCACCGATACCATTTCAGATGGTCAGCATGTCCTCGATGCCTCATCATTTGTTCCAACCCTGGCGATAACTGGTAATCCCTCAAATTATTCCAATAATTTTGCATCAGCCAACTATGCAGTAGTTTGCGATTACACGCAGGACCTTTTGGTCCCGGCCAATGATGGATCAGAATGCAATTCATTTACCACTCAGCCACCTGCCCATTCAGGAGGAACCACCTTAACGTTCAATCTATCAGACGAGCTGGGTGGTAATGGAAGGCTTGTAGGAGGGTGCGTAAACCCGGTTGGCGGTATGGTCACCTCCTGCGACCATAACCCCACAGGAGATTCCGGAGCTGGCCCCACAACAGCAATAATTATATTCCGAACCCAGATTCTGGATGAATTTGTAGATGATTATCCATCTGGCGATATCAGTGTCGACCAGGGTGATGAATTAGGAAATTTAGTTGATGTGACTGGTGATGTGCTGGATAACAGCACATTTAGCGTGCTAAGTTCTGAATCTGATAATGCGACAGCCAACTCGGTTATCGGGCGGTATACACTGGCGAAGACCATTTATGCGATTAATGATAATACCTTACCCAGCTCGTGGCCAAAGGATAGTTTGGGAAGGATCCGCATTAATCCTGGAGATAAGATCACATACCGACTCACTTATGATCTGCTGACCTCTGATGTGGAGGAACTCACATTTGATGATTATTTCCCATTGCCTGTCTTTGATGTCACAGATCCAGATGATAACGGCGCAGCTGGTCCATCTTGGTCTTTCCTCAATGCTGTAGCCATCCCTGATCCCGGTGTTGTGTCTCTGGGACCCAGTGACACATTTTATAATTACATGTCTGTCGGCTTAGCTGGAACTACGGGAGTACTTTCACCATCGACAAATAATACTATACCAACGCAGGACCCGGTGATCACATCGAATGGGGCGGATAATAAGATCAATGTTTATTTCGCGGATTATGATGATACCCGGAACCTATCTACTACAGTTGACTTGCTGTTCTCGCTGATCGTTTCCAGTGATCCCTTCGCTGATGGCCTGTTCCTGACCAATATGGCGCATACATTTGAGGGTAGCACCAATGCCGGTACCAGCTCGGATGATGCCATTATTCAATTTGTGTTGGGCGAGCCGGTTTTAACTTCGACAAAAGGAGTAGTTTGGACAAGCAATGGGAATGTCAATGCAGTTTTCACACCCACACAAGTTGGTCCCGGGGGTGTAAATTTCCAAAACCCGGCTTCTTCTCCCCGCTGGACTGGCTTGATCAATTCAACCGGATTGGATGCCAATCCAATTGATAGTAACCTGGCCGGTGTCGATGCCGGGGATACTGTTACATTCGCGATCACAATTGAAAATCAGGGCAGCAGCTTGATTGGGGCATTTGATATTCAACTCAGGGATATTCTCGATTCGGATTATTATATTGATCCAGCAACAGGTGCAGACCTGAACTTACAGGTCTATTATGGAGATGGCACAGGACCAATCGATTATCAATCCGTTGAGCTCAGTGGGGTAAATCCGCTTTGTACAGCAACTGGTAACGCTGACGATTGTGGCCTGGAATTATTTGACCAGGGTATTGAATTGATCGATCCCGGCAGCGCTGGTGTCTGCTCTGCTCATGATCCCAACCTGGGAAATAATGTGATCCTGATCACCTATGATCTTCTCCTAAGACCAGACGTCATACCCGGTGAGGCTCTGAACACTGCCACCGTATTCAATTTTTCCGGTTCAGAGGGTGGTCCCAATCATCTCGACGGTGTCAATCCTCTTGAAGATGATTCAACAGTGGAAATGATCGGAGGCTTGGAAAAGACCCTTGACGAAACAGAAATTAATATCAGTACTCAACCGACCGGGACTAATTTGACCGATGAGGTTGTGATTGGTGAGTTGGTCTACTATACAATTTCGGCAATCATTCCTGAAGGGCAGGTGCCAAATGCCCGATTGGAGGATCAACTGGATGGAGGGCTGGCCTTCGTTTCATGCGATTCGATTTCTGTCATGGCCGATACGGGAGTGATCACCGATCTTGCACCCGCTGATTTCAGCGGGGTTTGCAGTGTTGTGGAATCATCTGGAGTCACCAATAATGGACAGGATATTGTCTTTGAACTGGGGAATATCACGAATAACGACCGTGATGATAATTTGGAAAGGATCTCAATTACCTATACAGTTGTGGTGATAAATGCAGTAGGAAATCAAAATACCCTGCCCACGCTCCTTAATAACCAGGCAGAATTTTTGATGAATAATGGTTCCGGAGATATTTCTCTGGATACGGTTTCTGCTCCAGAAGTGACAGTGATAGAACCCCAGGTAGTAACTGAAAAATTCACGCCAATGGGAACTACATCCACATCTACCTCCGGGGATGCCGGCGACGTAGTGTCTTATACAATCACACTCTCAAATGGTGTGGATGCCGCAGATACAGATGCTTTTGATCTGAATTTTGTTGATAATTTTCCGATGTGCCCCGGGAGCGGACCATCAGCTGTTGAGGATATGGTCATTATTTCCCAAAGTGGAGCAGCTACTTTTACCCTGAGTGGAGATAATGTAATTGGTTGGTCTTTGTCAGCTTCTGGCTTTGACCTTGCCCCAGGAGAATCCACAACTGTCGACATCAGCGGAACGATCGATTATTGCGTTACACCCGGTTTAGCAATGGAAAACAGGGCGACAACCACTTGGACCAACCTGAGTGGAGATTTTAGTTCCTCCCCCCGATCCACTTATAACACCGAAGCCGTTGAACGAACCGGTGAGGATGGAGTCGGTGGACTAAACGATTACACAAGTGAAGCTGTCGCTACAGTTAATATTGATAATCCGGAGAACACGAAATATATCATAACCACTTCGGAAGATTTTACAGGTTTAGTATCACTGATAGAAAATACAGCTATTGGAGAGATCGTTCGCTACAGGATTATTTCAGCTATTCCAGAAGGAACCAGCCCCAACTTCCAGGTATTGGATCTCATTCCTGCTGGAATGGTGTTCCTTAATGATGGCACTTCTGTCGCAGCATTTGTCTCCGATGGAGGGGTCAGCTCCAGCCAGAATGGAACATTGCCAATACCTGCTGTTCCAGCGATCTGTCATCAGGCAGGATCAACTGCGGATATGACCACTCCGATCCTGGATCCGACCAACTGCACCCTGGCTGATAATAATGTAAGTTTGATTCCAAGCACGAGTTTGGATGGGGATGATAATTTCTTGGTGCCCGGACAGGATGTTTATTTCAAACTGGGAAACCTGGTCAATAATGACAGTGATCCGGACACCGAATATGTTGTGATTGAGTTCAATACGTTGGTTCATAATTCGGCCACGAATCAGAATGATGCTGGTGATATTCTGACCAATCAGCACAGGGTTTATATAAATGGCAGTCCAAACGGCGATTCGGTGTCAGGTGTTGATATTCGAATAGCTGAGCCTGTCATTGAGGTTGTAAAATCTGTTATCACAGCGCCTCATGATGCAGACGATCCGATTGAATATCAGATCATTTTCAGAAATGCGTCTACCGGAGATCATAGCGCGACGGCTTTCGATTTGGAATTAACGGACACATTTGACGCTTATCTGGAAAATTTGGCGATCTTTTCAGTATCTACTACCCAGGGAGCAGTCTGTACAGGAGATGGTTCAGGGGTAACTGTATTTTCTCATTCAGAAAATCTCGCAGCGGGTGTATTCACAGCTGCCCTATCCTGCCTTGATCCTGGAAATGATATAACTGTCCGCATAACCGGCAATGTGGTTGACAACGTTCCTGCTGGAACGATTATTCAAAATAGTGCTGTCGGTACAGGCACAAGTCTCGAAGGAAATACTGGGACAACTGGTAATGGCACTGGATCAGATACTACGGGGGCACCAGGATCTGATACTGGAGAACGAGACGGAAGTGACACAGATACAGGTGGCCAGAATGATCACTATGACGTTGGAGATGCCGATTATAATCTTGCAATTCCAGAAATAGATAAATATGTAGAAGCCCCAACTGAATTTACTATCGGTGAAGAATTTACTTATGATCTAGTTGTCACTTTACCAGACGGTACCACGCCTGATCTGGTGGTAGAGGATGATATCCCGGTAGGTTTGGAAGTTCTCAGCTACAACCTGATCACCACATCTGGAGCTGGAGGAAGTCGGCTTGCCGCAGATTTTGATGGAACTTTACCTGCTCCGATAGTGACCATGGTTGGCAGTTCAGGTGGTGATATCACATTTGATTTTGGTGATACGAGTGTTGTAGCAGAATATCCAAATGACCCAGACAATAACAGCTTCCAGATTCAAATAGAAGTTCGTATGTTGAATGTGATTGGAAACCAGCACGGTGATACCCTGACTAATTCAGCAGAAGTGCAATACTCTTCAGGTTCTGCAGTGACTAATACTGTAGATGTACTGGTCATTGAACCTTTGCTTCAAATTCAAAAATCTGTAGATGATGATACTCCTGCATTGGGTCAAACTATTACTTATGAGCTTCACATTATTAATCCTCCGGGGATTCCGGTAGGAAGCTGGGTGGATGCCCACAATGTTGTGATTGTCGACACATTGCCAATCGGAGTCAGTAATCCCACCAATGTTGTAAGTTCGGGAATACCTGGATCCTGTGGATCATTAACTTCTTATACCTATAATGTCCCTACCAACGAATTATCGATCTATTTGAACGTTATTGAGTTGGGATGTGATCTAAGAGTACGTTATGATGCTGATGTTGAGACAACACCTGCTGTTGGAAGCACTTTAACAAATGATGTGTTAATGACCTGGACATCACTTATTGGTCCAAGTACATATGAAAGAACTGGTTCAGATGGCGTTGGCGGCCTCAATGACTATGAAGCGGCTACCAGTGAGGACCTCGTAATTACGAATCCAGATCTGCGAATTGACAAAGATGATGGTGTAACCGCGTATATCCCGGGCACAAGTCTAACCTATACGATTGTCGTAGAGAACGTTGGTAATGAAGAGGCACTTAATGCCGAAGTGACAGATATCCGGCCATCCCAGATCAGCACCTGGACCTGGAGCTGCATCGGCGCGACAAATGGGGCGACTGGATGCACCCCGGCAGCATCATCTTCGAATGATTTCAGTGACTTTATCAATTTACCAGCTAATTCATCCATCACCTACCAGGTGGTTGCTGTTATTCCTTCCAGCGCCACAGGTATCCTGACAAACACTGCGGAAGTCATCATGCCGGCCGGGCAAATCGAACCAACCCCGGCAGATAATATTGACGATGACATTGATGGGCAGGATTCGCACGCGGATTTGACCGTGAATAAAGATGATGGTGTGACAATCATCTCTCCCGCAATTACTTTGACATATACTGTCGTTGCAGAAAATATATCCCCCAGCGATGTTGCTGGAGCGACAGTTACAGATCCAATTCCAGCTGATATCGACTCCTGGTCGTGGACATGTACAGGAGCGACTGGCTCTGCTTCAGGTTGTACTGGAACTGGTGGCTCCTCGACGTCTGATTTCAGCGATGTGATCAATCTGCCTGCGAATTCGACTATTACTTATACAGTTACAGCTGTTGTATCTTCAACAGCATCAGGCACTCTCACCAATGAAGTGACCATTGCAGTGCCGATTGGTGTGACAGATGATGATCTAACCAACAACACGGATGACGATATCGATGTTTTTGCATCAAATGCAAAGAACCTGGTCAGCCTCCTGCATGGAGTGACCACAACGCCAAACGTCGCAATTGGTGAAATTCTAATCTATGAAGTAACTTTGACAGTTCCCCCAGGTTCCATGACCAATACTCACCTGGTCGATACACTGGATAGGGGATTGGCGTTTGTATCATGTGAGAGCATTACTCCCGGGACTATCACGACCACAGTTGCTGGAGGGTATGCGTCTATCTGCTCGAATCCAACTGTATCAACTCTGCCTCCTAATGCTACTGAAGATGACGGACGTCAGGTGGACTTCGATTTTGATACGCTGGCAAACCCTGGCGGGGCGCCAGTTGATCTGGTCATAAGATACCGGGTAGCAGTCCTGGACAGCCTGGCAAATCAGAGTGGCTCAACCCCGCTATTGGTAAATGATGCCGAATGGGTTTGGGATTCCGGTTTATTATCTGATCAAGCAGTTGGAGTGAATATTCTTGAACCTGATTTGACTTTAGCAAAAGATGCTTTCCCAACAGTGCTATATCCGGGGCAGCTCACCACTTTCACACTAACTGTGGAGCATACACCAGGCAGTCAAACATCTGCTTTTGATGTAGAGATCGAAGATATCATCCCGGATGATTTGATCTTCCAATCAGCGGTCCATGTTGGTGGTCAGGCGCCTACAGCGATCATCACTACCGGGGATCCTTCGATCATCATAGAATGGGATGAGTTCCTGGATAATGGAGTAAACTCTGAAATTGAAATTGTAGTCATGCTAGATCCAACATTCAATCGTAGAAAGGTCAATCAGACAATCGTTAATGAAGCCTCATTAGCCTGGACGAGTTTGCCCCTTGATTATTCAGCGCCGCAGTCAATACATAACACCCTCTCAACGGAGAGATTTTACGATCCACTCAGCAATATCAATATTTATGGTCTTGGAGATGACGCGAGAATCAGGATCCCGGCTCTACCTGATACAGGCTTTGCGCCTGGTACGGTGACAGATATTCCAATCCAGAAAGAAAGTCAAGAATATAGTGATCTTGATGGTTTACGCGTAGAGATCTCCAAACTAGGTGTATCGGTGCCGATTGTCAGTGTTCCTCTTTCAGAAAATGGATGGGACCTGACCTGGCTCTGGAATCAAGCTGGTTGGTTAGAAGGGACTGCTTATCCTTCCTGGTACGGTAATACGGTCATCACAGGCCACGCCTATTTGCCCAGCGGTTTTCCTGGCCCATTTGTCAATCTGGGAGATCTCTCCTGGGGAGATGAAATCATCCTCTATGCCCATGGACTAAAGTACACATACGAGGTTAGATTTATGGACCTTGTTGCCGCGGATGATTACAGCATTCTTCAGCATAAGAACCAGGATTGGCTGACGCTATTTACCTGTAAGGATTATTCCGATCTAACAGGTGCTTACCTCTGGCGGCAGGCTGTTCAAGCTGTTTTGATTGATGTGGAGCAGATTGAGAAATAACATCGGGATTGAGTCCGTAAAAAGGCTCAATCCTTTCTTCTTACCTTTTATTGACAGAAAAACCCCCCTAAAATGCATTTTAAAGCCATTTTTAAGCCCCCAGATGGGTTATTCCATTTAAAAGCACAGATTATGTGGGATAAATGTGAAATTTCTTCCTGAGAGATATTAGTTGTAAAGGGTCTTTTTCAAGATTTCCAGGTGTTCTTCAGTACACGAATCCAGTTTTGGCAGCAGATATTTTCCATATCCTGGGAACTGAATCCTGCATCATCCAATAATGCAATAAGCTTGGGGTAGCCGCTTACATCTCCCAATTCAGAGGGGATCCTTGTGCCGTCAAAATCTGATCCAAACGCAACATGATCTACGCCAATCAATTCAGCGATATAACAAATATGATCAATGATCTTTGACATTGGCGCGTTGTCTTTTGGCCGTTTTTCACCATCGACATCGTTTACTGAGAAGATGATGCCAACCACGCCATCGCTATCTCTGACTGCTTTCAACTGCTGATCAGTCAGGTTCCTGGTCTTCGGTACCATAGCATGGGCTGCTGTGTGGGTGGAAACCAGGGGATGGGTGGATAAGTTCGCAACGTCCCAGAAACCTTTTTCATTCAGATGTGCCAGGTCGATCATAACACCCAGGTCATTACAGCTTTTGACAAGGTCCTTTCCAGCATCCGTCAACCCAGGGCCGGAATCCGGTCCATCTGGATAAGCAAACGGGACACCATGTCCGAATTTATTGGGCCGGCTCCAGTTAATTCCCAGAGAGCGCATTCCTTTGTTATAAAAGAACGGTAAATTCGCGAGATCCGGTTGGATCGGTTCAGCACCTTCCAAATGCAGGATGGCTGCCATAATATTATTATCAAGACAATGATCCAGCTTTGAAAGACTTGTGACTACCTGGAATTGCCCTAGAGAATCTTCCTGGATTTTATATAGGAGATCGATCATTCTTAGGGCAGACCGGTGGGCATATTCATAATCCAGCTCTGGTGGCAGGGTTATTCTATACCCGTCATCACTGAGGATCATACGGTCTTCGACTGAAGGAACCGAGGGCGGATTAGAAGTATAAACCGCGAAGAAACCTCCAATAAATCCTGCTTGTAGAGCCCGTGGAAAATCCAGGTGTCCAGGATCAGAGACCAGGAAGGCTTTTGTATCCAGTGGGTCCGCCATTTTGGTGATCTTGCTCAGAATATCGTTATGCCCGTCGAAGATTTTCATAGACTGATTAGAACGCATCGGATTCATCATCCGATCGGTCAAATTCGATCAATTTACCTGAGGTTGTGAAAACGGTTCTTTCACATATATTTGTAACCCGATCAGCAGCCCTTTCTAGATTGTGGGCAACCCAGAGATGGAAAGTGGCCCGGTCGATGTTTTCCCTGTCGCTGATCATTAATTCTAGAAGTTCCTGGTAATCGAGGTTATATAAAACGTCGATCTGATCATCTTCCTTCGGAATGGTCATACCGGCTTCTTCGTCCAGATTGACAAAAGCTTCAATCCCGCGGCGGAGCATATCCGCTGTTTTCTCAGCCATCACGGGTATGTTTACGAGCTGCCGCAGCGGGGGATTATCCCCCAAACGCATTGCAATCCGGGCAATACCTTTGGCATAATCTCCTATTCTTTCTAGTTCACCTGCAATATCAATAATAGAGGACAACCTTCTTAAATCCGTTGCCATCGGCTGCTGGGTAGCAACAATGATCAATGCCTGGCGTTCTAGCTCAAATCGCTTTTCGTTGATATTCTTATCAGCTTCATAGATGGTTTTAGCTTTGCTGATATCACGCTCAGCCAAGGCGTTTACGCTGCCGAGAATGGCTTCTTCAACAATACCTGCCAATTCTACGATAGCATCATTTAATTCCCTGATCTTACTATCCAGTGTTTCTCTAGTATCTCTGGCCATAATAACTCTCTCTGGACCCCTGGCGATATTATGCTTGCCAGTATGGGCCATCGTCTAATCCTGGTAAATGAAGTTATTTATCATCTGCGTTTTGAAATATCTTTCAGTATACCTTATCCAAACCTGCCTTGGATGTAGTCCTGAGTGCGGGTGTCCTGAGGGTTTGTGAACATGAGCTCTCCACTCTTGACCTCGATCAGTTCCCCCTGGAGCAAAAAGATTGCCTGGTCTGCAGTTCTTGCTGCCTGTTGGACTGAATGAGGAACCAGGACGATCGTATAATCGCGCTTCAAATCCTGGAGGGATTCTTCTACTTTTCCGGTGGATATCGGATCTAACCCGGAAGTGGGTTCGTCGAGCAGAATCACTTCTGGCTCAAGGGCTAGAACTCGGGCAAGGCACACACGCTGCTGCTGTCCACCGGACAGGGCAATAGCAGGATCATCCAAACGATCCTTCACCTCTTCCCAAATGGCGGCTTTCTTTAAACTGCTCTCAACTGCCTCTGATAGTCGGTCTTTATCTGTATCGCCAGCCACTTCCAAACCGTAAGTCACATTCCCCCTGATAGAGAGTGGTAAAACAACAGGCCTCGCGAAGACCATCCCCACCTGTCTGCGAAGTTGAATGACATCTATGGCTGGATCTAAAAGGTCCCGGCCATCGAGGAGGACACTGCCTTCCTGAGATTTCAGGTCCGTCAATTCGTTCAAGCGGTTAAGTGTCCGTAATAAGCTGGACTTGCCGCCACCGGCTGGTCCGAATATCACAGATATCTGGTTGGCTGGGATGTCAAAACTGATATCTTTGAGAGGTTTAGTCCCATCAGAATATGTGATCGATAAATTGCGAATTGATATCTTGTTCATTTATTTTCCATTACCACTGACGTTTAGCCCTGGCTCTCGATCGAATTGCCGTGGCGATCAAGTTCATACTGAGGACAAAAATGAGCAGCACAAGGGCAGTTCCATATTGGATTTTGATTGGCATTCCTGGCACCTGGGTTGAGATCACATAGAGATGGTAGGGCAGCGCCATGGTG
>Ga0209344_10005132_pt1 | contig 11477 bp, 7 predicted proteins | sample Cruoilmetagenom6_FD_187293 | JGI IMG/M metagenome (GOLD analysis project Ga0209344, IMG submission 187293) | Oil polluted marine microbial communities from Coal Oil Point, Santa Barbara, California, USA - Santa Barbara Oil Seep Sample 6 (SPAdes)... | ecosystem: Environmental > Aquatic > Marine >...
TAACAATTTCAACGGGACGGCAACAGATATTGAAGCAATCACCTATCAGGTGCGTGCGACCTTCCGGTTCTAAGCAAATTCACCTGAGCGCTCCTACATTGGGGCGCTCAGGCCTTAGGTTTTTGCAAACCCTCCACCGTAACCACCGGTCCCCGCCGACGGAAACGCGCCTTCATCGCGGTATCTTTGGTGGCACCTCTCCAAAGCGGTCCGATCAAGTGTCACACCCAGCCCAGGCCCGTCCGGCACGGTCACATATCCGGAACGTGGAACAAACGGGCCACCCTCGATTACATCATCGGCGTACCAGCGGAACAACGTCTGGCTTGGGCCTTGGACATGCGCCATTGCGGCTGACACATGCAGATAGGCCGCACTGGCCACGCCCGTTTCGCCGCTGTGAAACCGAAACCCCACATCAAACATTGCGCAGGACCGAATAAAGGCAACAGTGGCCGAAATTCCGCCGTGTTCGTTCAGGTTGGTGACAATTGCATCTGGTGCGCCAAGTTCGACCGCCCGGTGCAAATCTATCCGATGGCTGGACAGGCTTGCATCTGTCACACCGCGCAATGCCGCCATTTCCTCGTAGCTTTCAACTGGTTCTTCGTACCAGGCGACGTTATAGGGCACGAGCGCCTTGATCGCGCGTTTTGCCGTTGGCAATGTCCAACCACCGTTGGCATCCAAACGTAATTCACGTTCTCCAATTGCGGCCCGTACCTCGCGAACCATTTCAACTTCGGTAGATAAATCAAAAGTTGCCAGCTTGCCTTCAAAAACCTGCGCATCATGATCTTCGATCATCTGCGCACAGAATTTGGCCAATTCCAACGGCGTGGCCTCGCCCGGATGGTTAGGCCCGGGCAACCGAAAGGCAAAATATTCACTTAACGCTATTTTATCGCGGCATTTCCCACCAAGAAGATGCCAGAGTGGAACACCTTCGGTTTTGCCCCGCGCATCCCAAAGCGCCATTTCAATGCCGCCAAACACACGCCGTTTGGCCAGAACATTGTCCCAAGGTGTGTAGGCCATGCCTGGCACCAAGCGGCGTTCGGCATCACCAATAAGCCGAATGTCGGCGCCAATCAGTGTTGACCCCATCGCCTCGGCATCTTTCGCGCGATCACCATCCGCACATTCACCCAAACCGATCACGCCATCTTCGGTTTCGACCTCGATAACTGTTTTGGTCAGCGATGCGATTGCCCCGTAACTAAACCTGTAAGGGGCAACAAATGGGATATTTACGGGGGTTGCCCGAATAGCGCGAACTTTCATGCAAAACCTCGAGTGTTATACCACTCAAGGTTACAGAATGTCCGCGCGGCGGCAATCCCTGCTGTTCAATCCAACCCTAGTTTTGCCAGAAGCGTCCGAAGCGTTTGGCGGTCTTCATCACACATGTCGGCACCACGAGCCTGAAACAAGGTTGCCTGCGATTTCAACACCAGACCATCCTCCAGGACCTTTAGGTGGTTCGCTGTCAAGGTATCACCAGATGACGTGATATCCGCAATCGCCTCGGCTGTTTCGTTTTTGACAGTCCCTTCGGTTGCCCCTTGGCTGTCGACCAGTTGATAATCGGCAACCCCGTTTTCACGCAGGAATTCACGTACCAGGCGATGGTATTTAGTTGCGATACGCAAGCGGAAACCATGCGCCGCACGAAACGCCGCTGCGGCCGCATCCAAGTCATCCAATGTCCCGACGTCAACCCAGCATTGTGGCACTGCCAATATCAGGTCAGCGTGCCCAAACCCCATTTTGGCCAATTCGCCCACACGGCTTTGCCATTGGCCAAGCTTTTCGCGAACCAGATCCGTTCCTGTCACACCCAAATGAATACGGCCAGCCGACAATTCGCGCGGTATTTCACCTGCTGACAGCAAAACCAGCTCAACGTTTTCGACGCCACCTACAAAACCCGAGTATTCGCGTTCAGATCCGGAGCGGCCTAATTCAACCCCGCGCGCGCCAAACCATTCAAATGTCTTTTCCATCAACCGCCCTTTGGACGGGACGCCAAGTTTGATGCTCATGCCGCACCTCCCAACGCGACAACCAAACCGGGGCGAATGACGCCGCCCACAGCCGGAATTTCGCGACCACGCCCAAGATGGCGGGTCAGCGCATCGTAACGACCACCAGATGCGACAGCAGGAAAATCAGGCCGTGCTTCGGCATAAAAACCAAACACAAACCCATCATAATATTCCATTTGCGTGCGACCATAAGATGCTTCAAAATTCAGCTCGGACACGTCGATACCAAGCGTGTCGAATGCATCCAGACGCACTGAAAGACGATCAACTGCACCGGTGATCGGAGGCAGGTCAACAGCGATGTCACGCAATTGACCAAGTGCATAAACACTGGTGTCACGCACATTCAAAATTGCGTCGATCAGGGCCATTTCGTTTTCGGATATCGGCGCGGCACCCGCGTCGTCGTGAAGTGTCGTGATACGCGCAGCAATTTCCGCGGCCGTGCGCAAACCAATCATCGGTTTGGCCTGCGACATTGGTTCCAGATCTCCAAGAAGCCTTGCACGACTTTCAGGTACCGCTGTACGACCAGAAAACCGATCCATCAAAGCGCGGAAGCGCTTGGGCCGCCAGATATGGCGCCGCAAAGCCGCTTTACGTGCCTCGGTCGTTTTCAAACCTTCAACCGCAGCCATGAGTATGCCGATATCGCCGGTGGCAGCACGCAATTTCAGCGGAGACAGGATTTTATGTATCAGGGCAAACACTTCGGCGTCTGTTGCCGCCGGCCGGTTGCGTTCAAAAACCTCGTAGCCCACCTGAACGTATTCGCTCGCGCGATCAGGATCATCTTCTTGCCGGCGAAAAACCTCGCCCGCATAGGTGTAGCGCGCAGGTTCCGCGCCGTGAGCCATGTGCATTTCGACAACCGGAACAGTGAAGTCGGGGCGCAACATCTGTTCGCCCTTTAATGCGTCAGACGTCACATAGGCACGCGCGCGAATGTCTTCGCCATAAAGGTCAAGCAAGGTCTTGGCTGGTTGCAGAATCGGGGTTTCAACAGGCAACGCACCTGCCCCTTCAAACAACCCACGTAGCCGCGCGGCCTCGGCTCGGATCACGGATTTATCCGGCATCAGTCCTGGCTTTCCAAAATCTCGCGCACTTTTGCGACCAGATGATCGCGGGGTACTTCGAATTGGCTAGGGCGTTCTTTCCATTCTTCCAAAGTTGCGCTTTCGGCAATTTTTGCGCCAAGGATCAGATCCTTGATCTGCACCACACCACCCGCCTTTTCGTCGCCACCTTCGATAACGGCAACCGGGCTGTTGCGTTTGTCGGCGTACTTCAGTTGGTTCCCGAAATTCTTTGGGTTACCAAGATACACCTCGGCGCGAATACCGGCCTGACGTAATTCGCTGACCATAGCCTGATAATCCGCCATGCGGTCCCGATCCATGACCGTGACAACCACCGGGCCTGTCACCGCACCACCAACCCGGCCCGTCGCTCGCAACGCCGCAAGCAAACGGTCGACACCGATAGAAACGCCTGTGGCCGGGACAGCCTGACCTGTAAAACGTTTGACCAAATCGTCATAACGTCCACCGCCTGCAACGCTACCGAATTGGCGCTTGCGGCCTTTTTCATCGAAAATCTCAAACGTCAGTTCAGCCTCGAACACGGGCCCGGTATAATAGCCAAGCCCACGCACGACGCTTGGGTCGATATCGATCCGGTCCGGGCCATAGCCCTGCGCCGCCAAAAGCGACGCGATGGTTTCCAGCTCGGCCACACCCTCGGCCCCCATAGCGGATGCACCAACTGCATGTCTGAGGTTCATCAGGGTTTCGCTTGCTGTGGCCGCTTTAGATGTGAGGAAGGCAACAACCGGCTCGGCCTGATCTGCAGAAAGGCCCACACCGTCGATGAATGCACCAGACGCGTCCAAACGCCCCTTGGTCAGCAACTCGCGCACGCCGGCCTCGCCCACCTTGTCGAACTTGTCGATTGTGCGCAGCACCGCATCACGATCCGCGTCTGCCTCGAGCCCCATTGTTTCCAGCACACCGTTCAGAACCTTGCGGTTGTTGACCCGCACGATGTAATCGCCACGTGGAATTCCAACCTGTTCCAGCGTGTCCGCCAACATGGCGCAAATTTCGGCGTCCGCCGCGACAGAAGGTGCACCAACCGTGTCTGCATCACATTGATAAAACTGACGAAACCGTCCCGGGCCGGGTTTTTCATTGCGCCAGACCGGACCCATTGCATACCGTCGGTAGGGTGCAGGCAGATCGTTGCGATACTGTGCATAGACCCGTGCCAACGGGGCGGTCAAATCATAGCGCAACGCCAGCCAATCACCGGGTTTGTCGCCATCGTTGTCCTCTTGCCACGCAAAAACACCCTCATTTGGACGATCTACGTCCGGAAGGAATTTCCCCAACGCCTCAACGGTCTCCACAGCACTAGATTCCAACGCGTCAAACCCATAACGATGATAGACCGCAGCGATGGCATCCAACATCGCTTTGCGTTCGGTCACATCTGTGCCGAAATAGTCCTGAAATCCCTTAGGCGTTTCCGCCTTGGGACGGGGCGTTTTTTTGGGCTTGGCCATTTGGAGCGTCCTTGGCGGATGGGTTCGCGCGCGGTCTATCGGATGGTGGGCTTGGGGGCAAGCGGGCCGCGACAAACCAAGCCATTGCGTGAGGCAAATGTTACGCAGCCTCCGGCGGGGATATTTTAGAAACAGAAGAAGATCGAAACTGTAGTTCTTTCATCGTTCCCAAAATACTCATCTGCGTGACACTTGACCCAAGGGCAGCGCGATGACACTTAGCGCGCATGGAACATCTTGAAGAAAAAATTGCCCATCTGTCCCGCGCGGTTGACGATTTGTCTGACGTCGTGACCCGGCAGCAAACTGAAATTGACCGGCTGACTGCGCGGGTTCAGATGCTGATGCGCCGCGAAGGTGAACGTGAAGCCACAGGGTCTGGTGGGGTTGTTTTGGGTGATGAGCGGCCACCGCATTACTGAACAATTAAAATTCCTGCACGTCCATCACGCCTTCAAGGCTTTTGATCGCACCTTTAATTTGCGGATTAACCGGGAACTCCCGTCCGGCGTCCAGTTCAACCTCTCCCGGCAGATCAGGTGACATCAGGCAAAACCGGATGGGACCCGGGCGCGCAGATTTCGCGGCCTGTACTGCATTTTCCAGGACCCGCGCAACGGATGCAATCGCCGCCGCCTCGTCAATGAAGATGCGCAACCCCATGCTGCCTGCATCAGCAACCACATTGTCAATCGGCGCCACGCTGCGCGCCAACAGCTTTAGCTGTTCGGCTTCCATCGTTGCCTCGACGGTCAGGACGATATGCGCGCCGGTTTCCAGATGGTCGCGAGATTTTTCCAATGTGTCGGAAAACATCGTCGTCTCATAGCCGCCTGTTGTGTCGCTGAGTTGCACAAAAGCAAATCGGTTTCCACGCGCGGATTTTCGTTCCTGTCGCCCGGCAACAACACCTGCCATCTTCAAGACCACCGGCGCGCGCGCGGCCAGAACCATCACCTCGTCCAACGTTTTCACATCTTTGCGTTTAAGCGCGCCCATGTAGTCGTCCAGCGGATGGCCAGACAGGTAAAACCCGACGGCCTTAAATTCTTCGGTCAGGCGTTCGGCGGGCAGCCAATCCTCAACCGGCAACAAGCGGGGTTCTGGCAAGTCATCCCCGGCCTCGCCAAACAATGACACCTGATTTGAATTTTTCTGATCGTGGATCGCTCCGGAATAATTGCTGAGCGCTTCAACGCTTTCAAACACTCGGCGGCGGTTGCGATCAAGCTCGTCAAAGGCCCCCGCGCGTGCAAGCATTTCCAGGGGACGTTTGCCGATCCGTTTCAAATCAACCCGGCGCGCGAAATCAAACAGCGTTGCGAAAGGTTTGTCACCCCGCCCTTCGGTGATCAGCTTCATCGCCTCGACGCCGACGTTTTTGAGCGCGCCAAGACCATAGTGCAAAGCACCTTCGCGCACAACGAACGTTGCTTCCGACCGGTTCACGCAAGGCGGCACATTGGGCAGATCAAGCCCTTTGCGGACTTCTTCGAAGTATACAGCAAGTTTATCAGTCAGATGAATATCGCAATTCATCACCCCGGCCATGAATTCAACCGGGTGATTGGTTTTCAACCAAGCGGTTTGATAGCTGACCACAGCATAAGCGGCAGCGTGGGATTTGTTGAAACCGTAGTTGGCGAATTTATCCAGAAGGTTCCAAACCTCTGTCGCTTTGTCTTTATCAACACCGTTTTCAGCAGATCCTTTCAGGAACTTGGGTCGCTCGACATCCATTGCCTCCTGCAATTTCTTACCCATCGCCCGGCGCAACAGATCAGCACCGCCAAGGGAATACCCGGCCATTTCCTGCGCGATCTGCATCACCTGTTCCTGATAAACGATGATGCCCTGGGTTTCGTCCAGAATATGGTCAATCGTGGGGTGCAAGGTCTCGCGGTCAGAAAGCTCGTTCTTGACCTCGCAGAACTTGGGGATGTTTTCCATCGGACCGGGCCGATACAGGGCCACAAGTGCAATGATATCCTCGATACAATCGGGCTTCATGCGTTTGAGGGCATCCATCATACCCGAACTTTCCACCTGAAACACGGCCACCGTTTTGGCACTTGCGTAAAGTTTATAAGTTTTGGCATCGTCCAGCGGGATGGCGTTGATCTGGTTCCTGGCGCCGTTGGCGGGCTCGTAAAGTTCGGATCCATCGGCCGCGATATGCAAGTCGCGCCCTCCGGCATGAATTTGTTCCATCGCGTTTTGAATAACGGTCAGAGTTTTCAGCCCAAGGAAGTCGAATTTAACCAGACCAGCCTGTTCAACCCATTTCATATTGAACTGGGTGGCGGGCATTTCAGATCGGGGGTCCTGATAAAGCGGCACCAGTTCATCCAAAGGCCGGTCGCCAATCACCACGCCGGCCGCGTGGGTCGATGCGTTGCGCAACAGCCCCTCAACCTGCATTCCGTATTTCAACAGACGATCCACAACTTCTTCGTTGCGGGCTTCTTCACGAAGGCGTTCTTCCTGTGCCAACGCCTGTTGGATGCTAACGGGCTTCACGCCCTCAACCGGGATCATTTTTGACAGGCGATCCACCTGCCCGTAGGGCATTTGCAATACACGGCCGATGTCGCGCACGGCGGCCTTACTCAGCAAGGCACCAAAGGTAATGATTTGCCCTACGCGATCACGCCCATATTTTTCCTGAACGTATTGGATCACCTCTTCGCGGCGGTCCATGCAAAAATCGATGTCGAAATCCGGCATACTGACGCGTTCGGGATTCAGGAACCGTTCGAACAGCAGTGAATAGCGCAAAGGATCAAGGTCAGTGATGGTCAGCGCATAAGCCACGAGGCTGCCCGCGCCCGACCCGCGACCGGGGCCTACGGGAATGCCCTCATCTTTGGCCCATTTGATGAAATCGGCAACAATCAGAAAGTAGCCGGGAAACCCCATCCCCTGAATAATATCCAGTTCGAAATCCAGGCGTTTTTCGTAGTCTTCGACTGTTGTGGCATGCGGTATGACCTTAAGCCGCTCTTTCAGGCCGGCGTGTGCCTGCGCGCGAAGCTCGTCCACCTCGTCATCCGCAAATTTGGGCAAAATCGGGTCGCGCTTGTAACACCCAAAGGCGCAACGTTTGGCAATCTCGACCGTGTTTTCGACAGCTTCGGGAAGGTCGGCAAATAGCGTGACCATCTCTTGCGGCGACTTGAAATAATGTTGGGCCGTCAAGCGGCGGCGCGGAGCAGATTGATCCACATAGGCGCCATCTGCAACGCAAAGCATGGCATCATGGGCCTCGTACATATCCGCCTTGGGAAAGTAGACGTCGTTGGTGGCGACCAAAGGCAAATCCATAGCATAGGCCATTTCCACGAACCCACGTTCCGTCAGCCTTTCGGCTTCTGGCGCGCCACCTTCGGACGGGTGACGTTGCAATTCAACATACAGGCGGTTTTCAAAACTTTCGGCCAAATACGTCATCAACGCTTGCGCGGCGGCAGCCTGATTGGATTGGAGTAATCGCCCGACCGGGCCATCCGGTCCACCAGTCAGGCAAATTAAACCGTCCGAGAACTGCGCTAATTCGTCAAGCGTGACCTGCGGTAGTTGCCCATCGCTGCGCAGATACAGGCACGAATTGAGCTTCATAAGATGCTCGTACCCAATTTCGTTTTGCGCAAGGAGAACCACCGGCGCGGGCTCTTTGGGTTTTTCACCGGGTTTGGTTTTTACATAAGCCAGGTCAACCTGACATCCCATGATTGGTTGGACGCCCGCCGCACTTGCCGTGACAGCAAACTCAAGCGCCGAAAACATATTGTTGCTGTCAGTCACAGCCACGGCGGGCATTGCCGTATCTGAACACAAAGCCGGTAGCTTCTTAAGACGAATTGCGCCCTCAAGCAGAGAATATTCGGTGTGCACACGTAGGTGAATGAATCGCGGTTGACTGGTCATGAAGCGACTTTACGACAGTCATGTGAAAGGAGCCACTCTATTGGCGCCTCTTTTGCGGACCGAGTAGAAAAGATTGCACACACCCGCAAGAAGGACTTGCAAGATTTGCAAGGTATTGAGTTGGGAATTTCTTCTACCACATTGTTTTAATGAAATTAGTTCTGAAGGTTCATTCGACGTTGCACGTGCCATTTGGCCTCGCAGATACAATGCCTAACCCCTTGCCAAAATGCATTCCCGCCGCGTAGCCTTTTTCGTAGGGAAAGCCCGCAGGTCTCAACACCGCATCAAGACCGGCACCAAAACAAGGGCGGAGGTATTGCGGCTGGCTAGGTGGCATGGAAGTAACTTTTCGCCTGAACGGAGAACCCGTCACGCTGCACGATGTGTCGGCAACGGAAACTCTGCTTGATTGGCTGCGTGAACGCCGCGGCCTGACGGGCACAAAAGAAGGCTGCAACGAAGGCGATTGCGGGGCCTGCACTGTGATGGTCACGGACGCGAGCGGTGCCAAAGCGTTGAATGCCTGCATCCTGTTTTTACCACAACTACACGGCAAAGCCGTCCGCACAGTTGAAGGCATCAGCGGGCCGGACGACAAGATGCATCCGGTCCAACAGGCAATGATCGATTACCATGGATCGCAATGTGGATTTTGCACACCGGGTTTTGTAGTCTCAATGACTGTTGCGCATCAGGCTGGCAACGATGACTATGACACGGCGCTTGCCGGAAACCTGTGCCGTTGCACCGGTTATGCACCAATCATACGCGCGGCCGAGGCCGCATCGGACGCACCTGTCCCTGTCTGGATCAAAGCGGACAGTCACGAATTGCCGGATGTTGGTCCAAATCCGGCGATCCCGGAATCCTCGGGCGCCTTGGCCGATCTGTTGCTGGCCAATCCTGAAACCACTTTAATCGCCGGGGCGACCGATGTGGGTCTTTGGGTAAACAAACAGCTTCGTGACATTGCGCCAGTCGCGTTTTTGCACCGGTGCAGTGACCTTCAAAATATTGAAATCACCCAAGGCGGCTTGCGCATCGGGGCTGGTGTTACGTTGGATCGGGTTATGGACGCCATGAAAGACGTTCACCCATCATTTGCGCAAATGATCCTGCGCTATGGATCAACACAAGTGCGTGGTGCGGCGACAATAGGTGGAAACATCGCAAACGGATCACCGATTGGCGACGGGCCACCGGCGTTGATTGCATTGAATTCAACCTTGCATTTGCGCCGTGGTGATGAACGTCGCGACATACGGCTGGAGGATTTCTTCGTCGAATACGGCACGCAAGATCGCCGCTCTGGGGAATTTGTCGAAGCCGTCACCATACCTGCGCAAACCGACCGGTTGAAGTGTTACAAACTATCCAAGCGGTTCGATCAGGATATTTCTGCGGTTTGCGGGTGTTTCAGCCTGACCATCGAGAATGCCATAGTCACCGACGCACGTATCGCGTTTGGCGGCATGGCCGGGATTCCGAAACGTGCAACACATGTTGAAGCCGCACTGATTGGACAGCCATGGACCAGCGCCGCGATTGCGGCAACCGCGTCAGAATGGGAACGGGATTTCCAACCGCTAAGTGATATGCGTGCCTCAGCCCGATACAGGTTGGACACGGCGCGCAATATGTTGACACGTTATTTTCTGGACGATCAGGGCAAAACCACTTCAGTTTTGGAGGTGCGGCCATGAGCGTTGCACGCCCCCTACCCCATGATGCGGCCCCTTTGCATGTCACTGGACGTGCGCGATATGTTGATGACATTCCAACACCGCCCGGCACGCTGCATTTGTGCTTTGGCACCTCAAACGTGGCCGCAGGTCGGATAACATCCGTCGACTTGTCTGATGTTCGTGCCGCCGATGGTGTTGTTGCCGTTTTACAAGCGGGCGATTGGCCGCACGATTGCGATGTATCACCGTCCGCGCATGACGAACCATTGTTGGCTGAAGGGTATGTTCACTACCTAGGGCAGCCGATATTCCTTGTCGTAGCAGATAGCCATCTCGCCGCGCGTCATGCCGCCCGGCTGGGCAAGATTGAAGTGGAAGAAGAACAGGCTATCCTCACAATTGACGATGCTCTGGCCGCGGAAAGCCATTTCGAGGATGGACCGCGACTGTATGAAAAAGGCGATGCCACCTCTGCAATTGAAGCGGCTTCTCATCATGTTGCAGGCATCTTTGAAATCGGCGCGCAGGAGCATTTTTATCTGGAAGGCATGGCCGCCTTGGCATTGCCGCAAGAAGGCGAGGATATGGTTGTGCATTCCTCGACCCAGCACCCAAGTGAAATCCAACACAAAGTCGCCCATGCATTGGATGTTCCCATGCATGCTGTTCGTGTTGAGATCCGCCGTATGGGGGGCGGATTTGGTGGCAAGGAAAGTCAGGGCAACGCCCTGGCTGTATCCTGTGCGATTGCCGCACGCCTGACCGACAAGCCCTGCAAAATGCGGTACGACCGCGACGATGACATGATGATCACCGGCAAACGCCATGATTTTCGGATTGAATATCGTGCGGGTTTTGATGTGGAAGGTCGCGTAGCGGGGGTTGAATTCGTCCAATACGCCAGATGTGGCTGGGCACAGGATTTAAGCCTGCCAGTGGCGGATCGTGCAATGTTGCACGCCGATAATGCTTACAACCTGCCAAACGCGAAAATTGTTTCGCATCGCTTACGTACAAACACCCAAAGCGCCACCGCCTTTCGTGGGTTTGGCGGCCCCCAAGGTATGATTGGCATTGAACGTGTGATGGACCACATCGCACACCGTTTGGAGCGCGATCCCTTGGAGGTGCGCAAAACGAACTACTATGCAGCCGGGACAAGCACAAAACAAACGACACCGTATGGTCAAGACGTCGAAGATTTCGTCCTAAACGAAATGACCGATACATTGATCGCCAGTGCAAATT
>Ga0209344_10005133_pt1 | contig 11473 bp, 7 predicted proteins | sample Cruoilmetagenom6_FD_187293 | JGI IMG/M metagenome (GOLD analysis project Ga0209344, IMG submission 187293) | Oil polluted marine microbial communities from Coal Oil Point, Santa Barbara, California, USA - Santa Barbara Oil Seep Sample 6 (SPAdes)... | ecosystem: Environmental > Aquatic > Marine >...
CAAGCCCAACCCTGCGATCGACAACCATTGGATTTTGTCATTGGGCCAAACCGTTTGTTCCAATCCAATGTGGGCTACCAGCGACAGGACTGCGGATGCAATACAAAACACCGCGACACTTGATGTGGGTGTGTCGCCCAATCGGCGCGACAATACGGAATACCCGGCCCAGGTCAGTGCTGCCATAAGCGCAAGCGCATATCCAAAGACTGCATTTATCTGAAACCCATTGCCGCCTTTTGCCACGATAAGGGTTGCACCTGCAAAACTGATCAAGGCACCAAATATATGGCCTTTCTTCAGGGTTTCTCCGGGCAACAGCCCCGAAAACAAGACTATCAAAAGCGGCCAAAGATATGCGATCAACCCTGCTTCAGCTGCCGGGGCCATACGCAAAGCGGAAAAATATAGTAAATGATAACCGAACAGGCCCACTGTACCAAACGCATATACTTTCCATCCTGTTGATTTCAGTTGCTTTATTTCGCCCGTAAGAACAACCCATAGCAGGCCGATTACCCCACCTATTGCAAAACACATCGCGTTTAGTTGCAATGGCGGGATGGGCGATGACCCAACTGTGAAAAGAGCCAGAAGTGACCATAATAAAACAGCTATAAAGCCAATTGCGGTTGCGCGTGATTTTGTCATTTTTTATTGCCCTGTAGATCTGCAATTTTCGTAACATGACAATTTGAGTATAGCCATTGTAAAACTGTGCCGACTAAAACCGTTGCATAAAATCCTATACCTTTTATCGCATACCGCCCCAATTCTGACAAAATGCCGCGCAAGCCTATTTATATAACGACCTGCGTAAACGCGGGCACACCTGAAAGAGCAGACCAATGGCAGTGAAAAGCAATCTCCCGCTGAACGGCCCATCTGCGCGCGCACCTCTTGGCCGGGGTGAGGGCAGATCAGATACGGTTTCGGCAAAACCCAATCGCAAGATCAATTCCGGTATTAAAACAAAGCGTAAAAAACAAACGCGGCGCAGTAAGCAATCAAAAATTCTAGACGGATTTAAGACCCTATACGGTTAGGTGAAAGCTGACTGCCGCCTAACCATCCATATCCATTGGCGGATGCGACAATAAATTATCGATTTTAGTCAATGCGGCCCCGAGCAGATCTTGCGGAATATTGCAATTTACCGATATCCGAACAGCATGTGGAACCGGCATGTTATTCAAGGCAAATTCATCTGCCGCCCGCACCACGATACTTTCACGCTCGCATGCACTGGCAAAAGATGATGCCCGCCAGCCGCGTGGCAGGCGAAGCCAGATAAACGGTACATCACGACGCCATGTAATATCCCATTTCCCCATTAAATTAACGGTAAACTCTACCCGTTGGTTGACCCTTTCCAGCACACGCGCCCTGATGTTTGCAGCATCGCCTGAAACCAGCAATTCCTCTGCAATGTCCACAACCGCCCGTGAAACACCGAAACTTGCCGTTTGCATCAACCGTGAGGCTGTTGCGAATTTATCAGACGGGCACAGTAAGTATCCAAATCGCAAACCCGCAGAAACCGATTTGGATATGGAAGACAAGTACCATGCGCGTTCAGGGCAAATGCCGGTAAAACTTGGTGTTTTTGCGGGGCCGATCCCCCAACAATCATCCTCGATAATCTGGAAATCATACCGTCTGGCCAATGCAGCTATAGCAATGCGCCGATCCAGCGGCATTTCCCCCGTTGTCGGGTTTAAAACATTTGCAGATGTGAAAAGTGCTTTGAACGGTTTGCGCTTATAAGCTTGTTCAAGCATATCGGGAATGACACCATATTGATCGGTTTCTATCCCCACCAATTCCGCACGCTGGCTTTGCACTGCATAGCGGATTCCGGGATATGTTAACGCATCAATTGCAACCAGCCCGACACCGTCCGCCAACACCGATGCTGTTGCCAAAAGAATTGCGTTTTGTCCGCCATTTGTAACAATCAGCTTTTCTGGGTTTGCATCAATGTTGGAATATTTCATCCATTGTACCAGATGTGAGTAGATCGAATGGCGCCCCTCACGTTCAGGGTAGTCCAGATATTGATCTATTTTGGTTTCCGCCACGCGGATCATAGCGCGCTTAATCGCTGCGGCCTGTCCCGCATTTGTGGTGTTTGTATTGCGCAGATTGATTTGTTGTTCTTGGATGGTATTATAATGACTGTCGATTTCAGGAAGGCCCGCATTTGCTGTGGCCACAAATGTACCACGCCCCACTGTTGCTTGTAACAACCCTTCGGCAATGCCGTCTTGATAGGCCCGTGCCACTGTTCCTGGTGTGACATGAATTTCCCATGCAAGTTCACGTACCGGTGGCAGCTTATCGCCCGACTTCAATATACCTTTGGCAATGTCGGCCTTAAGTGCTGCAATAACTGCTTTATACTTTGGTCCGTCAAAATCGGACAGGGATGGCTGCCAAATTGTACCCATTACAATATTCCTATAGCGCTACAATGCGAATCTTTGTATCACATTATTACAAGTACAATAATAATTGTACCAACACAAATAGAAAGTAAGGAAAATGACTTATACACATACACATACCGCTGAAATTGCATTGAACCTTGGAAAACGGCAAAAATTTCCTCTGGTATCCCAATGGGCAATTCAACTGGCGAATACGATTGTGATGTGGAATGACCGATACAAATCACGTCGTTTTCTAAGTACAATGCCATACGCACAACTTACAGACATTGGGGTGACGCCGAAACAGGCCATACACGAGGCCTGCAAACCGTTCTGGCGCGCCTAAAAAAATTTGTGCGGTTCATACAGATTACCCGCGCAAGCGTTCGCCTTTGGAATACCAAAGGCGGGCGCATCTGATTATCGGGTGCTATAATTCTTGTGACGCTTCGTTATGTAATATCCAGAATGTTGTATTGAAGGTTGCCGTTTTCACCAACGGGCAAATCGGTTGTATGACGTATGGAATTGACAGTTTTTAGTTTAAGGCGAGTTGTCATTCTCTGCCATATGCATCAACCAGCGGACGACGTGATCCTTTGAACGTTGACCAAGTTTTCCCAATGAGCGTCGCAAGTAATAATTGGCTGAAAGAGAATGTGGCTTTGCAAAGACTTCTACCAACTGTCCAGATGCCAGATAGTGATCAATAAAGGGCCGTCTTCCCAACACAATGCCGTCACCGTGCAAAGCGGCCTCTAGGGCTATCAGAGAGCCATCCACCATAAGTCCGCGCGGCACCGCAATATCTTCTAAACCATGTTTGCGAAACCATCTGTGCCAGTCATCGTCATACCCGACCACATGTATCAGTTCGAATGGCTGAATATCCTGAGGGTTTTCTGGCGCAGGCTGTTTTGCAAGTAATTCTGGTGATGCAACGGGCGTGATCGTTGAGCGTAAAAGCATATCGGTTTGCGGGTCAGTGGCATCTGTTGCCGAGATAAATATTTCGAGATCGGCACTCATCGCTGGTCCGGTTTTATGTTCTGAATCCAAGGTTTGAATGCGCAGATCAATCTCGGGATGGCTCATTTTAAAGGCGCCAATCTGCGGTGCTAACCACAGCATAGCAATACTGGACGTGCAGCGTATCGTAACAGTCTGGTTTGGCCTGTCGAGAAACAGTTGGTCTGTCACAGTATCCAGACGATCAAGGGCTTCATGCACTGCATCAAGATAAGCCGCACCAACACTGTTCAAGGATAGCTGACGATGATTCCGAATGAATAAAGTACTGCCCAGATATGCTTCAAGATTACGGATTTGCTGACTGACTGCAGCCTGAGAGATGTTCAGCTCTTCTGCGGCCAATGAAAAACTGAGCTTGCGACCGGCAACTTCGAAAGTACGCAACATGTTTAGTCTGGGGCGTTTCATGTGTAGTCTTTGCATAAGGTTTACTTATGAAAAGTGCCATCAATAATTGTTTGTTGCAAGACTGAATATACATAAACTGAACATGAAACCAGTGATGATAGGAACAGAAATGAACTACTTTTCTTTTATGACGGATGACGAAGTTCGATATGTTCACGAATGCTCATTGGAGATTCTAGAGGAAACTGGGCTGATCGTGCGCAACGAAAAGGCGCGCAAACGTTTTGCGAAACATGGTGCTATCGTTGACCATGAAACTGAAGTCGTAAAAATTCCTGCGCAAGTCGTTGAAAAATATCGTAAAATGGTACCACCAACGATCACATTGCGTGGCCGAAACCCTGCTTATGACGTAACTTTTCCGCGTAAATTACCAGTGATTGCCACTGCCAGTTCAGCACCTGATATCGTTGATCCCGCCACGGGGGTTTGCCGCCGTTCCACATCTGAAGACATTGCACGTATTGCCCATGTGGTGAATGAATGCCCGCATTTCGATATGTTCTCGATCTCAACACTGGCCAATGATGCCCCGAAAGATCAATTCAGTTTGACACGGTTTTACACGGCTTTGAAAAACTGCGTAAAACCGGTGCGGACATCCGTTTATGACATCCGTGAAGCCAAACAGGTGATCAAACTGGGTGAACTGATTGCGGGTTCCACGGAAGCCTTTTGGGAACGCCCCTTTATCAACTTCGGTTATTGCGCAGCGGTGTCGCCGCTGACATTGGATTTCGACAGTACCGACACGATGATGTATTTTGCGGAAAACGGTATTACCGCATATGGCACCATTGCGCCCATGGGCGGGTTAAGTACACCACTTTCCCTGCCGGGCATGTTGACGATTATGAATGCAGAATGGCTGGCGGTTGCGACACTGGCACAGATGAGCAAAGAAGGCACTGCGCATATATACAACTTCTTGCCTGTATTTGCCGATATGCGCGACGGGGCCTATGCGCCGGGTGCGATTGAGATCGGCATGATGAACTCTGCCGTTTGCCAAATGGCGCGGTTCTACAACGTGCCTGCAGGCGGGTATTTGGGCCTGACCAATTCCAAGGTGGCGGATGCGCAATCGGGTTTTGAAAAAGGTATGTCACCACTGATGGGCGCACTGTCGGGTGCCGACTTCATCGTGATGGGCGGCTTGCAGGATGCGTTGATGTCGTTCGATTTCGGGCAATTGCTGATCGACAATGAAATAGCGGGTATGGTGAAAACCGTGCGCGGCGGCTTTGGCTTTTCAAAAGAAGCGGTAGCTTTGCAAGATATCAAAGATACCGGGCCGGCGGGCATGTTTGCGGATAACCCGTCGACACTGGAATGGATGCATTCGGCCACGTTTATGCCGGAGCTGGCAGATCGTAACCTGCGCGAGAAATGGGAGTTGGAAGGCTCTTCCACCATCCATCAAAGGGCAATGAATAAGGCATTGGAAATCCTTTCGACACCGAACTCTGTTGCTTTTGACAAAACGATTGATGACCGGATCAGGGCCGAATTTTCAGGTATGGTTGTTGGGGATTCCAAACCGCAAGAGGGCTGGAACCGCATTGAAATCGGCTCTAACGCGCCTGTGCGTGAACGGCGGGTAAACCGTCGGCGTCAACAACAGCTATAATATATCAAACATAAGACTGGATGCCCCAATGGCCACTTCGTTTCCAACAAGCGCACATATCGTCATCATCGGCGGTGGCGTTATCGGCACCTCTATCGCATATCATTTGGTAAAACAGGGTGCACGCGATGTAATACTGCTGGAAAAATCCAAACTGACTGAAGGGGCCACATGGCACGCGGCCGGTTTGGTTGGGCAGTTCCGTTCCCAACAAAACCTGATGAAATTGATGAGCGACAGTGTGACATTGTTCGACACTCTGTTTGAAGAAACAGGGCAGGATCCCAGCTGGTGTAAGGTCGGTAGCATGCGTATTGCCAGCAGCCTCGATCGTTGGAAAGAATTGCAAAAATCTTACTCGTCTGCGCAGGCAGTCGGGTTTGAGATGAATATGATGACCCCATCTGAAGCCAAAGAGATTTATCCACTTATGGAGGTGGGTGATTTGGTTGGAGCCGCGTTCATACCTGATGACGGACATATTGACCCTAACAGTCTGACACAGGCCTACGCCAAAGGCACCCGCAAATATGGCGGACGTATTATCGAAGGTGTGATGGTCAAAGATTTGGTGCGCAAGGGCAATCGGATTACCCATGTTATAACCGATCACGGTAATATTGAGACGGATACAGTGGTTAATGCGGGTGGCTTGTGGGCACGTCAAGTTGGCTGGATGGCTGGCGTGGAAATTCCCGCCGGCATTGTAGAACATCAATATTTGGTGACAGAAAAAACCGATGATATTCCGGCTAATCTACCAGCGTTTCGCGATCCGGATGGTGGCTATTATGCCAAACCCGAACCTGGGGCATTGGCAATAGGCGGTTGGGAGAAAACTACGCATAAAGTGAACCCAAAAGAAGGTTTCCCATGGGCATATGAACGGCATCTGTTTGATGCCGATATGGATCGGTTGGAAGAATTTTTGGAACCTGCAATGCATCGCCTGCCGATTTTGGGTGAGTTGGGTATTCGCACCATCATCAACGGCCCAATACCGATCTCGCCTGACGGCGAACCAATTATGGGGCCGGTGCCGGGACTGGATAATTTCTTTGCCGCTTGTGCATTTACATCTGGTATTGCTGCGTCCGGTGGCGCAGGTAAAGCTGCCGCGAACTGGATTATGCATGGTGATCCCGGGCTTGATTTATGGGCATTTGATATTCGTCGGTTTGGTGCGTTGCATGCGGGGCAAAAATTTTTGCATGACCGTGCTGTAGAAAGCTACGCTGAATATTATGCCATTCACTGGCCGGGTGAAGAACTGAATTCTGCGCGGGGTGTCCGTCGCAGCCCGTTATATCAGACGTTAAAAACCCAAGGGGCGGTGTTTGGGTCTAAGTTCGGTTGGGAACGAGCGAATTGGTTTGCCCGAGGTAATAGCCCACAAGAAGATGTGTTCGGTTGGGATCGTCCGGGGCAAAGCGCAACTGTGGGACGTGAACACAAGGCTGCCCGCGAGGGTGTTGTGATGGTCGACATGTCCTCTTTTACAAAATTTGAAGTCAGCGGTCGCGATGCTTGTCGGTTTTTACAATACCTAGCAGTGGCCAATGTTGATAAAGCCCCGGAGCAAGCTGCGTATACGCAGCTATGCAATGGGCAGGGTGGGATTGAGGCCGATGTTACCATTATTCGTCGCACGGAAGATTGCTTTTGGTTAATCACTGGCTCTGGCTTAGGCGTGCGTGATGGGGATTGGATTACGCGAAATATGCAGAAGTTCTGTAGTTCTAGCGGATCCGATTTGCATTTGCGTGATATTACATCCGGTTACGGCGTGATTAATCTGGCAGGGCCACTGGCCCGGAAAGTGCTGGAAAAAGTTACTGATACTGATGTTAGCAATGATGGGTTTGCGTTTATGTCTGCAAAGGATATCCGTATTGGGTATGCACCTGCTGTGGCTTACCGTGTAACTTATCTTGGCGAACTTGGTTGGGAATTGTATATCCCAACAGAATATACGCAATACGTCTATGAAGTCTTGCAAGATGCGGGGCAAGAATTTGGAATTTCAAATATTGGCTATCGTGCCGTTGACAGTATGCGATTGGAAAAACGTTATCTTGCTTGGGGGAGCGATATTACGCCGGACTACAATCCGTATGAAGCGGGTTTGCAATTCCTGATTGACTGGACAAAAGGCGATTTTCAAGGAGCGGCCGCATTGGCCGATATCAAAAATAAGGGTGTCACGCAAAATCTTGTGTGTTTAACACTTGAGGATCCTTTGGCAGTGTTTGGCGGCGAGGCTATTTTTTTTAACGGCAGGGCTGTTGCGCAGACTACCAGTGGTAACTTTGGTTACTCGGTTGGTAAAAGTCTTGCCCTAGGATACCTGCCAGTCGAGCTGATGACCCAAAACGAATTCGAAGTTGAAGCTTTTGGGCAAAGATCAAAAGCGTTTCCAATAAAAGGCGCACCTTACGATCCTACGCGCAAAAAAATACTATGTTAACCTGAACGATTACAATCTGGTTTGTCTGATGTCAGCCCCCGTGGGCAAAAGTGAGAGTGGGTATAATGGAAAATATCTGGCATTGCAATTTTTATGGAATGGAAGTGGCAAGGAATCCGAAATAGGCAATGTGATTACAGATTGTGGTATAAAAATCACGGCTGTTTTGCCTTAGACTTCTGAAATTGAAGCGTTGTAACCTTACTATTGCCTATTAATGGCTTCGTGAGCTACCCTCACATCTAACCCATAGAAAAGTTGGGATCAGGACAGTGCAGTTATCCATAGTCATACCTTGTATGAATGAAGAGGAGTCTATTCCTCTTCTGATTGACCGCCTTAAGGGTGTTATCGAGCCTTGGAAAGAGAATGCCGAGATTATTCTGGTGGACGATGGTTCAACAGACGGCACATGGGAAGCAATGCAAGAGGCTCACCGGAAAGTACCGCAAGTTCACGGTATACGCCTTTCTGCAAATCGCGGTCACCAAATTGCATTAACCGCTGGATTGGAAGCAGCAAAAGGTGAGCGCATTTTTATGCTGGATGCCGATCTGCAGGATCCGCCGGAAATTCTGCCGGAAATGATGCTAATGATGGATACTGGCTACGATGTAGTCTATGGCCGCCGCGCTGTGCGTCGCGGCGAAACCGTATTCAAACGAACCACCGCTTTTCTGTTTTACCGTTTCCTTAACAGCCTATCGGACGTACCGATCCCGAACGACACGGGTGATTTCAGGCTTGTGAGTCGTCGGGCGCTGGATGCCGTACTGGAAATGCCAGAGCAATCCAGATTTATCCGTGGTATGTTCGCGTGGGTCGGTTTTCGCCAGATTGGTCTTGAATATGTGCGCGAAGCACGCATGGCAGGCGTTACAAAATATCCATTCCGGGCTATGTTGCGCTTTGCAACAGACGCATTGACGGGCTTTTCGATCCGCCCCTTGCGCTTTGCCACCCGCCTGTCATTCTTAAGCTTGTTCGTGACATTGTTGATGGCAATTTACGTTTTTGGCTCTCTTATTTTATTCAGTACTGCACCCGGTTGGGCCTCTATGGTACTAGCCGTTAGCTTTTTTTCCGGCATCCAATTGTTAACATTGGGAATCTTAGGCGAATACATTGGCCGCCTGTATGTCGAGACGAAGCGCAGACCGCTCTATTTCCTATCCGAAGAAGTGGGTGATCGCGAAAAGACCGACATTGAAGACCCAGTTATGAAGAAAGAAGTTAAATGACCCAAAAAAAGAAGGGTCAAATTATTCGCTTTGCCATGGTCGGCACCGGTGTTGCCGTAACATATGTGCTGCTTTATCTGGCATTTTTGGAACTGGGTATCAGCCAAGCGATCGCTAATATTGTGGCGTTCCTTATTGCCGTGATTGTACAATATCTCGGGCAGACAATCTTCACCTTTCATAAACCTTTGGGCCTACCGAGCCAGGTCATTCGTTTCATATGCACCATCGGTTTAGGGCTATTGGTATCTGCTTTGATTACCGGATTTTTTGGCCCTTCCATGGGGTGGCCTGATTGGATTTCAGCAGCATTGGTAACAATCATTCTTCCTGTACAGAACTTCCTTTTCTTTAAGATTTGGGTTTTCACAGAAACAGGTGTTTCCTAGGAGAGATCATGGCGCATATCTATTCAAACCAGTTTTTTGACTATATCGACGGGGGCGCGCGTACATCTGCACAGCGCATGATTGGGGTCGTTCAACCATGGCTGAACGCACAAAGTGTACTGGATCTTGGCAGTGGGCGGGGTGTTTGGTTGGCGGAATGGCAAGCTGCGGGTATAGGGGACGTTCTCGGTGTAGATGGTGACTATGTAGACCAGACGCGCCTTGCTATTTCATCAGCATCTTTTTACGCCACTGATCTGACTAAGCCTTTGGATATCGGCCGCCGTTTCGATCTTGCTCAAAGCCTGGAAGTTGGCGAACATTTGCCGGAAAGTGCAGCCGAAACACTGGTCGACAGCTTGACCCAACACAGTGATAGGATTTTGTTTTCTGCAGCCGTGACCGGGCAGGGGGGCGAGTTTCATATCAATGAAAAACCTTTGTCTTTCTGGCAGGATTTGTTTGATGCCCGTGGCTATACAGCCTTTGACTGTGTGCGTCCGCAACTTAAGTCTGCAAAAGATGTAGAGCCATGGTACAAATACAATACGGTTCTTTATGCCAATAAAGCGGGGCAGACAAATCTGCCTGAACAGGTGTTGAGAACAAAAATTCCAATAGGTAGCCCTGTTCCAAACGGTGGCAGTTTACTATGGCGGCTTCGCCGGGCAATCGTATCGCTGCTACCACGCAACATGGTAACAAAAATTGCGCAGGTACGTGCAGCAGCGCTGGTGCGCAAAGCCCAGCGGTTGAATGGATGAGCAGTTCCTTGATGAAAGAGCGTGACATAAGGTCATTCGCGGTATCACCATTGCTTATCACGATTGGAGTAACATATTTCGTTTTGATACTGGTATCCGGCCCTCAAGCACTGGATCCAATGCTGCGCCATGATGATTACCCTGCCTTATTGGCTGACCCGTCTGGTTTTTATGTCAAAACGCTAGAGGAAGGGCGCTGGGTAAACTACTGGTGGCACTTACGTGGCTGGATATCACCGGCTTGGCTGAATTTTGCTGTCTATCAACTTCTGTGGGCAACGTTTGCAGGCGCTGCTGCTATTAATGCGTGCGGTAAGAAAGAACAGATTACGTATATTATTGCATTGGCGCTGATCATTGCGTTCGCAACACCCGCACTTTTGATATCTTTGTGGTTTAATACGCTTATTCCCGGTCTGGGGTTGGTCGCGCTTTTTGCAGTCCTTGCAACCTTTCTAAGCACGGTTCATACGCGCCTTCTTTTGATGATCTTTGTTCCGTTAACGCTTATGGCGTATACGACCTATCCCTTTTTATTATTAGCCATTTGCCTAACCACTCGCGGGGCTACGCGGTCTTGGCGTGACCTGACGGCATTAATGGGAATTTTTGTTGTAAGCTTTATTCTAAGTATCTTACTTATTTATTCTATCAATTATGTAGAACACGGTATCTTTGGCATCCCGGTCGCAGAATGGCGCGGGCCGAAACGTGCACATGATTTGGCTTCTGTATTCGCCAATTTGCATTTGATTTCTGATTTTATCGCAGAATCTATAATGGTCATTAGCTATGATGTTGTGCCGCTGGTTGTCTTGAACGGTCTGATCCTTGTCGTTGCCTTTATTGTTTCGATACGTGCGGAACCTTGGGTAACGCTTTACATATTCACAGGTATCCTGACCGGGCTTAGTTTGATTTTTCTGCAAATGCTTTTGAACGGCGTGACCGTTCCACCGCGCGCATTGGGTTTTGTTTGGATGCTTTACTGCATTCTTTGCGTTCGGGCGGCATTAAAGGGGCGTGATCGGGGTGGACGTTATGCCAGTATAAGTTGGGCTTTGATTGTATTTAGCGTCACCATTTATTTTGTTTGCAATGCCAAACACT
>Ga0209344_10005135_pt1 | contig 11468 bp, 9 predicted proteins | sample Cruoilmetagenom6_FD_187293 | JGI IMG/M metagenome (GOLD analysis project Ga0209344, IMG submission 187293) | Oil polluted marine microbial communities from Coal Oil Point, Santa Barbara, California, USA - Santa Barbara Oil Seep Sample 6 (SPAdes)... | ecosystem: Environmental > Aquatic > Marine >...
AAGCAAAATAAATATATATATTATATATATTTGCAATAAAATCGACAAAATTGAAGTATTTTTATTAAATTCATTGTTTTTTAAACCTGTCATAAATTGCAGTAATTTAATGGAAGCACTTGCTAATGGCGATTTAACAAAACATATGGATTTTTCTTCCAATGATGAAATTGGGGAAATGGTTTCCAATTTGAATGATTTTATTACTAATATGCATAATGTAGTTTCAGAGGTTACAAATGCCTCATTACAATTAAACAATTCTTCTGTGGAAATAAATTCATCGGCACAGGGTATTAGTGAGGGTGCAAATGAACAGGCTGCAAACGTTGAAGAGATTTCCTCTTCTCTTGAAGAGATTGGGTCTACAATTTCTCAAAATGCTGAGAATTCACAGAATACTAATGCTATAGCCCAAAAAAGTGCAAACCAGGCAGAGGAAGGTGGTAAAGCTGTGACTCAAACCGTTGATGCAATGCGACAAATTGCAGAAAAAATCACCCTCATTGAAGATATTGCTTATCAGACCAATCTTCTTGCACTTAATGCTGCAATTGAGGCAGCAAGGGCTGGAGAGCATGGAAGGGGCTTCGCAGTAGTGGCAGATGAGGTAAGAAAACTTGCTGAAAAAAGTCAGGTAGCTGCCCAGGGTATCAGCGGGCTTGCCAGTGGTAGTGTTGAAATAGCAGATCGAGCAGGTAATCTTTTGGAAGAGATTGTTCCAAGTATTAAAAAAACTGCTGATCTTGTGCAGGATATTACTTATGCATCAGAGCAGCAGGATTCCGGTGTAAATCAGATAAACACTGGGATGGAACAACTTAATCAGCTTACACAGCAGAATGCAGCATCCTCTGAAGAGCTTGCAGCAACATCACAGTTGTTGAATAGTCATGCAGGGAAGTTTAAAGAATTGATGAGTTATTTTAAGGTTATGGATTCAATACCTAACAGGGAACACGATGGAAAAACAATTCCTGAGTTAGATTTTGAAAGTAAATAGGGCTTATTTTTTATCAATTGTTTCTGTGCAATTGAGTATACCCCTGGAATTGAAAATTTATGAATTTTTACTTTATTTTTTGAAAATTATGTTTATAATTTAATATGTTATTTGCCTAGATGTCTCCAAATAATTTATAAGTTGAGAATACTCCAGACAAAATGTGAGGAATATGCAAGATGAAAAATGATTATAAATCAATATTAAGCAAAATTAATCTATTTTTTATTGGTTCAATAAACCGGAAGATTTATTCCATCATTGGAGTAATGTCGATCCTTGTAATAGTCATGGTCATGTTTTCACTCTGGTTTGCCAATACCCTTAATTTAACAACTGAGATTGCAATTCTGGAGAGAGGGCATACCCTTTCCCTTGTAGAAGCAAAATCCAATCTGCAAAAATATATACAAAACGGGGATAGGCAGTTTATCCCTGCTTTCTGGACAAAATATAATGTTGCTAATACCATTGAATATATTATAGCATCTCTCCCAGAAACAGTTAAAAGCAATAGTGTAGATGATTCTGTTAATATAATTACTAGCTCTTTTTCAGACCTGGATGCTAATGCAGCCAGAATTCTGGTAACGAGATTAAAATTGTTATCTGGAAATAATAAGATCAGGGATATTATCTCCAAATTTGCCAATGCACGAGATGCTTCTGAAAAATACAGGGCACTTGCAGAGGAATTATTCGTTGTGAAGGATGAAGTAAAGAGAAATGAACTAATTAACAGGATAAAAACAGTAGAAGAGGAATTAGCTGATATTCCAGAAAGCTTTTCATTGGCAATTCAGGAACTTTCAAGATACTCTGTTACACTTGTTAATCAATATTTATGGATTCTTTGTGCAATATTAATTTTTATTGCCCTTCTGGTCTCTTCATTTATTGCACGTTCCATTAGAATCCCTTTGAATACTGTTACAAATGGATTAAGGGATATTGCAGAGGGGGAGGGCGATTTAACTGTTCAATTGAATGTGAAATCAAGGGATGAGATATTTTATCTTGCAAAATATTTTAACAATTTTACCGGTAAGATAAGAAAGGTTATCAGCACTGTAAAGATGAATTCACATACTCTTGCCTGCGCCTCAACTGAGATTGAATCAACGGCTCAGAATCTCAGTGAGAGTTCAAATGTTCAAGCATCCAATGTTGAGGAGATAACCGCCTCCCTGGAAGAAATTGGCGCAACGATCTCACAAAATGCTGAAAACTCAAAGGATACTGATGTTTTGGCACAAAAGAGCGCTAAGCAGGCAGAGGATGGTGGAAGTGCGGTTAAAGAGACTGTAGAAGCTATGAAGAATATTGCAGACAATATCAATCTTATTGAAGACATTGCATATCAGACAAATCTTTTAGCCCTTAATGCAGCAATAGAGGCAGCAAGGGCAGGAGAGCATGGCAGGGGTTTTGCAGTAGTTGCAACTGAAGTAAGAAAGCTGGCAGAAAAGAGCCAGTTATCTGCTAAGGATATTGGAACCCTTGCTGCTGATAGTGTTGCAATAGCAGAGAGTGCAGGTTTGCTTTTAGGAGAGATTGTACCCAATGTGAAGACTACTGCAGATCTTGTTCAGGATATATATAGTGCATCAGAACAACAGAATGCAGGAGTACAGCAGATAAATAGCGGTATGGAGCAATTGAACATGACAACTCAGCAGAACGCAGCAGCATCTGAAGAGCTTGCATCTACTTCACAGCTTTTGAGTTCGCAGGCTAAAGAGATGCAGGATGCATTGGGGTTTTTCAAGACAGAGACAGGGGATAGCAGGGGTGAAATATCCTCATCTGCTGATAATATTGACCGGAAAAATATTAGGAATGAGGGGCAGCCATTGAAGATTCAGGGAAATAGTTTATTGGAAAATGGGAAAGATTAGGATCCAATAATTACTAATGGCCCGGAATAAAAAGAATCCTTTCGTTTTTGAAAAACAAACGGGGGGCTAAAGGTCAGCGTTTGTTTATTATTAAATGCATGTTATAATATTTATGATAAAATAATTTGAACTTTTTGTATTCAAGGAGTGATCATGGAAAAGGTGAGAACATTAGAAAGGGAAAAGAAAGAAGAACAATATAATCAGTATTTGTCCTTTAAACTTGGAGGTGAGTATTATGGCCTTCTTGTTAATAATGTTAGAGAAGTAATTGAGTATTCTCAACTTGTACATCTCACACGCATTCCCATGATTCCAGATTTTATCAGGGGAGTGATTAATCTTAGAGGAGATGTGATACCGGTAATTGATCTATTCTCGCGATTTTATACTCAAAAAAGCGAGATATCCAGACGTTCATGCATTGTTATAATTGAAATAGAAAATGACGATGAAAAGATATTACTTGGTGCGTTAATTGATGGTGTTGATGAAGTAATAGATATATCCCCCAATCAGATTGAAAAGGCAATGGACTTTGGATCAAAAATTCGTTCCGACTTCATAAATGGAATTGGTAAGGTTAATGATAAATTTATAATTCTAATCAATATTAGCATGGTGCTGGATCTTGATGAACTCTCAAATTTTGAAGGCTTTAAAATAAATCTTTAATGGTATCAAATTCATAGGGTGGTTACTTCAACAGGCAAAATAAAACAAAGATTGGTTATAGCAAAAAGTTTAGGAACACGTTTTACCTGGAAGACAGAATCCAGTAGTCACTAAAGGAATTAGGAGTAAGGGGTTAGAATTGAACAAAAAGTGTTGGTGTTGATCCCATAATTCTCTTTGAATTGAAGCTATAAATGATTAATGCAGCATGAAATTCTATTAAGTCTTGATAGAAGCGTTTACTAAAATATTTATATACCTCGCATTGCGGGGGTAACAAGATAATAAAATTTTTCAAGAGGTGTGTTTTTATGGGAAAAACAATTTTAGTAGTAGACGATGCCCCATCTATTCGTCAAGCTGTTGGATTTTCCTTGCAGGAGGCTGGATATGATGTTCTTGAAGCTGAAAATGGTCAGGATGCATTGGAGAAGCTTGGGTGTCATCAATTTGATATGATCGTATGTGATGTGAATATGCCAGTAATGGATGGTATTAGTTTCCTTAAGAAATTAGCAAATGATGCTACTTACTCTTCTTTTAAGTTTACTCCGATAATTATGTTAACTACAGAATCTGGAGCGGACATGAAGGCTGAAGGTAAGAAGGCTGGTGCAAAGGCCTGGATGGTAAAACCCTTTAAGCATGAAGATCTGCTCAGTTCGATAAAGAAATTGATAGGATAGAATGTTGTTGATAATCTCTTTATCTCTTAATTGTGACCAATGTCATACAATCTGATCAGATTGAAATGGTTTTTATCTGTAGGTAGGGAGAGGATGATTATGAGATGAATTGTTTTATTTGTTACATGATTTTTGAATAATTTTTGTATGTATATTTTTCGTGGAAGATAGGATTAATTATGAATATAAATATTATTGTAGACAAACAGGACCCGGATATAACTTCTCTGAAAATGGAAGGCGATTTGACTATGTACTCCGTTCATGAGGTGAAAAAGAGTTTTCTTGATAACCTTAAATCTTCTTCTAAAATGAATATTTTTCTTTCTGATATAAAAAAAATAGATACATCTGGATTTCAACTACTTCTCCTTGTAAAATATGAATCAAAGGAAAGGGATGTAGCCCTTGAATTCATTGATCCAAGTCCGGAAGTTAAACATATTTTTAAGTTATATGGTGAATCTATCTAAATTGTGGGGGAATTATGGAATCTAAAAAATATAATTTTGAGAAAGCAGTTGCTGCCTTTTTTATGGATTGTAGTGAAATGCTTGATGAGATGGAGCAATCCCTACTGGAACTTGAAAAAGATTTCACAGATAATGAAACCATTAATGCTTTATTTCGTTCCATTCATACAATAAAGGGATCTTCTGGAATGTTTGGTTTTGAAACGATTGAAAAATTTACCCATTTAGTTGAGAGTTTACTGGATGATGTTAGAAGGGGTGTAAAATCTATTGATTCAGATCTAATTGCTTTACTCCTTGAATCTCATGATTTTATTGAGAAGTTAGTGAAGCTCTTTGAGGTGGAGAAGGATGCAATATTAGATGAAGGTATGATCAAGACGAGGGAGAGTTTAATACAAAGACTGAATTTATATATTCAACCTGATAATGATGACAAATCCCTGAAAACAGATAAGGCATCAATTGAGAAGGTCAGCACAGATAATGAGAGCACAGTCTATAATGAATGCTGGCATATTTCCTTAAGATTTGGAGAAGAGGTTTTTATTCATCGCCTGGATCCTGTATCATTCATCGAATATCTTGGGGGTATGGGGGATATTGTTCATATAATAATGATTCCAGATAGAATACCTCCTATGGAAGAGATAGATCCTGAGAAGTGTTATCTTGGACTTGAAATAGATTTTATGGGAGAGACTGATAAAGAGGAGTTGGAGAATGTTTTTGACTTTTTGATGGATGATTGCAGCATCTGTATTCTCCCTCCAAAAAGTAAGATTTCGGATTATGTGGAACTTATTCAGGATATACCTGAAACCCCTCAACGGATAGGAGAGATTTTGACCAGGATAGGAACCTTAACCAAATTTGAGTTGGAAGAAGCCCTGGCCTTACAGGGTGAACAGGATAACCTGGAAAATCAGGATCTGATAAAATGTGATAGAAAAAAACTTGGAGAGATTGTTGTTGAAGAAAAGATGGTGCAGGAACCTGTAATTAATGCTGCTGTTGAAAAGCAGGAAACTATTATAAGGAATAGGCGATCTATACGGATTGACCCGGACAAACTTGATAAATTAATAAACCATATAGGAGAGCTTGTTATTATAGGTGCAAATGTAAAACAGTTTTCAGAAAAGATTGGGGACATGGAGTTGAATGAATCAGTTGTAATAATGTCAAAATTGATCGAGGAAGTAAGGGACAGTGCAATGAATATTCGCATGGTTCAGATCGGCGAATTATTTAAAAAGTATGAGCGTGTTGTTAGAGATTTGAGCCGGGATCGTGGAAAGGAAATTAAGCTGAATATAAGTGGAGGCGATACTGAACTGGATAAGGTTTTGATTGATAAACTCGGTGATCCTTTGATGCATCTGGTGCGGAATTCAATTGATCATGGGATTGACACCCCTGAAGAGAGAACAGCTATGGGTAAGCCTTCAAAAGGTACCATTTCATTGAATGCATATCATGGAACAGGAAATATTACAATCGAATGTACTGATGATGGTAATGGCCTCAATCGTGAGAGGATTTATCAGAAAGCAGTAGAGAAAAAGTTAATATCATCTAATCAGGAAATATCTGATAATGAGTTATTTCAGTTTATTTTTGAGCCAGCTTTTTCCACTGCTGAAACCGTAAGTAGCATATCCGGACGAGGGGTTGGTATGGATGTGGTAAATAAAAATATCCAGTCCATAAGGGGTACGATAGAGCTTGAGAGTAAAGAGGGGGTAGGTACTTCTTTCAGAATCCACCTGCCGTTGACCCTGGCAATTATTGATGGTTTTATGGTAGAGATAGGGGGTGCACGTTATATTATTCCCCTTGATATGGTTGTAGAGTGTACAGAAGTATCTATAGAGGATATTAAGGGGAATGAGGCATACAATTTTATTGATTTTCGTGGAGAGGTTCTCCCCTTTCTAAGACTTCGGGATTTTTTTGATCATAAGGGTGAAGAATCCATACGTGAGAATATTATTATTGTTGAATATGCTCAGAAAAAGGTGGGGTTCGTAGTTGATAAACTTGTTGGAGAATTTCAGACAGTTATTAAACCCCTGGGGAAGTTGTTTATGAATCTTAAATGGACAATCGGTGCAACAATTCTGGGTTCTGGTGAGGTTGCGTTGATCCTGGATGTACCAACCCTTATTCGATATATTCAATCAATCGATTCCACGAGGATAGAAAAGGTACAGGAAACTGTTAATGCTACTGAGCTATCTGGGGCAGAATAGAGATAACTGCTGAGCTATCAATAGTATAAAGATAAACTAACAAATAATATATCTCTTATAGCATTGGGTATTGGGGATATATTATTAATGGTGTTGAAAATGAAGGAAAAAATAAAGGTAATGATTGTTGATGATTCTGCTTCTGTACGAACTGTATTGGGAGAGATACTAAACTCTAATCCGGATATGGAGTTAATAGCTACAGCATCTGATCCCATTATAGCAGAGAGGTTGATGAAGAAACAATGGCCCGATGTAATGATTCTTGACATTGAGATGCCCAATAAGGATGGTGTTACCTTCCTGAAGGAGATTATGAGGTATAGACCCACCCCCATTGTTATGTGTTCATCTATTGCCGAAAAGGATGCAAAGGTAACTATGGAGGCCCTTTCGGCCGGTGCGGTTGAAATTATTACGAAACCAAAGATTGGACTCAAGAATTTTCTCAGTGAATCTATTGATATGATCACTGAGGCAGTCAGATCTGCTTCTAAATCAAATGTGAAAAAATTAAAAATGAATATAGAAACAGAATTAAAATATTCTCCAAAACTGAGTGCAGATGTTATACTATCTCCAGCACAGGGTAAATTCGTAGCAGGTATTTCAGATAGATTTGTTGCCCTTGGGGCTTCTGCAGGTGGTACTCAGGCAACTGAGATAGTTTTGAAGGCATTACCAAAAAATTCTCCAGGAATAGTTATTGTTCAGCATATGCCGGAGAAATTTACTAAAGCTTACGCCTCTCGTTTAAATACTGTATGTGAAGTTAATGTAAAGGAAGCAGAGAATGGTGATATAATTAAGACAGGTCAAGTAATAGTTGCACCTGGCAGTCATCATATGCTTGTTAAACGTAAGGGCGAACATTATATTGTTGAAATCAAAGATGGCCCTCCAGTATCACGTCACAGGCCTTCTGTAGACGTTTTATTTCGTTCTGTTGCCAAAATTGCCGGTAAAAATGCGCTTGGTGTTATCTTAACAGGAATGGGGGATGATGGCGCGGCTGGAATGTTGGAGATGCATAACGCGGGTGCAAAGACTGTTGCACAGGATAAGGAAACCTGTGTGGTTTTTGGTATGCCCAAAGAGGCAATAAAACTTGGAGGGGTTGAAGAAGTTTTTCCCCTGAATAAAATACCTGAGGCTATATTGAAGTTCTTTTCTACGCAGAAATAATTGCATTCTTTCTGAGTCTTACTTGCTGGTTGTGATCCTGCTGTCTTCCCACCATTATTTCCATATTTTGTGATGTGATAAACCAGTTTTTAATAAAGAATTCTCCAATTGGGCGTTGAATACTGCGTTGTTTTCCAACAATAGCCATCTGCTCAAAGGAATTAAGATACCCGTTACGAATAGCATACTCACCTATTTTTTCATTTTTTTTTCTATCTCTTAATATTTTTATAATCTCATCATTTGATAGAATGCCCCATTCCTTTGCTATCTTTCCAAAAAGGGGACGTTGCCTTCTCTGCCATACAATAGCATTGATAAGGTTATCCCATGATATAACCTTGGAATAGAAAAGGAATTGGCCTATCAGAAGCTCAGAATTGGGCATATTTCTTGAGTAAAATAAATTGGTATTGGTATAGGTATTGGTGTTGGTGTTGGTGTTGGTGTTGGTGTTGGTGTTGGTATTGGTATTGGTATTGGTATTGGTCTTGGTCTTGGTATTGGTCTTGGTATTGGTATTGGTATTATTCTTTTTAGTATTACTGTATCTGGAATTTGTTTTTTTTGTTGAAAGATTGGTCTCTTTCTTTTTATTATAATAATTTGTTGAAGAAGTATGGCGCATATTCTTTTTAAAATCAATGTTTAAAAAGTTTAATAATTTTATATAGGCATGATTAATTTCAATAAATTTTTTACTCATTTCAGATTTATTTTTTCCTAAAATTATTGCTCGATCAGGATGTGTCATAAGTGCTTTTTTTCGGAAGGCAATTCTGAGTTCTAGCGGTTTCAAACAGGTTATGCAATCGATCGAAGCCTTGAAATTGGGGTCAAAGAGCATGTTAAAGGCTTCAATGATTTCATTATTAGTAGATTTAATAGATTTAGTATATTTTTTTTTCAATTTCTTAATAACCTCAATAATTATTTTTTTTTAGATGCCCTTTGTGTAGGACTGTTATTTGAAAATTATTGATAATGATGGTTTTCCTCAACCTTTGTGGATTAGTAAGAGACAAATATTTTTTTTTCCTTTTATGCTGACACAGGGGGATGCCAGATGTTTTGAAACAGAAAAAATAGTACATTGTTATTTTAATATAGCAAAGATTCCTGAAAAAGAAAAGATTTTATATAAAAATGTATCAACACGTTGAAAAAAATATTCAGAATAATATTTTGTTGTCGTTTTTTTTTGAGATGACTATTAGAATTTTCCATTGGTAATACCTGTTTGTAAAGAAGCTGCTCTTTTGATTTTTTTTTTTGTAATTATGCACAATTGTGGTATTATTAAACTAATTCCCAGGAAAGGAGATGATAATAATGTTAGTTCATGAATTTCTGGAAGAAAGTGCCAGAAGAATGCCTGATAAAACTGCCCTGCTCTTTCAGGATCAAAGATTTTCTTATAAAGAAATTGATGCAATATCAAACCAATTGGCTCATGCACTAATTGATGCTGGAATAAAGAGAGGCGATCGTGTATCGATTCTTTTAGATAATTCTATTGAATCTGTTATTTCCATATATGCTGTTTTAAAGGCTAGCGCAGTTTTTTCAACCCTTAGCCCAACACTAAAATCAAAAAAATTAAGGTATATATTAAATAATTCTGAATCATCATTTTTTATTAGCAACTGGCAGAAAATTAATACTGTATCTGAAGCAGTGAAGGATTTAAGCTTTTTAAAATTAATTATTATGTGCGGGAAGATGAGTGATGAATCTCAATGCAATGATGAAAGATTTGTTGGATGGGGTAAATTTATTGATTCCTGGCCAATTTCTAAACCTGATGTGCTGTGTATAAATATTGATCTGGCAAATATTATCTATACTTCTGGTTCTACAGGTGATCCCAAAGGCGTAATGATGACTCATCAGAGTATGGTTTCAGCAGCTACTTCTATTATTCAATATCTTGAGAACACTGAATCCGATATAATATTAAATGTTTTGCCCTTGTCTTTTGATTATGGGCTTTATCAGGTCATTATGTCCTTTATGTTTGGGGGAACTATCGTTCTTGAAAAATCGTTCACTTTTCCATATGTTGTTATAGAAAAAATTATCAAAGAAAAGATAACAGTCTTTCCAGCAGTACCTACTATTTTTGCAATCTTATTACAATTAAAAAATTTAAAATCTATAAATTTTCAACATTTGCGTTGTTTTACCAATACTGGTGCTGCCCTCCCTGTTCATTTTATTAATACATTAAAAAAGGTTTTTCCCCATGTTAAAATTTATTCAATGTATGGACTTACAGAATGTAAGAGGGTTTCATATCTACCCCCAGAAGAGATTGATAGAATACCTACCTCTGTAGGGAAAGGGATGCCAAATGAAGAAGTATATATAGTTAATGAAAATGGAGAGAGAGTTGCCCCTGGTATGATAGGTGAACTTGTGGTCAGGGGGGCGAATGTAATGAAGGGTTATTGGAAATCCCCGGAGGATACAAACCGGGTTTTAAAACCAGGATTATACCCTGATGAGAGGGTGTTGTATACTGGAGATCTTTTCAAGATGGATGACGATGGTTTTTTATATTTTATTTCCCGTAAAGATGATCTGATAAAAACAAGAGGTGAAAGGGTAAGCCCATTGGAGATTGAAAATGCGTTATATGATATGGATGGTGTTGGGGAGGTGGCTGTTATTGCCTTGCCTGATGAGGTTTTAGGAAGCGCAATTAAGGTGTTTATTATGAAAGTCAATGATAATGATTTAACAAAAAAAGATGTAATCAAGTATTGTTCAACTCATCTAGAGAGTTTTATGGTGCCTAAATATGTTGAATTTGTGGATTTTTTCAAAAAAACAAGTTCAGGAAAAATTGATAAAAAGGTATTGGAATAGAAAAACATGTGTGGGATATCAGGAATTTATAATATAAGAAATAATAGGCCAGTTGATTCGGTGGTTTTAAGAAGAATGACTGAATCACTTCGTCACAGGGGTCCTGATGATGAGGGTTTTCATATTGAAGATAATATTGGACTCGGGCATCGAAGACTCAGTATCATTGATTTGTCTGGCGGTAAGCAACCCATATATAATGAGGATAAGACACTTTGTGTGATATTTAACGGAGAGATATTTAACTATATAGAATTAAGAGATTTTTTGATTAAAAAAGGGCATAGTTTTTATACCAGAAGTGATACTGAGGTAATCATTCATTTATACGAGCAATATGGTAGTGATTTTCTTCAACATCTTAATGGACAGTTCGCTATTGCACTGTGGAATAAAAAGAATAGAGAACTGATTCTGGCAAG
>Ga0209344_10005137_pt1 | contig 11462 bp, 13 predicted proteins | sample Cruoilmetagenom6_FD_187293 | JGI IMG/M metagenome (GOLD analysis project Ga0209344, IMG submission 187293) | Oil polluted marine microbial communities from Coal Oil Point, Santa Barbara, California, USA - Santa Barbara Oil Seep Sample 6 (SPAdes)... | ecosystem: Environmental > Aquatic > Marine...
AGCAGACCGCGACCCCGGTCACCCGTTTGCTACCCAACACCGAAGACACGCCCTGCCCCATGAGCACCCGAATGCCGAGCGCCTTGGCCTGTGCGACAAGCTGCGAGTCCTGTGGCAACACGCGAGCGTCGAGGATGGCGGGCACGTCAAGCCCTGCATGTTTCAACGCAATCGCCGTGAGATAGGCGTTGTCGTTGTTGGTCACCAGCACCGTGCGGTCGCCGGGCGATACCGCAAAATTCGCTACATAGTCCCGCACCGCCGAGGCCAGCATCACGCCGGGCACGTCATTGCCCGCAAAGCTCAGCGGGCGTTCAATCGCCCCGGTTGCGGTGATCACATGGCCTGCCCTGATGCGCCACAGACGGTGGCGCGGGCCAGCGGCCTCGGGTGCGTGATCGCGCAGCTGTTCATAGCCCAGCACATAGCCGTGGTCATAAACGCCCGCGCCCATTGTGCGCTCGCGCAGGGTCACATTCTCCATGCCGCGCAGTTTGACCAGCGTCTGCGAAATCCAGTCGTCCACTGAGGCACCGTCGATCCGCCCACCGTCCACCGGCGCACGCCCGCCCCAATGGGGGGTCTGCTCCAGCAAAATCACCCGTGCACCGCTATGCCCGGCGGCCAAAGCCGCCTGCAACCCGGCCACACCGCCGCCGACGATCAGCACATCGCAGAAGGCATAGAAGTGTTCATAGGTATCCGCATCCGCAGCCTTCGGCGCTTTGCCCAAGCCCGCAGAATGGCGAATGATCGGCTCATAGACATGCTTCCACAGCGGGCGCGGATGCATGAACATCTTGTAGTAGAACCCGGCAGGCAGGAAGCGGCTAAGGTGCTTGTTGATCGCGCCCACATCGAACTCAAGGCTTGGCCAGTGGTTCTGGCTCGCGGCCTCCAGCCCGTCGAACAACTCGGTGGTGGTGGCGCGGGCATTGGGCTCGAACCGGCCCTCTTGGCCAAGGTTCATTAGCGCGTTGGGCTCTTCCGGCCCCGAGGTGACGATGCCGCGGGGACGGTGGTATTTGAACGAGCGCCCCACCAACATTTGATCGTTGGCCAAGAGCGCCGAGGCCAGCGTATCGCCCGCATAGCCGCGCATCTGTTTGCCGTTAAAGGAAAATGTCACCGGGGCCGCCTTGTTCAGCAGGCGGCCGCCTGTTGCCAATCTTGTGCTCATTTTGTCGAACCTTGCGGGCTGGTGGAGGGCCGAAGGGCCCTAATAAGAGAATTTCGCGACGACGTTAGCACGGCTCAGGATGCCCCCTGCCACTGCCAATCAGGATGACGGGCGCGGATCGCGCTGCGGATGTGATCGGGTGGTGCAGTAGTCTGCGCGCTATAGGCGCCAAAGACCTCAAGCGTGGAGGTGTCGCGGGCCAGATGAAACCACTTGCCGCAGCCATAAACATGCCGCCAACGTTCCAGATGCACGCCTTTGGGATTTTGCCGCATGAACAGATAGCTTTCAAACGCCTCATCAGCGCCGTCAGGTCCGACCCGCTTCAGATGCGCTTCGCCGCCGGCGTGGAATTCGGTTTCCTCGGCCGTGACGTCGCAGCAAGGGCATGTGAGGATCAGCATATGCAGGCTCCTAATGGGCTAGAAAACGGCAAAACGCCGCCCCGGCGTAATTGCGCGGGACGGCGTTCATTAGGTCTGGTCAGCATCCCGAAAGATGCGAACGAGATAGTCTTATTCGGTTGGGTTTGCACCTTCGACCGCGTCTGCAGTGCCTTCGGCTGCGCCGTCAACAGCTTCGCCAACGCTTTCGCCTGCGCCTTCGACGCTGATGTTGACATCATTCGTGCCATCCACGTCGCCACCGGCAAAGAGGAAGTAGGCCAGCAGAGCCACGACCACAACGATTGCGCCAACGATAAATGCGATGCCGCTGTTGCCACCTTCTGTCGCTGTTGTTGTCGTTGTTGTGGTGTTGGTGTGGTCGGATGTATTGCGCTCAGGGGTTGCCATTGTTCAGCTCCTATAAATTCAATTTCTGAACAACAAACGCCGCTTGGAACAATACCGTTCCCCCCCTCTATGCGATTGCAGGAATTGTGGCTTTGAGGCAACATCAGTGAGCCACCCCGGCGGCCACGGATTCATCAATAAAGCGGCCTTCGGCAAAGCGCTCCAACCCGAAGGCCTGCGTCAGCGGCGACTGCCCTTTGGCCATCAATTCAGCAAAGCCCCAACCCGAACCGGGGATCGCTTTGAACCCGCCCGTGCCCCAGCCTGCGTTGATAAAGATACCCTCGACCGGCGTTTTGCTGAGGATCGGAGAGCGGTCGCCCGTCACATCCACGATCCCGCCCCATTGGCGCAGCATTTTTAGGCGCGAGATCATCGGGAAGGTCTCCACCAAGGCCCGCACGGTTTCCTCGACATGGTGAAAACTGCCGCGTTGGGTGTAATTGTTGTAACCATCCGTACCGCCGCCAATCACCATCTCGCCCTTGTCGGACTGGCTCATGTAGCCGTGGACTGTATTGGCCATGACGACGACATCCATGCACGGTTTGATCGGCTCGCTGACGAGCGCTTGCAGGGCCACGCTCTCGATCGGCAGACGGAAGCCTGCCATATCCGCTAACTGCCCCGAATGCCCGGCCACCACCATTCCCAGTTTATCGCAGTCGATATCACCCCGTGTGGTGCTGACGCCCGTCACCTTGCCGCCCGACTGGCGCACGCCGGTTACTTCGCATTTTTGAATGATGTCCATGCCCATGTCCGAGCAGGCCCGCGCATAGCCCCACGCCACCGCATCATGCCGCGCCGTGCCGCCGCGTGCTTGCCACAGCCCGCCCAGCACCGGATAGCGCGGCCCGTCGAGGTTGATGATCGGCACCAGTTGCTTGACGCGGTCCGGGCCGATGAACTCGGTTTGAATCCCCTGAAGCGCATTGGCATGGGCGGTGCGCTTGTAGCCGCGCACCTCATGTTCGGTCTGCGCCAGCATGATGACGCCGCGCGGGGAGAACATGACGTTATAGTTCAAGTCCTGACTCATTGTCTCATAGAGGCTGCGGGACTTTTCATAGATCGCCGCCGAGGGGTCTTGCAGGTAGTTCGAGCGAATGATTGTCGTGTTCCGCCCGGTGTTGCCACCACCCAGCCAACCCTTCTCCAGCACCGCGACATTGGTGATCCCAAAGTTCTTGCCCAGATAGTATGCCGTCGCCAACCCGTGACCGCCAGCGCCGACGATGATAACATCATAGCGCTTTTTCGGCTGGGCATCGCGCCACGCGCGGGTCCAGCCTGTGTGGTGGCGCATCGCCTCTCGGGCCACAGCGAAAACGGAGTACTTCTTCATCTCGTATCTTCCCGGCAAGGATTCGGACCGCGTCTGCGGCTGTGTGTTCTTGTGAGCCTAGGAGCGAAAAATCGAAATGACCACCACGGCATTTTCAGGCGGTTTTGCGACATGTGGGGCAATTGGCTAAATATGCCGCAGGGGGTGTTGCAAATGTGGTCTTTTGTCGACGCCGTCCAAAGGTTAGGTAGATGGCATGACATTCTGGATTATCACTGGCGCAATGGCGCTACTCGTAGGGGGCTTGCTGGCGCGGGCCGCATGGCGCGGGGCTGACACGCCCCTGCCCGCTCAGGCTGACTATGACCTCAAGGTCTACCGCGACCAATTGGCCGAAGTGGAGCGCGACGTTGCCCGCGGCGTGGTGCCCGAGGCCGATGCCGCCCGTATCCGCACCGAAATCTCGCGCCGCATCCTCGCCGCCGACGCCGCGCGCGAGAACGCGCCCCGTGGCGGGGGCCGCCCTGCTCCGCTGATCTTGGCGCTTGGTGTTGTTGCCTTGGGCGCGGGCGCACTGGCGCTCTATTGGAAACTGGGCCAACCCGGTTACGGCGATTTGGCATTGGCCGACCGCATCTCCTTTGCCGAAGACATGCGCCGCAACCGTCCCGATCAAGCCAGCGCCGTGGCCAGCCTGCCCGCCAGCCCAACGACTGACGGGCTGAGCGAAGATTATCTCAAGCTGATCCAACAGCTGCGCGCGACGGTCAAGGAACGGCCTGATGATGTGCAGGGGCAAATCTTGCTTGCACAGAACGAAGCACGGATCGGCAACTTTGCCGCCGCCGCAGAGGCACAGGCCGATGTGTTGCGCCTCAAGGGGGCTGAGCGCAGCACCAAAGACATCGCCGATTACGCCGAATTGCTGGTGCTGGCGGCGGGCGGCTATGTCTCGCCCGAGGCCGAGACCGCACTGCGCGAAGTGCTTAACCGCGAAGAAGACAATGGCCGGGCGCGTTATTACCTTGGATTGATGATGGTGCAGACCGGGCGGCCCGATGTAGGTTTCCGCCTGTGGGACGCGCTCCTGCGCAGGGGGCCAGAGGACGCGCCGTGGATCGAACCAATCCGGGCGCAGATCCCGCAGGTGGCCGCTTTGGCTGGCGTAGATTACGAATTGCCCCAGATTGGCAGCGGCGCGCCCGCTCCCGGACCAAGCGCCGATGACATTGAAGCGGCCTCCGAGATGACCGCCGATGACCGGATGGAGATGATCGGCGGCATGGTCGCTGGCCTGTCGGATCGGCTCGCCAATGAGGGCGGTCCGCCACAGGATTGGGCGCGGCTTATCACCTCACTTGGGGTATTGGGCGACACAGATCAGGCGCGCGCGGTTTATGAAAACGCGCTGGAAGTCTTTACCGGCAACAATGCCGCGCTTGACGTCATCCGCGCGGCAGGCGAACGCGCAGGGGTGGCCGGATGATCTTTGACAACACCGCCGATTTCGTCGCGGCCCTGCCCCCCATGCAGGCGCTGATCGGGCTGGACCTTGGGGAAAAGACCATCGGCGTGGCGGTCAGTGACAGCTTTCAATCCGTCGCAACCCCGCTAGAGACCGTGCGCCGCAAAAAGTTCGGCCTCGATGCCGCGCGGCTGGCCGAGATCATCGCAGAACGCCGCATCGGCGGGTTGGTGTTGGGGCTTCCGCGCAATATGGACGGCACTGAGGGCGCACGTTGCCAGTCAACTCGCGCATTTGCGCGCAACTATGATCGGCTGACGCCCCTGCCCATCACCTTTTGGGACGAACGCCTGTCCACCGTCGCCGCCGAACGCGCCTTGCTAGAGGCCGACACCACCCGCAAGCGTCGGGCCGAGGTCATCGACCATGTGGCAGCGGGCTATATTCTACAAGGCTTGTTGGACCGTTTGCAGGTCATGCGTCGGACCGCGGCGCAGCCATGAGCGATGAGGTCTGGAAACGGGACGAGGTGCAAAGCCCCTGCATCAACATCTGTGTAGTGCATCCCGAAGCACGGCTTTGCACCGGTTGCTTGCGTTCGATTGACGAAATTACCCAATGGTCACGCATGAGCGATGCCGAGCGGCGCGCGGTGCTGGATGCGTTGCCAGACCGCGCTGATTTGCTGAAAAAGCGCCGGGGGGGCCGCGCCGCAAAACTTGCCCGCCGCGAGCGCTAAAGCGCGTTACGCTCCGCGCCGCTGCAACAGACCCTGCAAGAAAACCAGAGCCACGTCGCCGGAAGGCAAGGTGATGCGGCCTGCAGGCGCATGATTGATGTTGCCTGCAAGGGCGGGAACACGGGCGAAGGACAGGCAAGTTTCTCGGGTAAACATCCCATCAAAGCGAAAGGCTCTTCGCCCAGATCGCAGGGGTTTCCAATAGGCCAAGCTATCGCCGTGCCCTTTAAGAATAATCGCCTTGGTCCGTTTCTGACCCATGTCTTCTGTCCCTAAAATCTACTATTCGCCCTAATAATACGGGTGCATATGGCATAAATGCGGCAAATTGGTGAAGATTGTCAGAAAAATGCCGAAGATTTATTTTCGAGAAATCTTTATAAAAACCTGTGATCATGGCCTCTTATGCGCCGAGCATGGAATCTACAGTCAGCCTATAAACGCCTTGCGCAGCATATTTAGTGCCACCAACACCAGAAATACGGCAAAAATGCGTTTTAACGGCTGGGGGTCCATCGCGTGGGCCAGCCGCACCCCCCAGGGCGCTGTGATTATCGTCATCACCACTGTGATCGCAAAGGCCACAAGGTTGACAGCGCCAACAGTTAGCGGTGGGCGCGCGGCTTCAATCTCGACAAACAAAAACGCAATGACCGAAGGTACAGCGATGAGCAGCCCAAAGCCCGCCGCCGTCGCCACCGCGCGGTGAATGGGCCGCCCATGAAGCGTCATCAGCGGCACGCCAAAACTGCCCCCGCCAATCCCCATCAGCACCGATAGAAACCCCACCATCGGCGACAGGATCGCCCGGCGCATCCCGCCCGGCATGCTCTCTCCCAACCGCCAATCTTTGCGGCCAAGGCCAAGATACAGCCCCACGCTCATCGCCAGCACGCCAAAAATCGCTTGCAACGTCACGGTGCGCAGCTGCGCGACCAGCAGCACGCCAATCACCGCGCCGACCATGATACCGGGTGCCCAAGTTCGCAGGATTTGCCAGTCCACCGCGCCCTTTTTGTCATGCGCATGCACCGACCGCGCTGATGTAACGATAATCGTAGCCAGCGAGGTCGCCAAACAAATCTGCATAAGCTGTGGACCGTCATATCCCAGCGATTGAAACGCGTAAAAGAATGCCGGAACCAGCACGATCCCCCCGCCAACGCCCAAAAGCCCTGCAAGCACGCCTGCGAACCCACCGATCACCGCGACAAGCACAAGCATTGGCAGCAGTTGTGACATATCGGGCATAGCGTTTCCTTGGGTAATTTTCGCCCCTACCAAGCTTTTTATCTGTGGAAATGCAAGGGCATAAGACGCGCGACGATCGTCGTGCTACCTGCTTGCGCCGCATATTGGCGGCTCTCGAAATCTGTCAGCTCGCTGCCGCCAATTCCTGCGCCGCCGCGACTTCTGCCAAAGCAGCCTCAACCAATTCCGGCCCGGCCCCCGGCTTATGCGCCCCTTCCGACAGAATGCGCCGCCACTGCCGCGCGCCGGGTCGCCCAGCAAAAAGCCCAAGCATATGCCGAGTGATCTGGCCCAAACGCCCGCCGCTGACCAAATGCTTTTCGATATATGGCAACATCCCCAACACCGCCTCTTCGGCACTGCTGTCCCGCTCCCGCCCAAAGATGCGACAGTCGGCGGTGGCGAGAATATCGCTTGGGGAATGATAGGCGCTGCGCCCGACCATCACGCCATCCAGCCCGCCATCAAGGAACCCGAGCGCTTGATCCAGCGATGTAATACCGCCGTTGACCGAGATGTGCAGATTGGGGAACAGCCCCTTCATTTGATGCACCAACTCATAGTCCAGCTGTGGGATGTCGCGGTTTTCCTTGGGGCTGAGCCCTTGAAGCCAAGCCTTGCGGGCGTGGATCGTTACCCTTGTGCAGCCTGCGGCGACAATCCGCGCGAGAAATTCGGGCAGAACCTCCTCGGGGATCTGATCGTCCACGCCGATGCGGCATTTCACCGTGACTTCGACATCACAGGCCGCCCGCATGGCATCAACACAGTCCGCCACCAATCCGGGATGCTGCATCAACACCGCGCCAAAAGCGCCCGACTGCACCCGGTCCGACGGACAGCCGACGTTGAGGTTAATCTCATCATAGCCCGCCCCTGCCCCCAAGCGCGCCGCCTGCGCTAACTCGACAGGGTCAGAGCCGCCCAATTGCAGCGCCACAGGATGTTCGGACGGATCGTGATCCAACAGATGCAATGCTCCACCACGCACCAGCGCAGGGGCCGTGACCATCTCAGTATAAAGCAGTGCCTCTCGGCTCAACAGCCGGTGCAGGTAGCGACAATGACGGTCGGTCCAATCCATCATCGGAGCGACAGAGAGCCGTGCAGCGCGGACTACATCCGATTTCCCTTGTTTTCTTGGGTTCGGTAGCTCCTTCATCTGTTCGATCTTCCTCTATTTCCGGACCGTTTGCCCCCATTTTTCGGGGTGGTGCAACAAAATGTTGCACCAAAGCCAAATTGTTGCACCGCGCTTTCACCCCATCGATCTCCCGCCTTCCATCAGTGAAGGCGGGACCTCGGTTGGTGCCCACATATCGAGATAAAGAACCCTGTGCAAAGACTCGTTCGTCCCAAGCGCGATGGATCGACCTCCTCAACATCAACAACGAAGAACCCAAAGGAGACCCAAATGGGTACCATCATGCAGCGCACGAAAAAAGACGGATCAAACAGCTACACCGCGGTCATTCGCAAAAAGAAAGGCGGAAAAGTTGTCCTGACCTTAAGCGAGACCTTTCCGAGCCATCAGGCGGCCAAACGTTGGATGCGCAATGCGGAGCGTGATCTGAAAGGCAAAGGTGCACTTGAACGCGTCATGGCTGATCGGCATCGCAAGACCTGGTCTGACGTGATCCAAGATTACTCAGACGCGTCCCCGAAGGGGTTCGGAAAGACAAAAACTGCGAACCTTGCATATTTACAAAGACTGGACTTCGGCAAGATTGCGGTCGAGGACACCGACGACCATATCTTCTTTTCCCTGGCTCAGGATCTTTTGAAGGGAGTACAGGCGCCGCCTGCTGATCCCCGAGAGGACTGCCCAGAACACTATGCTTTGAAGCCAAGGCTGCCGCAAACGGTCAACAGCTACATGGCAACGCTGCGTACGGTGGTGCTTTATGGAGGTCCCATCAGCAATATCGCCATGCCGATTGGCGCATTCGAAACCGCTACTCGTTCACTCAAGCATCAGGACATGGTAGCGCGCTCCGATAAGCGCACTCGGCGTCCCACACTCGAAGAACTTGATCAGCTTCTAACCTATTTCTATGCGCGTCATCAGGCCAATAGCCGATGCATTCCAATGCACAAGATCATCGGAGCGGCGATGACTCTTGCTCACCGACAGAATGCGCTCTGCAGCATACCATGGGAAGATGTCAATGAAACCGGAGCGCGGCTTCAGATCCGCAATATGAAGCATCCTCGCAGAACCCAAGGAAATAATGTTACAACATGGGTTACGGAAGAAGGCCTGAAAGTCATTCTATCGATGCCCCGCGACCGTGATCGCGTGTTCCCGTATAACTCCGACGCAGTCAGCCGTTTATTTACGGATGCTTGTAAAATACTTGGCATCGTCGACCTCCACTTCCATGATCTTCGTCACGAAGCGATCTCGCGCTTTTTCGAGATCGGCCTTGGTGGCGGCAGCCGCGACATCATTATGAAATATACTGGTCATTCGCCAGACGGCAGCCTGTCTCGCTATATCCACGTTGAACAGGTCGGTGATAAATACGCGGATTGGAAATGGTGGCCGGTTCTATTCGAACCGCTGTAGAAAGCAGAGAAAAGGGCATCAGGTGAATCCAGGTGCCCTTATCTTGTTTCGGAAAGGCATCGCGCAATCGCAGCTGGACGCACTACGGCCGATCTGCCCTGCGCCAATTTCGGCGCCTACGTAATTCGGACCGAGAAAGTGTAGCATTCTTGCCATTGATAACAACGGCCACGCCCTGACCATCGCGCGGGTACAGCTTGCCGGGAGACCACTGCGAAACCTTCTTCACCAACTTGACTTTAACGCGGGTCACTTCGTCCGTCTCAACGCAGACCTCTGGAACCAGAATGCAGTCCAGCCCCAACCTTTCTCCCACCCGTCGCGCGGCTGCCATCCAAGGTTTCTTCGCATGTAGCCACCGCTTATTCCCGTCTGCCCTCCAAGGAAGCCAAAACATTGGAAACTGGCTCTTTAGGACCATGGCGCAACGCGTATAGAACATGATCTGCTCAGGCGTCCTAAGAGTTCTAACTTCGTCGACATCTACCATAGCAAATTTGTCAGCTTTCGCGCGAATAGCATTAGTCGCGTAGTTTTTCTGAAAATGGAACGTAAGCTTTCGCCCACTTTCATGCCGTTTCAGCTGATTGAAGATATTAGCATTTTGAAGCCCCTTGATCCCTTCCCTGACCATGTCGAAATCATTTGCCTTGGGAGTACCGGTCACTTCTAATAGTGTTTGGCAACGCACGGTGTAATGTCGATCAGGGTGCAACGCCATATTCTGCATCGAAAGGCCAGGTGTCTGATCGACTAAGAAGTGGCATCCGTGAACAAGACGCAGCGCGTAAAGCGATAGATTGGCATCTTCGATATGCTGGATGCATCGCTCAGTACAGAGGAATTCGCTCGATTTGGACATGGGTCTCTCCTATGTTTTGTTGGAGAGGAGATGGTTCTAATCGCTTCCCACAAAAAATGGAAAACACACCAAGAAACTGAGGTCTTTACACGCGAAAGCGGACTGCATAGCCGTAATACTTGCTCTGTTGCGGGAAACTTGGGCTTCATCTTCAATTCAACCGTTCTGCTCTGCCACGAACTGATCTCAAACCGCCAGACTTCTATCGTTTAGCGCCGCAAAACACGCACGGCTCACACCATAACGCGTTGGCTTACATTGCCTTTTCTCTCTAAGAACCGGGAGAAGCGTAGAAGCTCATATAGAACCTCTCGGAAAATAAATTTGGCGTTGCCGGACTTGTTGGTGGCTTGACTTGCCTAAAAGCTGCGTGCCAGCGCCTCAGCCTGTTTGATGACTAATTTCACAGCCTCAGCCTGTAGGTCTGGCGGGTAGCCGTAGCGCCTGAGTATCCGCTTCACAGATACACGCATTTTCGCGCGCACATCGTCACGCTGCCACCAATCCACGCCGGAATTCTCCCTGACAGACCTCACAAGCTCGGCCGCGATGACCTTGAGTTGGCCGTTATCCATGACCTCCACGGCACTGTTGTTCTGCGCGAGCGCGTCATAGAAGCTTCTCTCCGCCTCGGACATATCGTCATTGGGTTCCGCGCTGAGATCCTTGGCCATATCGATGAGCTCTTGGATTACTTGCAGTGCATCGACGCTACGGTTATGATAGCGCGTAATCGCATCAGTCAGCCGTTCAGAAAACTTTTGGTTCTGCACCACATTGCCGCGCGTCCGGGCCTTGATCTCGCCGTTGAGAAGTTTCTTAAGCGCTTCCACCGCGAGGTTCTTGTGCTGCATCTGCTGCATCTCAAGAAGGAACTCTTCCGACAGAACGCTGATATCTGGGCGGTCAAACCCACAGGCTTCAAGAATGTCCACGATCTCAGTCGATGCGACAGCCCGGTTCAGAAGTTGCTCGATCGCAAAGTCCGGTGAGGAGTTCCGCCCACCTCCTCCTTTCACATCGAGTTTCTGCAAGGCAGACCTAACAGCCAAGAAAAACGCCACTTCTTCCGCCAGCGCTTTGGCTTCTGGTGACCCGGCAGCCAACTTAAAGGCCTTCGCAAGCGCAGCGACTGTTGATTGTCACTGAGAACTGACCCGGTAGCCCCATAAATTGTCACTGAGAATTGACCCATGTGAACACACTTCCCCGACGGTTTTGGTTGGGGGGATTTGGAGTGATCGACATGGGATTTTTGAGTGTCATTCGACGCTGGGCATTGCGTGACAAAATGCCAATCAGGGAGATTGCCCG
>Ga0209344_10005138_pt1 | contig 11460 bp, 6 predicted proteins | sample Cruoilmetagenom6_FD_187293 | JGI IMG/M metagenome (GOLD analysis project Ga0209344, IMG submission 187293) | Oil polluted marine microbial communities from Coal Oil Point, Santa Barbara, California, USA - Santa Barbara Oil Seep Sample 6 (SPAdes)... | ecosystem: Environmental > Aquatic > Marine >...
TTGTAGCCATCGGTCGGTTTGTAGAACAAAAAGGCCAAATGGTATTGGTCCCCGCCTTGAAAAGGCTACGCGACATTCATCCCGACGTTCATCTGTTTCTCGTGGGTGACGGCCCTCTCAAAAACACGTTGGAATCAGCGATATCCAAGACCAACCTTAATGACAATGTGACATTCACCGGTTGGTTGGACGAGGCCGATTTACGTGGGATTCTGGACAAATCCCATGCACTTTTAATGCCAAGTTTTGCCGAAGGTCTGCCCATGGTCGTGATGGAAGCAATGGCCGCTGCCCGACCAGTCATTGCCACCTATGTGGCGGGCACACCAGAGCTTGTCCGACAAGGCCAAACGGGTTGGTTGGTTCCTGCAGGAGACCCAGATGCCATCGCTGCTGCGGTAATCGAATTGGCCCGGAAGACCGAAGCGGGATATTCCAAAATGGGAAAATCGGGCCGCAAACGTGTGCTGGAACGCCACGATGTCGAAATTGAAGCGGCCAAGTTGGCCCAACATTTCCGGGATAGTATTGGTTGAGTTAATCGAACTAACGCCCACGTGTCCAGTTATCCCCGGACCACCCCGATGTCACTCGCACGGACATTGAAACTACCGCATAGACGGCAAACCCAATGGGATCCCGCAATGAACGGGTTATCAATCCACCAAACGACAAGTGTGACTTACCTTCGCATTGCATAACATCTGGATACTTTTCTGCAATTTCGCGAACGCCCCGATCCTGACGGCGGCGGACCCGGACTAAATTGGCAAAACCCTCGACCATCGGCCATCTGTATGTTGCTGGCAGCTTTGCCCGCTGATCAGCGGTAAATTGCAGCCGAGCAAATGTGTCATCGGAAATCACATCCGGCCAGTCTTGCCATTGTGCACGACCCGCAAGGTTCATCGCAAACAGGCCGAATCCGGGTGCGTCATCCGTGACAAAAGGCAACGTTGTCCAAAAACGGGCATAGGCCCGTGTGATCCAACCCGTGCCAGACGTAACAACAGGCGTTCCACATGCATATTGCGGTTTACCAAACTGTAATTCTTTGACTAAACTCAGTATTAATTCCGGGGAAACGATCACGTCCGCATCCAGATACAGACGCGCGCCACTGCCTGCGGTATCATCACCAAGGTTAAGTGCATTGGTTTTTCCACCAACCGGCGTTTCGATAATCTGAAGCGTACAACCGACCTTTTTTGCCTCGCTTGCAAATGTATTCGCAATTTCAACCGTATTGTCTGTGCACCTATTGGCCACAACAATCACCTTGAGATCAAGGCCGTCCAAGTTCGATCCGAGCACCGCGTTCAGGCAATCGGCAATATAGCCGGATTCGTTATGCGCCGGCAAAATGATGCTGGCCTGCAACCGGGTTGCAGTTGCCGCTTCTTTAGCTGGTTCCACATCCATCCTGCTACCGTCCATCATTTGCGACGTCCCAAAGCGGTCCAACGCGGGTTGTCATCGCCAAGAAACCGCAAAGCGCCCCAGCTTCCCCATTTTCCCGGTGCTTGCACATCTGAATAAGCATTGAACAATCCGCCGCCTGCATCAGCCCAGCCTGTCAGCACATCATCATAAAGTGCGCCCATCTCATTCGTATAGTTCAGAGCCACAAAAAATTCAGCTAAATCTGGGTCGTTCATCTGATTGCCGATTCCAACAACATGTGAACCTCCCTCGTACATAATCAGTTTCAACCCATATTGGTCTGCAACCTTTTTGTGATATGGAAATATTCGGCGAGACAAGTCGGCAACCGTATCGCCCGTTTCACTTTGCCCGAGTTCGGTAAACGCATATTTGAATGCCAAATCAAACTGGTGCAGGTCTGTGTGTTCTTTCAATTCCACACCGCTCAATCCGGCCTCTTGTCCGGCGGAACGTGCGACGTCGCGACTTTCGTCAAGCCACTCCAACACCACAGGTGCGTATTCAGCAGTTCCAAGGTAATGTCCAAAATACCCGGTTACTGCATAAGCATCGAAGGCCTCGTGAGGTGGCCGATTATTTTCAGGGTTTTCGCCCACCCAGTTCGGAGCATTGAGGATATCGGTTTCCAATCCCAACCATCCCGTTTGCGTAGCGACGACATTGATCAGGCGCGTGCGGTCATTTACAAAAACTGAACTCCAGATGTCTGCAACTTGCGCCGCGCGCATACCGTAATATTGGGCGCCACGATGTTTTTCTGACCACCTAACCTTGGCTTTTGCATCGGCCCACTCAGCTTGATCAAATTGCCAGTTCCAGACCTCGTTGGAATATTCCACATACACGTTTTGATCTGCGGAAAGTGTTTCATTCACCAGTTTCGCGAAGTTTTTAGAATATGTATCGTTCGCAAGATGGGGCATGTTGAACCACGGATCAGCCCCTGCTTTGTTTGCCAACATCACCATCACCTCGACCGGAACGCCACGCCAGGAATAGGAAAAATCACCAACCTTCGCACGATCCTTCCACACACGTTGATCGGAATTGTTAGTGTTCATCCAATCCATAAACCGCACCGCCCTCAGGCCGTCTAGGTACGCAAGCCACGTGGGGTGGAAAACAGCGCCCGCATCAAATGTCGCGACATGATCCAGTTTCACGATTGTTATGTTTCGTACATAATCTTGGCGATCAGTGCGTTGAATTCTGATTTCAACTGGTCCGGGCCCAGGGGTGAAATCGAATAGAACTTCGCGGCGACCATAACGGACATTTGTTGCCCTTCCGCCGACCTCGACAATGCCTTCACCATCGAACCGCAATCGATAACGCCCTGAGAAAAGGCTGGCTTCGGTAGGCAGGTCTGTCAACAATACTGTGCCAATTGATCCCAGATCATCGGGGATAACCGTCGGCCAACCGTTTTCATCCAATACGCCAGCTGCCTCTAACGCGGCAAAATCCATACCACCCCATTGATTTGGTCGATGCCCAATCCACCGGCGCGCGGTTTTCATAACGTCCAAAAACGGTTGTTGCGTGCTCCAGTCATTGACCGGTGCAAGCCCCATCGCGATTCCATTTCCGGCCAGTGCGGAAACCGGAAGCCAGACAGCAATAACCAGGGCATAAAAGGCGGTCTTTGCGACGACTCTCATGGCGTCACACCCGTGAATGAATGGCGCGTCACCACATCCCATACGGTTTCCTGCATCAATCTGGCAACGTCGGGATCGGGCGCAGCCGCCAGTGTTCCATCTGCCCGCAACAGATTGAACGGCAACCCGACAGGTGTGCGATGGTATAAAACCGCATAGTGCGTCAACGCGACAAGATACGCCCCCAGGTCGTTCATGTGGATTACATCCAATTCGCCGTTTTCCAATCGCGCAAACAGGTCTTCGCGGGATTTAACGTTCCCTATTCCACCAAGGACCTCAACTTGGCGAACAAACTGTGCCATCACCTGCCCGGCTGGAATAAGATAGATTGAGGTGCCGGATTTTGAACGTGCAAGGGCGCGTTGTAAAATTCGTTTCTGCCAGTATTCACCCAAATCCTCATCTAAACGGGTCAACCACCCTTTTGGGTCGTCCAACCGATGCCAACTTTCATAAAGGTAGATGCGCGTTTCTGTGTTCCCCGTGTGTGCAAGGTCGGCCCATCTGGACAGATAGAGGTCGCTTTTGTGATACCGAACGGCATCCTTGATTTCGACCATTTCAGTAAAAACGACCGCGTCGTAGTCACCAGACCCAACCGCTTCTTTGGCATCGTTATACATTGGAGTGTTGTTTTCGATCTCAAACCCGTTGATGGCCAGGTCAGGTTCCCAATGCTCGCGCAACGACGTCCCCCAACCGAGTTGAAGTTGGTATTCGTGCCCCTCGCCGGCCAATTGCGCGACCATCGCGGGCATGTCACGCCCAACCAGACTGTGTCCAAGGTGGAACACCCGCAGCGCACCTTCTGGAGGTGCCAATGGGGTTTCTACCGATACCTCTGCACGTGCGCCCCATAGGGCGTCAGATCGCAAAAGCAACGTTCCAACCAGCAACGCGAAAATGGCCAGAATGATGATCAAGCGCGAGGGCATCGAAATATTGCAAATAGGACCGACAAGTGCATTCTATTGCCCTCTCATGCTCCACCGGGGGCGACGCGACAACATAGTACCGGTAATGATCAAGCCATCCAGGATCACGAAACGTCCATGAAAACAGGTGCCTTGGGCAATACAGTCAACGTCACGCGTAAATGTCGCCTCAAATTGACCCGTGTCCAAATCCGGTGTGATTTCAAGCGTATCGAAATCGAACATTGTTCGGGTTACCGGGAACTGGCATTTATAAGCACATTCCTTGGCGCTAAAAATCAGTTTCGCCAACAAACCCCGATCGGCCTCTGGTTGGCTGGACAGCCATGCACGTTCTATCAATGAACACACTGTCGGAATTAAATCGGGTTCCAATGGGGTATCGCTTTCGACATCAATACCGATGCTGCGCAATTCGGATATTTCGGACAGGGCGGCAACACACAACGCATCGCAATGCGAAATGCTACCAATTAAACCGTGCGGCCAAACTGGTGCCCGATCTCTTCCTGCCAAAACCGGCTGACCTGGATACCCCAATTGTTGCATAGCTTCTCGCACAGCGGCGCGCCCTGCAAAAAATTCGCCTTGCCGCTTTGGACAAGCCCGCTTCACAGCCTCAGCTTCCTGCAAAAAAGGTTGCGGATAGGTTTGGCTTGGATCAGTCAAGGCAACCGAGACATGCGGTGCAAACAAGTCTTTAATCGTAGCTTCAAGCGATGGAACAGGTATCTTGTCGACACGTTGTGCGGAACTGGACAAGATCATGATTTCACCCCGCGACCTGCCCGCATGGCACGGCGTTTGGACATGGTTGCCGAACGGGCCTTTTCGTCCATGGCAGGCTTGATTTCGGGTCTAGCCTTGTGGTCAGATTTTTCAAGGTGTGCCGTAAGATCGCCAAGAATTGGGAACCGGAATATATCTGTGATCGACAAAGAAATTCCTTCAAGACGCGCACGAATATCACGATGTGCCTGAACGGCCAGCAAGGAATGCCCACCAAGGTCAAAGAAATTGTCACCCGCACTTGGATTATTCACCCCAAGGATATCACTCCAGACAGTCGCAATTGTGCGACCAACATCAGATGTCGGTGCCTGCGTTTCGTTCGCGATAACCGGGGCCGCCTGCAAAGAAGGTTCAGGCAAAGCGTTGCGATCGATTTTCTTGTTTGGTGTCAAAGGAAACGCATCCAACGACGTCAGAGTCGATGGAACCATTGCGTCAGGCAGATGTTTCTTGAGATGCGTCCTTAGAACAGCCTCAGGAACAACCGCAGAAGACGTGAAATAGGCCGCCAACCTTGTGTCACCGCGGGTTTCACGTGTCACGACAATCGCTTCGGTGACACCGGCGAATTCCTTGAGACAGGATTCAATTTCGCCAAGTTCAATCCGCTGACCGCGAATTTTCACCTGATGATCCGCACGCCCAAAGAACGCCAAAGAACCGTTCGGTTGCATCGCGACCAAATCACCAGTCCGGTAAAGCCGCGTCTGATCCATTTCTTTAAGTGTTTGATACCGTTCATTGGTCATCGCGTCGCGTTGCCAATATCCACGCGTCACACCGGCCCCTCCAATCCATAACTCGCCCCGCACGCCGATGGGGACAGGTTGTTTGTTTTCACCCAAGACATGAACTGTCGTATTGGCAATTGGGCGGCCTATAGAAATGGCCTTGCCCGACGTTTCACTTAAGGGCTGAACAGTGGACCAAATGGTTGTTTCAGTCGGGCCATACATGTTGAAAAGGTTCGCACGTGTCGCGCCGCGCAAATCATCCACCAGGTCGCTTGGACACGCCTCGCCGCCAAGCAACAGGTGTTTCACCCGGCCCAACGCCATACGGGCCTCGGAATTCATGGAAATCAGACGTGCCATGCTGGGTGTGCATTGCATATGCGTTACACGGTGACGCACAATTTGCGCTGCAACGGAAAAATCATCATTGGCCAGTTCAACTGGCGCATTTGATTGGCGCAAAACTTCGGCAAGTGGCACAAGGCCTTGCATGACGGTTTCGACGTCAATGCCATAGTCAATTAGACAGGCGATTTCACTAACGCCAATCGCTTTAAGCTGTTCGGAGCGTGCGACGCCATCCGCAACAGTGCCAAAAAGCCCCGCATCCTCGAAATAGCGTTCAAAGGCAAAATCAAGGATCGCTTCCAGTTCTTCACTTGTCAAACCACCCAGATCCATCTCGAACGGGTTTTTGACCCCTTCGGGGCGTTTGAATGCCGGGAAGGCCCAGGCATATTGTTTGATCAATCCGGCGGCGCTGCGCAGGTAATCCTTCATAGGTTCGCGCGCGATTTGACGGGCGGTGTCACGGTCATCAGCCAAATACGTATGCAACATCATGGTGACTTTAAAATCAGCCGGATCATGACCCGCTGTGCGCAAGGCCTTGTGATAAATATCGATCTTGCCGCTAACTTCTTCGATAGTTTGCCCCAGGAGGTGCGTCAGAATGTTTGCGCCCAATTCACCCGCCTCGCGCCAGGTGTCCGGGTTTCCGGCAGTTGTCACCCATACAGGCAATTCTGCTGACACCGGACGCGGTTGCGTCACCACATCGTGCGTGTCGCCGCTTTCGGTTGGAAAACCAACCGTTTCACCGCGCCACAGTTTGCGAACAGTTTTTAGCGTTTCGTATAAGGCCGGTTTGTTTTTGGGTGGTGTGTTTTCGGGACGCAGCACAAAGTCATCCGGCTGCCATCCCGATGCGAATCCAATGCCTGCCTTGCCATTTGTCAAATTGTCGATCACGGCCCATTCTTCTGCGATACGTGCCGGATGATGCAATGGCGCGACACAGCTGCCTGCGCGCACGGATAGATTATTCGTAACGGCGGCCACGGCCGCACCGGTGACCGATGGATTGGGGTATGGCCCGCCAAACGCATGGAAATGGCGTTCAGGTGTCCAGATCGATGTGAAGCCGTTCTGATCAGCAAACTTAGCACCTTCTAACAACAGCTCGTATTTCTTGGCGCCCGCGCCACCGTCATTGCCCCAATAATAGAGGCCAAAATCCATGGGCTGATCAGACACCGCGATGGTATCACCTGACACAACCGCACGGTTGTCATCCCCCGTCACAACTACTTTGAAACCGCGGGCTAATGTATAAAACAGTTCGAGCACGGAAATATCAAAGGCAAGGCTTGTCACCGCCAACCAAACACCACCCTGTTCGTGATCAATGTGTTGATCCATGCCTGCAAAAAAGTTGGCGACGTTGCGGTGTTCTACCATCACACCCTTGGGTTTTCCGGTCGATCCGGACGTATAGATCAAATAGGCCAGATCGCTTGCGGTTGCGCCGCCATCGATGTTTTCGCGGTCCTCGCCGTCAATCGCATCCATCAGGATTACGTTTGCACCTGTCGCCGGGATCACGCCCTGAACATCGCTTTGGGTCAGCACCACAGGTGCCGCACTGTCCGTCAAACAATGCGCAATTCGTTCGGATGGGTATTCCGGATCAAGCGGAACATAAGCGCCACCCGCCTTGAGAATGCCCAATGACCCAATCAGCAAGTCCATCGAACGGCGCACGCAAAACCCGACATTTGTTCCCGGCCCAACACCCGCAGCGCGCAAAGTAGCGGCAACAGCATTGGCCCGCGCATTGAGCGCGCCATAAGTAAGTTCCTGATCCTGAAACACCAGGGCAACCTGATCCGGAGATTTACGAACCTGTGCTTCAAACGCACCGTGGAGGGTCAGCGTCTGATCATATTCTACGTCGGTCTGGTTCCATGCGGTGATGCTTTCTTGTTCGGCAACCGTCGGGCCATCAAATTCGCCCAAATCCGGGTCTCGTGCCGCGAGATCCATCATCTCCGACAGGCGATCAGTCAGAACTTTGGTGGCGGAAACACTAATGCGCGACTGATCAACGTGAACCGTTATGTTTGTGCCCACAACCGAAACTGAAATATCCGTGCCACAAATTGGTGCATCGCACATGGAAATGCCAACTGAGGGCATAGTACCGGCATCAATACGGGGATCGCGCAACATCAAATCACGCATGAAACCTTTGTGTTTCAACAAATTGGCCGCAGATTGGGCGATCTGCCCCCGAACATCAGCGAAGGATGTCGCACCTGCCCGATCAATGGTCAGCGGGACCCAAGTATTTACGTAATTTGCCTTGTCACCGCTACGTGCAACCAGACCAGTATCACTAAACGCTACTGAACCATATGACATGCCAGCAGATGAAATCGCCCAAAGCCCAACAACTGCAATACGACAATCCAAGGTTAACGCATGGTCGGCCCGGATATCAACGCCGGTCCAGTTCTCTGCGCGCATCGAAGTATTGGACAATGAAACTTCAACTGGTTGCATTTTGCCCAACGCGCCACGCCAATGTCCCTCATGGCGGGCGAAGTCACGGGCAATTGCATTCAATTCATCAACGTGGTGATCATCAAGCAGTTTCAGGGTATCGTCGACCGAAACGACCGCCTCCAGATTGGCAATTTGACCGTTCATTTCGCGCAATTCGGACAACTGTACCGCTCCGTCGCTGACGGCTAAAACGATGCTATCACCTGATACTTCCAGTACAGTCCCAGGGGTTTCGTTGCCATCAATTGTTCTCGCACGTCCAACAGCAAAAACTTTGCCGGCAATTTCAACTTTTGCCACGGCGACTGGGTTCCAGTAGCTCCCGAAACTCAAGGCGCGCACGAGATTCACCACCTCGGCTGATGATTTTTTGAAATCTAATAGTGCCACAGCATCGGGACGATCCGACATGCCAAAATAGCGCCGCTTGGTCAGGTCCTGAACCTGACGGTTCGGTTGTTGCGAGGCAAGTTCGTCCATGACCTCAGGGAAACTATCCATCGCAGCGGCGTAACATTGTGAATTTAGTGAATGTGCGGTGGCGTCGTCTGATACATCAAAGCGGCGTTCTACTAGAATTGGGCCTTCATCAATGCCTGCGTCGATGTGATGCCACGTAATTCCGTGCTGGTGTTGACCATCAATCAGCGCCCAAACCGGGGTATTCAGGCCTGCGTATTCCGGCAAAGGGCCATCATGAAAATTAACCGCCCCGCGCGCCGCAATCGCCAGCGTCGCGACAGGTATAACCCGGAGGTTTGCAATACTTAACAACCAATCCACAGAACCCGGTACGAATTGACCTTCCAAGTCGGACATTTTGGATACAACGGGGATGTTTTTGGACTTGGCCCAATCACACACGGCGTCATCACCCGTGGCAACAGCGCGAACATCCGCCCCTCGATCAAGCAACTGGTCGCCACAGCCGACTAACAACGTTTCATCACCTACCAGAATACATGAAAATACACTCATTTTACGTCCTCGGTTAAAGGTTGCGAGATGGGATTGGCTGTTGGGCGCGCAGACCGTCGAAACAACGTCTTGAAGGAATGCGCAATCAGGTCACGCAAAAAATGAGGAGGGTCGCCCAACGGTCTGCTCGATAACACAAACCGCACACGCCAGATTACTGAACCAAACACACGCGCAATGGTGGCCATAACCGCATAACGGCGACCGTGGTTCTTGGAAAAGTAATTCAGGCGTGAATCAAACCAATACTGGGGCGTCCGTGACCATGTTTTCATGCCGGTCGAAACGGATCCAACATGTACGACGTCGCTGGCTGGAACATAGAGTGTCGACCAACCGGCCTGCGCCGCGCGGCGGCACAAATCTGTTTCTTCGAAATAAAGAAAAAATGTCTCATCGAACAGGCCGATCTGTTCTATCATTTTACGACGCATCATTGCCGACGCACCAGCCACCCAATCAACCTGCGTGGTCGTATTGGGAATTGGTAATGGGACAACGGAATCCGCCAAAGCGCGAGTGATAAATCCAGTGCGTGCGGCGCCTTCAAATTCACCAGCAACAGATGGAAACCTAAAGGCAGTACAATGTGGCTCACCGTTCACGCCACGGATCGCACTTCCGGCTATTCCGGCTTTACGGTTCTGGTGCATTACCTTCAGCAATGCGTGTATCGCGCCTTTTTCAGGCCAGGCATCAGAATTCAGGATGTAAAAATAGTCGGGCATCTCTCCGGAAGCCAACCCAGTGGCAAGTGCAAAGTTGTTTCCCGCTCCATACCCACCATTGCGCCCGGTTTGCTTTAGGGTGACACGACCGCCCTGCCCCCAACCATTTAGTTCAATTGCACGCGAAATTAACTCACATGAATCGTCACCCGACCCATTGTCGACAACAACGATTTCACCGCAAATGCCATGCATCTCGCGTACCGCTGCAGCAGTGGCTTTTATTGTTAACTCCGGCGTTCTGTAATTCAGAATTACCGTCAATACAGTTGGGTTTTTCATACTTTTACTCCGCCGCCGTCCGGCTGACCCATTCGTCAAGGTCATTATCTGTGAAGGCATCGCGCCGCGCTGCGCTTTCGGCCTGTTCGGTTAAAAAATTCAGATGTTTGGCCAACACACTTACATTTGGCACTAAAACCATGCTGTCGTGATCACCCGGGACTTCGATCACTTCAGCTTTCGGTGCCCATTGAATCCATTGATTGTCCGCAAACACGTATTCACGGGCACGACTGACCCACCGGTCACCCGAAACTTTCCAGTGGCGGTCAAGTTTCGGACGGAACAGTGTCATCGGGCCACTACGCTTGTGCAGCTCGTATTGAGCAACGGCTTGGCGAAACGCCTTTTCAATCTCAACATCGTTAAATGCGCCTTCAACCGAGTCGCGACCGGTGCTGAAGCTGCGTTTCGATAGTTCCCATTGCCATCTGCTGCGCGCCCAATCGATCAGGTAGCGTGGCCCTTTTCGGCGAACCTCGTGAAGTTTTATCAACGCTTTGTCGATCATAGTTAATGCAGGGCGCACGGGAACTGGTGTATCCAACATTGCCAACACAGCGATATCCTGACCATCAGCTTCCAACTGCTTTGTAATTTCATAGGCGGTTATCCCACCACCTGAGAAACCACCGATGAAATATGGGCCCTCGGGCTGCACCGCGCGTATTTCTGTGATGTAGTCACGTGCCGCTTCTTCAATGGTTGCATGCGGTGTGTCTTCGCCCAACAAACCCCGTGCCTGTAACCCATAAACCGGCCGTTCGCGGCCCATCAAAAGAGCAAGGTGACGCAAATTCAAAACATTGCCGAACATGCCCGCAACAATGAAAAACGGCGATCTTGCACCCGACATATCAGGGTGCAACGCAACAAGATGTCGGAATTGCGGGGTGTCGTCAGATAGTTTTTGTCTGTCTTCGACATCCGAAGAAACCGGAGCAATTTGTGTTTCAATTCGCGCCGCGATTCCCTGAATAGTTGGCGCATCGAACAACAATGAGATCGGGAATTGCAAACTGTATGTACGTTTGATCTGAGCAAACAAACGAAC
>Ga0209344_10005139_pt1 | contig 11459 bp, 10 predicted proteins | sample Cruoilmetagenom6_FD_187293 | JGI IMG/M metagenome (GOLD analysis project Ga0209344, IMG submission 187293) | Oil polluted marine microbial communities from Coal Oil Point, Santa Barbara, California, USA - Santa Barbara Oil Seep Sample 6 (SPAdes)... | ecosystem: Environmental > Aquatic > Marine...
CCCCTCGACTTGCATGTGTTAGGCCTGCCGCTAGCGTTCATCCTGAGCCAGGATCAAACTCTTCATCGTATAATCTTCAATAATATTGCGACCATACACCAAAAGAGCCCGACTCTCAAAAAAATTCAGGAATTCTCACTTAGTTTAGTTTTCTTTGTTGATCAACTACCTTTCGGTAGCCAATCTACGCTGTCAATTTCAATATCTCAATGAACTTTTGTTTCTGATTTTGCTCGCTTTCAAATCGTGTTTTGCAGTCACTCATTGTTTTAGCGGGTGCAAATGTACAACTCTTTTTTAAACCTGCAATACTTTTTAAAAAATATTTCAAAAATTTTTAAGAGCGTTGTTTTTTGCTTTTTTGAACATCTGTATCTGTTCTTCTAAGCGGGTGCAAATATAGATTGCTTTTTCAATCCCACAAACTTAATTGACGTTTATTTTAAAATATTTTTTTATCAATTAACTAAGCATTTGAAAAGCTATAACTTAGCTTGAAAAATAAATTTGTAAGTTCTTTTTACCTTAATATATATACTATTTCATCAATTTCAATCGCGTTAAGGATTGAACGGCATGTTTGAGCTCTCCCAATGCACTAAAAGAGTGCATTGGGAAGCGAGCAGTAAAAGCCTGACCGAGAACCGCAAAACGGTTCTCGGGAACGCCCAAAAAATAACAATAATCAATAAACAGGATATTGCAAACCGCCGAAACTAATAGTATCTTTGCACCCTAAAATTTTTCAGTATATGATAGCCATTACCTTACCAGACGGAAGTGTAAAGCATTTTGATGCAGGAGTTACGCCTATGGATGTAGCCAAAAATATTAGTGAAGGATTCGCGCGGAACGTTATTTCGGCATCCTTCAATGGTGCAACTATTGAATCCAGCACACCATTAACGGAAGATGGAAGCTTGGTGTTATATACCTGGAACAATGACGAAGGGAAAAAAGCGTTCTGGCATTCCTCTGCACACATACTAGCACAAGCTTTGGAGCAATTGTACCCGGGAATCAAATTGACTATTGGCCCAGCTATCGAAAATGGTTTTTATTATGATGTGGATTTTGGCGACAAAACCATTTCAGAAAAAGACTTAAAGGAGATTGAAGACAAAATGCAGGAAATAGCTCGTGGTAAACACGAATTTTCTATACGCGAATCTTCAAAGGCAGATGCTCTTGATTATTACAAGAAGCAGGGCAACGAATATAAAGTAGAGCTGATTGAAAATCTGGAAGACGGAACCATCACGTTCTGCGACCACGATACATTTACTGATCTTTGCCGTGGCGGGCATATTCCGAATACAGGAATTGTAAAAGCCATTAAATTAATGAGCATTGCCGGAGCCTATTGGAGAGGTGACGAAAAGAATAAACAGCTTACCAGAATTTACGGAATCAGTTTTCCGAAGCAAAAAGATTTAACTGAATATCTGGAACTACTGGAACAGGCCAAACAACGGGATCACCGAAAGTTAGGAAAGGAACTTGAGCTTTTCACATTTTCGCAAAAAGTTGGACAAGGGCTTCCGCTTTGGTTACCAAAAGGCGCTGCGCTTCGCGAACGCCTTGAAAATTTCTTAAAGAAAGCGCAGAAAAAAGCAGGTTACGAAATGGTTGTAACGCCACATATTGGTCAAAAGGAACTTTATGTAACTTCCGGACATTACGCTAAGTACGGTGCGGATAGTTTTCAACCAATACACACACCCGCAGAAGGTGAAGAATTTTTATTGAAACCTATGAACTGCCCGCATCACTGTGAAATATATAATAGCAAACCTTGGTCTTATAAAGATCTTCCAAAACGATTTGCAGAATTCGGAACGGTTTATCGTTACGAACAAAGTGGCGAATTACACGGTTTAACACGTGTTCGAGGTTTCACTCAAGATGATGCGCACATTTTCTGTACTCCCGACCAATTGGATGAGGAGTTCAAAAAAGTAATCGATCTGGTTTTATACGTTTTTGGCTCCTTAGGATTCGAAAATTTTTACACCCAAGTTTCTTTGCGCGATCCGGACAAACCTGAGAAGTATATTGGAAGTCTTGAAAATTGGGAGAAAGCTGAAAAAGCAATTATAAATGCTGCTGAAGCAAAAGGACTGGATTATAAAATTGAATATGGAGAAGCTGCATTCTATGGTCCAAAACTGGATTTTATGGTGAAGGATGCGCTGGGAAGAAGCTGGCAGTTGGGCACAATTCAAGTAGATTATAACCTTCCTGAACGTTTTGAGTTGGAATACAAAGGCAGTGACAATGAAACGCACCGTCCGGTAATGATTCACCGTGCACCCTTCGGAAGTATGGAACGTTTTGTTGCAATTTTATTGGAACATACCGGCGGAAACTTCCCACTTTGGTTAATGCCTGAACAGGTAAGTATTTTGTCATTAAGTGAAAAATATGAAAAATACTCACAAAAAGTTTTAAATTTGCTTGAAAATGACGAAATTCGCGCCCTTGTTGATAATAGGAACGAGACAATTGGCAAGAAAATTAGGGAGGCTGAAATGAACAAAATCCCATATATGTTGATTGTTGGCGAGCAGGAAGAAAAAGATGGAACGGTTTCTGTACGTAAACACGGTGAAGGCGATTTGGGCGTAATGACGCCAAAAGCTTTTTCAGAATTGATTCAACAAGCAGTAAAAGACGAATCGAAAGAATTTAATGTTTAACTAAAATTAGTAAGCCATAGCAATACGAAGAAAAAGAAGTAGAGGACCCGCAAGGATAATTAAGGAAGATCAACACAGAATCAATGGAAAGATTCGTGCAGAAGAAGTCCGCCTTGTAGGAGACAATGTTGAAATAGGAGTTTATCCTTTAAAAAAAGCACGTGAAATTGCTGAAGAGCAAGAACTTGATCTTGTGGAAATTTCACCAAATGCAAACCCTCCCGTTTGTAAAGTAATAGACTATAAAAAGTTTGTTTACGAACAGAAAAAACGTGAAAAAGTCTTAAAGGCAAAAGCAACCAAGGTAACCATTAAGGAAATCAGGTTTGGTCCAAATACAGATGATCACGATTACGATTTTAAAAAGAAACACGGCGAAAAATTTTTGCAGGAAGGTTCTAAATTGAAAGCGTATGTTTTCTTTAAAGGCCGATCCATAATTTATAAAGACCAAGGTGAAATTTTACTTTTGCGTCTTGCCCGAGACCTTGAAGAATTCGGAAAAGTGGAGCAAATGCCAAAACTGGAAGGCAAGCGAATGATTATGTTCATTGCCCCCAAGAAAAAGTAATCAGTCCCAGTTTTCATTAATCAGGATTGATTCACACAAAAAAGAATATTTTCAAATTTTAATCGATTTGAAGTTTACAATAAAGCGAAGTAATAAATAAAAAGTAGGAAACATGCCGAAACAAAAAACAAAATCCAGTGCCAAAAAGCGTTTTAAGCTTACAGGTACAGGTAAGATCAAAAGAAAGCATGCGTTTAAAAGCCACATCTTAACAAAGAAGTCTAAAAAACGTAAGCTTAAATTAACTCACGACGGTTTGGTACACCAAGCAGACGAGAGCAATGTGAAACAAATGCTTCGAATGAAGTAATTGTTTCAACGGTTAAAACAATTATTTAAACCCTGGAGTAGTGCAATAAAAGTATTCACAAAGATGAATCGCCTGCTACAAAAAAATCAAAATTATGCCAAGATCAGTAAATTCAGTTGCGAAGAGAGCCCGCAGAAAAAAGGTTCTTAAACAAGCCAAAGGTTTCTTTGGAAGACGTAAAAATGTATGGACAGTTGCTAAAAACGCTGTGGATAAAGCTATGCTTTACTCATATCGTGACCGTCGTGCAAAAAAGAGAAATTTCAGATCCTTATGGATTACCCGTATCAACGCGGGAGCAAGACAGCATGGAATGTCTTATTCACAATTTATGGGAAGTTTAAAAAACAGTGGAATCGAGCTTAACCGTAAGGTTTTGGCAGATTTGGCTATGAACCACCCAGAGGCTTTTGCCGCTATAGTAAAACAAGTAAAATAAGACATTTATAAACTATATTATTTCGCCTAAAAACCGCTTCAGCAATGAGGCGGTTTTTTTATGCTCCAAATTCAAATAAAGAAGTTTCAGTATCTTCGTTAAAAATAGATCGATGCCACGCTCCGGATTTCTTCTTTTTATAATTCTTTTTATTTCAGGGAATTTTCTCTTCGCCCAGAAAGGAACAGGAAAACGGTATCGCATTGACAGGTATGAATCCATCTATCTTCCCTTGGGAAAAATTTCCTTTGCCGATAAGCTGATTGAATATAAAGTTGGTACTCCTCCACCAATTCAAAAATATAGAGATAGCATACAATGCCTTCACGAACCAAATTACAAAAATTATCAAACTCCAAATTTCATATCCTTAGGTTGTGGCGGAAGTCTGACCGTAGAATTTACAGACAATGGGTTTATGAATTTGCCTGGAGATGATCTCTATCTCTTTGAAGTTGGCCCTTCCAAGGAACCAGCCAAAGTAGAAATTTCACAGAATGGGAATGATTGGATTTATGCTGGAAAAATTGCAGGTGGAAAATCTTCAATAGATTTGAGTAAGGTTGGGATTGACGATGAAACTGTTTTCTATTTTCTTCGAATTACTGATTTAAAAGACCTCTGTAAAAGCAAAAGTGCTGGTGCCGATATCGACGCTATTGGCGCAATAAACAGTGTTATAAAACTCACTATAAATGCAGATGTTCTGTTTGATGTTGCAAAATTTGATTTAAAAGAATCAGCTAAACAAAGTCTCGATTCCCTTAAAACTTCAATCGAAAAAATTGACAAAGCAACTATTTTAATTCAAGGGCACACGGATAGCGATGGTGATGAAGTTTCAAACATGACGCTTTCTGAAAACAGATGTATTTCTGTAAAAGAGAGATTGAGAGAAATTTTCGGTGATGAATCTCTTTATGAATTCGAGATAAAACCTTACGGGGAAACGAAACCTCGTTTTCCAAATGATACTGAAGAAAATAAACAACAAAACCGGAGAGTGGAAATAACTGTGTTACCGCCGAGGGATTATTATAAAAGTCTCTTCAGGGATTAGGGATTAGGAATTTGGAATTTGTGGCTTGGTACTTGGAATTTGGGATTTGGGTCCCGATAGCTCTTGGGATGGGATTTGGGATTTGGGATTTATTAAAAAATTAGGTTTTCTGTTTCTTTTTCTTTGCCGCGGGGAACAATACATTATTTAAAATAAGCCGATAACCCGGTGAATTGGGATGTAGCGCCAATTCAGTTTTTGCATCCCCTACTCTATGCTGATAGTCTTCGGGATCGTGGCCGCCGTAAAAAGTAAAGAAACCTTTTCCTTTTATTCCGTGAATGTATCGCGCTTCGCCATTGGTTTTGTTTTCGCCCATCACCAAAACATTACTTTTAATTTCATCTGGGTCAAAAGACGTGGTCTGTCCCATAAAACCTTTTACCAAAGAAGTGTGGTTTTGGCAAAGCATAGTTGGGATTGGATCCCACTTTGCTGAATAATCCATTAATGTGAAGTAATCGCTTTCCTTTGCAATTCTTCGTTTTTCAGTCATATCTATACTCGAAAACTCATAAACCATTGGGCTTCGCTCTAAAATATAATCCTTAAAAGCAAAGGTTTTATTGTAATCGATTTTACTTTGATATCCAGGTTCACTTGGGTCACCGTCAAACATCGGTTCGCAAATATCAACTCCTTCGGCGGAAAGAGCTATGTCAAAACTATCCGTAGCGCTGCACATTGCGAACATAAAGCCGCCGCCAATTACATAATCGCGAATCTTTTTGGCAACATCCAGCTTTTCTTCGGAAACCTTATTATAACCCAGTTTTGCAGCAAGCGCCTCTGCTTTATTTTTTTCTTCAATATACCAAGGTGCGGAACGATAGGCGCGGTAAAATTTTCCATATTGGCCAGTGAAATCTTCGTGGTGCAAATGCAGCCAGTCGTAAAGAATGAGTTGGTCGCCCATAACCTCTTCGTCGTAAATTACGGTATATGGAATTTCGGCATACGTTAAAACCATTGTCACGGCATCATCCCACGGAAGGTTTCCCTTTGGGGAATAGACAGCAATTTTTGGAGCTTTTTCCAAAACTACAGCGTCCATATTTTTGGAAGGACTACTAATATCCGTAAGGATTTGTTCGGTTTTACTATCCGAAATCACTTCAAAGGAAACTCCACGAATCTGACATTCCTTTTGAATTTCGGGGGAATCTGGCATCAAAAAAGAACCGCCGCGATAGTTTAGTAACCATTTCACTTTTTGCTGCTTTTCAAGCACCCAATAAGTAATTCCGTAGGCTTTTAAATGTTCCTTTTGGCTTTCGGCATCCATTGGAATAAGAATGTATGAAGCCGAAGCTTTTATGGAAAAGAATACTAAGAATATGATTAAAGTGAAACGTTGCATCGTGCGAATATAACGACAATTTTTAAGCCAAAGTACCTACAAATTATTAAAACGGCACATCATTATCCTCTTCAATGGAAAAATCATCGTTCATCGAACTTCCGAAAGCTTCGTTTGGAGAAGGCAGGTTTTTGGTTTTAAATGTATCATCATTTGCGGCATCATTCATCCTTGAATGAATTTCCGTTGGTGTATCAAAATTATCCAGACTTTCAAACTTCCCGAGATGGCCAATAAATTTCAAACGGATTTCATCCAAACCACCGTTACGGTGCTTTGCAACAATAAACTCCGCCTGACCAGCTGTTGGTGTGTGTTCCTCATCGTCCCATTCGTCAATTTTGTAATATTCGGGACGGTAAATGAAGGAAACAATATCTGCATCCTGCTCAATCGCTCCAGATTCACGAAGATCGGAAAGCAACGGTCGTTTACTTCCGCCACGGGTTTCAACGGCGCGGGAAAGTTGGGAAAGTGCAATTACCGGAATGGCTAATTCTTTCGCCAAAGCTTTGAGGTTTCTTGAAATAGTAGAAATTTCTTGTTCGCGATTCCCTCCTTTTTGGCTTCCTCCAGCGGTCATTAATTGTAAATAATCTACAATTATAAGTTTGATACCGTGTTGGGAAGAAAGCCTTCTTGCCTTTGCGCGTAAATCAAAAATGGAAAGAGAAGGCGTATCATCAATAAAAAGTGGTGCTTTCTCCAGTCCTTTCACTTTTACGTTAAGCTGTTCCCATTCGTGTTTTTCAAGGTTTCCGGTTCGCAATTTTTCGGAACTCAATTGTGTTTCCGAAGAAATTAAACGTGTTATAAGCTGTACGGAAGACATTTCCAGAGAGAAAAATGCAACAGGAATGTTGTGTTCCACGGCAATATTTCGAGCCATTGAAAGCGTCAAGGCTGTTTTACCCATACCAGGACGGGCGGCAATGATTATTAAATCACTTGGCTGCCAGCCTGAAGTTAGCTTATCCACCTTCGTAAAACCTGAAGGGATTCCAGAAAGTCCTTCTTTGTTAGCAATCTCCTCAATTCTCTTCTTAGCTTGAATTACAAGGTTCTGTGCAGTTTCAGAAGAACGTTTTATATTTCCTTGCGTAACTTCATATAATTTTGCTTCGGCATTGTCCAAAAGGTCAAAAACATCGGTGCCTTCATTATAGGAATCTTCAATTATTTCGTTTGAAATTTTTATCAGACTTCGTTGAATGTATTTCTGAAGAATGATTCGCGCATGAAACTCAATATGTGCTGAAGAAGATACTTTTTGGGTCAATTGAATTAAATAAAATTCACCTCCCACAAGTTCCAGTTTTCCTTGTTTCTTGAGTTTCGTAGAAACGGTTAATAAGTCCACTGGCTGGCTGTCTTCAAACAAATTATGAATGGCTTCAAAAATATGTTGGTGTGCCTGTTTGTAAAAAACTTCAGGATGTAGGATATCTATTACCTCATCAACTCCCTTTTTGTCAATCATCAAGGCACCAAGCACAACCTCTTCTAAATCAAGTGCTTGCGGTGGTATTTTTCCTTTTTCAAGCGATATGACTTGTGCGGAACGGGTTGAAAAACTGGTATGAGGTTTGATTTTTTCCATTATGCGAATGTAAATAAAATGTTAAGAGGAAGGAATGACTTTTGTTAGTGCGATATTAACCATTCATCAACAATTGAACTGTTGAAAACTTCAAAATATTGTTAATATCCAAAAAAAAATCCGAGGCTCTCACCTCGAATTTACGTAATGTAAAGCTATAGTACAATTTAACTTTTGAACTCGCCCATTTCTAAATATTTTTCCATTCTGTTTTTCACTAAATCTGTTGGTGATAACATTTTTAATGCTTTATATTGCTTTTCAATTGTAGCTGAAACTGTTCTAAAAGTTTTCTCTCGGTCGCTATGTGCACCCCCTAAAGGTTCCTTTATAATTTCATCAATAAGCTTTAATTTTTTCATATCATTTGCGGTAAGTTTTAAGGCTTCTGCCGCTTGTTCTTTAAATTCCCAGCTTCGCCAAAGTATAGAAGAACAGCTTTCTGGAGAGATTACCGAATACCAAGTATTTTCAAGCATCAATACTTTATCACCAACTCCAATTCCCAAGGCACCGCCACTTGCTCCTTCTCCAATTATCACAACAATAATCGGCACTTTTAAACGAGTCATTTCCAGAATATTTCTAGCAATGGCTTCTCCTTGTCCGCGTTCTTCTGCTTCCAGTCCTGGAAATGCTCCTGGGGTATCCACAAAACACACCACTGGCATGTTGAATTTTTCTGCAGATTTCATTAAGCGCAGTGCTTTTCTATAGCCCTCTGGGTTTGCCATTCCAAAATTTCTGAATTGGCGGGTTTTTGTATTGTAACCTTTCTGTTGACCTACAAACATATAACTTTGGTCGCCAATTTTTCCGAGGCCACCAACCATTGCTTTATCATCTTTAAAACCTCGGTCTCCGTGAAGCTCCAAAAAGGAATCTCCACAAATAGCATTAATGTAATCCATTGTATAAGGACGATCTGGATGACGGGAAAGCTGCACACGCTGCCACGGTGTGAGGTTTTTATAAATTTCCTTTTTGGTGTCGTTCAGTTTCTTTTCAATCTGTTTACAGGTATTGGAAACATCAACATCGCTTTCAGCTCCAATTAGGCAAGCCTTTTCGTATTGTTCCTGTAATTCTTTAATAGGGAGTTCAAAATCAAGATATTCCATAATTTTTTCCTTCGTTTTATAAAGGTTGGTGTACAAAGATAAAATTTTGTTTTAGGTGTTAGACAATCTTCTTCGTTTTCTTTCCTGCGTAATTTTAATGATACCATTGGCAATTACCGTCAGCAATATTATAATTGCTCCATAATAAAATTGGGGGCTCATGTTTTCAGAATCGCCCAAAACAATGAGTGCCAAAATGATACCGTACACTGGTTCAAGGTTAATGGTTAGCATGACTGTATAAGGACTAATCCATTTCATAACGTGAATAGAAGCTATGAAAGCATAGGCCGTACAAGCTGATGCTAATATTATAAGATAGATCCAGTCGTGGGCAGATACAGAGAAAAATTCTGTTGTAAATCTTCCTGCAAAAGCTAAATAGATACTTATTCCCAAAACTCCAAACATTAGTTCGTAAAAGGAAATAGCTGAAGCCTTATGCTTAAGTACAAATTTTCCATTAATTACTGAAAAAAGCGCACTTAAAAATGCCGAGCACAATGCCAAAATGATTCCCAAGGTATAGGAAGCTTCCACATCAAAAATAATATATAGCCCAACTATTACAATCAATCCGAATAATACTTCATAGAAAATAATTTTTCTACCATAAAGAAGAGGTTCCAAAAGTGAAGCAAAAAAAGCACCTGTTGAAAGTACTGCAAGGGTTACCGAAACATTTGAAGCCTTTATTGCTCCAAAAAAAGTGAGCCAATGCAACGCGATAATTATTCCCGCTAAGGCAAACCCACTTAATGTTTTAAGCGAAAATTTCAGTTTTTCCTTTCTGTATTTAAGAAATATAAAAATAATGAAGGTTGCCAAAAGCATCCGATACCAAACCAATGGAATTGCTTCCAAAGAAATCAAAGCACCCAAAACAGCGGTAAAACCCCAAATGAAAACTATAAAATGTAGGTGTAAATAGTTAAGGAGCTTATCGTTTCGCATTTCTTAATAGATAAATTGCCAATATACCAAATACAAAATTTGGGAACCAAGTTGCTATAAATGGAGAAAATGAACTTTGTTCGGCCATGGTACCGAAAATTTTATCGAAAAATATAAAGACCATTCCAATGCTTATGCCAATGGCAAGGTTAACCCCCATCCCTCCACGTCTTTTTACAGAGGAAACCGCAACGGCAATAACCGTGAGTATATATGCTGAAACCGGCAAGCTCCAACGTTTATATCTAACCACTTCGTAACGATTGATATATGACGAACCACGTGCTTTTTCCTTTTTAATAAAATCATTAAGCTCTGTGAAATTCAATGTTTCAGCAATGTAAGTTACCGGAGTTAAATCCTCCATAGAAAAAGCAAAAACAGTATCCAGTTTGTGCTGGGTTTTTAATATATCATTGGTTTCTCCAATTTTCCGCTTGCTATAATTAAAGAGTGTATAGGTACTATCCTTATCATTGAATTTTATCTGTCCCGCAGCAATTTTATAGGTCATTTTATTACCCTCAAAATGTTCCAAGGTAAAATTGCTGCCTATTTTTTCAGTTACATTAAAATAACTTACATAAATATAATCGTTGTCATTTATCTGCGTATAAACATTGCTTTGGTCCCTATCGCTTCTTCCTTTATTGAAATATTTGAAAGCGAATTCATTAAAACCCTTGCTCGCTTTTGGCGCTAAATACATACTGAAAACCAGTGCCGCCGCACATACAATGGTTGCCCCAATAATATAGGGACGAAGAAACCGATAATAGGAAACACCGCTACTCAAAAAGGCGACAACCTCTGTATTGTTAGCCAGCTTTGAAGTAAACCATATTACAGAAAGAAAAAGAAACAGTGGAAAAAGTAGGTTTGCAAAGTAGATAGTGAAATTGTAGAGATAGATAAGTACCTCTGTCATCGGCACTTCGTTTTCGAGAATTTTGTCAATCTTTTCAGCGAGATGGACCGTGATTCCGATAGGTATAAAAAGAAGCAAAAGGAGCGAAAAAGTGCCCAAATATTTCTTTAATATGTATCTATCCAGTATGCTGAGCATCTTTTACAATCTTTGATCCAGTTTCTTTACCATACCGTTTTTCCATTCGGCAAAATCACCCGCTAAGATATGTTTTCTGGCTTCACGAACCAACCATAAATAAAATCCAAGATTGTGGATGGTGGCAATTTGTCTTCCCAACATTTCGTTTACCGTAAATAAATGGCGAAGGTAGGCTTTGCTATAATCTGTATCTACCCAAGTAATTCCCATTGGGTCAATTACTGAAAGATCTGCTTCCCACTTTTTGTTTTTGATATTGATAATTCCTTCGGAAGT